>Ga0247814_10002517_pt1 | contig 10110 bp, 10 predicted proteins | sample UWRJL179409R1_FD_179947 | JGI IMG/M metagenome (GOLD analysis project Ga0247814, IMG submission 179947) | Plant litter microbial communities from Arlington Agricultural Research Station in Wisconsin, United States - UWRJ-L179-409R-1 | ecosystem: Environmental > Terrestrial > Plant litter >... | reverse complement strand
TAGCTTTCGTGGCTGTACACTATTCCAGAGAGTTTCCCGGAGTTCATTGAGGCTCTGCCAAATTGTAGCTAAAGCAGCCCAAACCGACTTGAAATCCTGTACCTCTTCTAGAATGGCTGCAAGACTTATGTCCGTGCTGGCGGGAAGATCTAGTGCTTCCTTGGCTCGAGATATCTTCTCGGATTCTTCAGTGAGGCTTGTTATACGAGACTCAAAGGAAGTTAAGGTTGCCGATGCGACATTAGGGGCGATGGTCCCAGAGACAGGCTTTTCCTCGTTCCATTGAATCGTGATTTCAGTTATCTTGTCTGCGACAATTTTATCTTGTGCTGTCATTTTAGCACGCAGAGCATCCATCTGGTCGTGCATAATCTTAGCTTTCCGGGTTAAAATCTCGTTCAATGACGTCCATTCTGAGTCGATTTGCTCCACGTTTCGCCAATCTGCTGGAAACTGATATCGCTGTCTGGTCAAAGTAGTCTGTCCTTGCTTAAATATCTCCATCTCTGGCCCCCAAGCTTTAACCTTTTTCTGACAGTTTTGAACCGTGCTAATGAAGATAACAGCCTGATCAGTAGCAGATGTCTCCAAAGATTGTACCTCAAGATCTTGCCGCGCCTTCTTCACATCAGCATAAACTTCATTGACTCGCATGCCAAGACGGCTGGCAAATTTCACAAGAATCTCGTGCTGCCACTGGTCATACTTCGCATTAACCTTGGTTTGGACTTGATCATAATCTATGGTGAGATGGCCAAAAGACACACTGACTTCAGTAGTGTCGAACGTAGATCGTGTCTTGCGAATATCCTGAAGACATTGCAGCCATTTCGAAAGTTGCTCGCCTAGTTGATCATAAACCTGTTCGGATTGTAGATCCCATAGTGCTTGGTATTGGAGCCACTTATCAACATAGCTATTGATTTCAAGTAGCTTAACCTCAACAGAGTTGTAAACTCGGGATAAGCTGTCCGCACAAGAGTCTGGCAGGTCCGAGAAGCGAGCTTCGCTATCATTTGTTGTAGTCAAGCTCATCACATATCTTGAAGCCTTGATTTTGGGAAGATCGCAAATGACACCTATCCACTCGTGTAGCTGCGCGAACCAGCTAGCTCTAGCGTATTCGAGTGGGGGATCAAGATAGATTACTTGGTTCCGCATTGAAATTTCGTGAACTAGTCGTTTCATTGAGGGAATCTGACCATGTTCGGAAGCCCCACCACTGAGATGCTTTCTCCTGCTGTCATCATCGACGCCATCTGGCCGTGCATTTTGGAATGAGTCAATCCACAACTCAATTGCTTTCTGTAATCGCACAAGAAGAGTTGTTTTTATGAGGCGGTTCATCTCTTTCACCCAATAGACTAGATTGACATAGTTTTCCAGATTTAGTTGATCGACCGCCATTTGTATTGTCTCCAGCCGAGTCTGGAAGGATTTGGCATCATAGGGGCATGAATCCAATTCCCTCAGTGCTTTCTGAATAGTCACATGAATTGATGCCAATGTCGTTGTTTTGGTCTGTAAAAGCGAGACCGAGGCGGCGAATTCCCGAACAAACTGCACATGCTTGCTTTCATTGCGACCGCCAGAGGAATAGTCAACGGCACCTGAAGCGAGGAACGCTGGTTTCTTAACGTGGATATCATATGTGTGAACGAATGATTCCCATTTTAGAGGAACGCCCTTTGATACCAACTCATAAACTTCGTTTTGGTATCCACTCAAAAGAATGGAGACATCAGCCATCTCTGATATCTGTCGAGTTGTTGAAGAAAATGTTCGTACGCTCTCCATTAGACTAACAGCATACGGGTAGACTCGTTTAGCCTCCTTGGAAACATTGTTGATTTGATGAGGGACAGCATAGTTGAGCCATACTAGATTACGGGTTTCCTTAAAGAGAGCAATAACTTGAGGATCAAAGTTAACTGCCAATTCAAGTGCGTAGTTGTTTGCTCGGACTTTGTTGATATTGAAAAGGCGACCAGCAATAGACACTTGCTTTCTTTGTACGTCATGTAGCCAGGCTTCAAAAATAGGACGGGTATCAAGCTTCTTTCGGAAAAGGCTGCTTTCGCTCAAAAGTCGTTGTCCCTCGGAGTGAAGGGCCCAGTCACTGCCAAGAACAGATTCCACCTTTTTCATGTAGCCGTCAAGCTGTCGTTCAATTTGCCGAGCCCAGATGATAGCACCCGATACGGGAGGAAGATCGTGGAGTTGAGCCATGGCGTGGGCCTCGGAGTGGCCATACTGCTGCTTAAACCGTTCATGCAGGGAAGAGATATCTTGTTTGACATTGTCTATCAGGGTAGTTTGATACTCAGTAATTGCACCCCGAATCTTTGGGCGCACAAAGAGGGCATTGAATTTCGAGAAGACTCGAAACATGTCGTTTGCGTTCTTTGCAGTTGCCAATCTATCTCGTAACCGGGCAATTATAGAGTTTTCTACCCGTGCCGTTCGTTCATTGTACGTAACCTCTGCCTGAACCCATATTTGTGTGCCTTCAGGAGTTACATCGAGCAAGTCCACGTTGTTCAAGGCAGCCCAAGCTTGCTGAACTTCCTCAACTGCGTCAACGTCTCCCATCTCTTCGACAAGGACAACTATATTAGAAGCTCCATCTGATGCTTCGCCGGACTTGGGACCGAGAACATTGACTATGGTCCGCTGTAGTTGCTCGTGGTTGTCTCGAAATGTACTAACATATTTCAATCTTGCTTGTAGTTCCGCATGTCTTGGAACAATCTTGATAGGGATGAACTTCTCATTTCGTCGGCGGGTAACTTCGCGAGCAACATTAGTGAATTCCTTGACGTTTTCATCCCATGTCTTCCATATTGCTTCAGCGGTCGTCATCAGTGTTTTGAAGTCTCGATAGTCCAGGTGCATTAGGGAACGCCCATGTATTAACGAGTGCACCTGTGAATTCAGATCAGCTGAGATTGCTTCCACCAAAGCTAAAGCTCTCTTGACCGGATAAGGGCAAATTCGAAGCTTCTTGATCAGATGCGCAAATATGAGTATGATGGCTTCTTGGACTTTTATTAAGGACGTTGCAGAAAGTAAGTCGTCAAGAGGGAAGTCACGCATAAGCTGATTGTACTTCTGCACCCGATCCGTCGCTTCTTTCAAGCCAGTATCTGCTGTAAAGCTAACCGTAGCCTGAAACCGTTTGGCATTTCGAAGGATTTCCAGTGTGAGCATAACACCATCACCCCGTAACTGAGCCTCAATCTTTTCCAGCGCAGATTCCATAGAGAGCCAGAAGTTTATCTCCTGTGTGGCCGTTCCACTAGTCGGATCTCTTGAGAACTGTGTGATGTTTTGTATAGACTTTATCCAGTTGTTCACAGAGCCTTGTAAAGTATTGAGAAAGAGACTGTCATGCAAGAGCGGTTGTGGGATATATTCTACAGTAGGTTTCGTATGTCGACTTTCAGCTTCATCAATCGCAGCTAAAACGAGAGGGTGATAAGGGAGTGACAGGTCAGGAATTTCGACGTTTTGCTGCAGGTGCAGAAGACTCAGCTCCAGATCTGCCAGCCTCTTCTTTGTCACAGGTATTCCGGTCTTTGCATCCACATCTGACCTTCCGCGAGTTCCATTAGACACCTGCTGTGTTTTGGTGAATGCATCAAAGTAAGGCGCCAGCGCTAAGTGTATGACAGAATGTAAGGTTTCGTATGGCGAGATAGAAACCCCTCCAGGGCCAGTTGAAGTAGGATCTCCAGCTCCACCAGGTAAATTAATAATTTGTATTTGGGAATGTATGGGTATCGAAGGGTCTATAGGCGCTGGACGTTTTATGAAAGCCACTGAGGCTGCGGTTGTAGGAGAGAAGGAGATATCCGCAACAAGCCTATATATGAAAGAGGATGAAGCTGCGATATCTGTTAGTAGAGAATCAAAGTTTGTTCACCAACAGAGCCTACTTTGACTTTCTGAGACCCCATCTAATACGCCTCCTTCTTCCATAGATGCTACATGCTTCTGAACGTAAAGTACCAGCTGGGATTCTGTTGCAAAACGTGTACATCGTTGAACTGTGTCAGAGAACTGTGATTTAGACAGAAGACTGCCATTCTTCTCCAAATCCTTGCGCGAAGCTCCCAGAGTAGTCTGAAGCACCGAGGCTAGATACTCGACAATAACATTTGGGTCTACCGCTGGAAATGTTGCGGTAGCAAGTCCGTTCGTTGATGGGCTAGAGGGCCCACCAGGACTGTTGTTAACCAAGCTCTCCATCATGGTTGCGGTTGATTTATGAGGACGATTTCATCATTAATCGTAGCGTTGTAGAGAGTAATCGAACTGGGTGACTGGTGGCAGAGTTCATCCAGGTACGATCGTGTTGTGTGTGAGGGGGGAGGTTAATGACTTAATGCTCCTTTCTACAATTCTGACAATTCTGAAGTACGCGCAACGCGATGCTGGACATTACCCCTGTCACCAAGCCCCACTTTGGCAACCGCCCCTTTTTGGTCTCCCGAATGTGCAGGAGCCCGTAAGGCAAAGGTACGGAGAACTTTTACACAACGAAAACCATATATCATATTGAGGTATAAAAGAGATATGAACTTATATTTTCTGGATTTTACTAAAGGTTGTTTTCTGAAAATTCTGTAAAAATGACGCATAGACACCAAGGTTTGCTTTCTATAAGGGATGCTACACGGTTGTTGAACGCGTTAAGATGAAATAGCATCCGAACAGGCTTTTGAAGCTATCTAGTTGCACCACAGTAAATCGTATAGAAAAAGAAACCGATACACTCTCATTATGCTTGTTTAGAGTCTGGAGTCTTGCATTACAATATCATCATGCCTCCGAATTCCGGGTAGGCCCTATCTTATCGTCACACTATATATACAATACAAAAGACCCGCAATCAAAATTGGACGAAGCGCCGTGAATGCTGATGTGTGTACAATGCGGTTGGTTCGGAAATCGAACTGAATGCATCTAGCCAGCCCATAGTATAAGATGTGCATGCAGTCGGAGAAGGTCTTTCGATAATCATTTCTGAGGAGAGAGGAGATTTGTGGGGAGAACGTTTAATCGAGTCCAACTGTGGGCATTCCACCAAAGGGTCCAACCTGAAGTTCGGGATCGGCCGCAATCATCTCCGCAAGTATGTCTAAAACTGGCTTTGGTACGGTCTTGTCGTAGATACTATTCATACTTGTTAGCAATAATAGGGTAGTCGGACATCTAGAACCAATCGATATGAAGATTGATTGATGGGTTGTTTAATGGAGGTGAACTTACGATATCAAATCGGATGGTGTCGGGTAAACCTTGAGTGCTTTGTAGAACGACAGAGCAGATTCAACGTACTGAGATTCTAAAAAAAGAAAAAGAAGTTAGAGACCGTCCATCTCGAGTGTACAGCATAACATACCATCTTGACTCAGCACTTCTCCATTTTGGACTTCCTGCATGAAGTATGCTTCCTTCTCATCAGAATCATCAGGGAACCCTTCCTCCTTTGCCTCTTCAACTCTTTGCCTAGCGGCACCTCTTGCGCGGATGCTCTGAGCTTCTGCCTCTTCTTTAGCTGCACGAGCTTGTTTTCTGCTTTCCTTCTTTAACTGTTTGCGGAAGTTTGGGTCATTCCGTCTTTTGTGGTCAAAATAAACGGCACTGAGGTCATAGAAATTAGCTGAGAAAATGTAATAGCTCGAGCTAAAAGCTTGACGAAGCTTCTATCTCGCAGACCCTAGAACTATCGCCGTGTTTCTTCTTTGGAGATGTTGTATAGATGGCCGGAAATACATACTATGCTGTAAAAATTACAAGTTAGTAAACATTATAAGGCTGAACATCGTAGTATCTTTAGAGCTTACCAAGGATGCCCGTGGCAAATGTGCCCACAGAGGCAGCGACGATTGTGGATGTTTGGACCATTTTGGATTATATCGGATTGATTTTTGTCGCGCTCGGTATTATTCAATGAAGAAGATTCGAGTATGTGATAAAGCTGGAGATGATCTTGAACAACTTAATTTTTGGCTCGGTTTGGCAGGGATATATTGTTGCCTGATGTCTGAGGCCGCACAATCAGCTAGCGTACAGCTATCAAACGACCTGCTCGCTCACATTCTAAACGCTTTGTACACAAATCAATGTGAATGTGGCAGACTTATATGAATCTCTCACAGGATGTCTGAAAATAAAGGCAAATCACTCCGGACGAACAGGAGGAAAACGGCCCGTCCCCAAATCAGTGCTCCAAAGCAAATATCAGGACCGATACCCCAAACTGGAAATGTCCAGCGGCTCGAACCGTCCTCACAATCGCAACAGCTCCAACCACCACGACCACCCATAGCTTCTGGAAAGGTACTTTTGACTCTCAAAATTCAAGCAAACCATCTGACATATTTAGACCTCTGATCTGGTAAAAAGAAGGTACTCTACACGCTTCAATAACATACCTGCAGACTTCGATCCAACTGTTCTCCCAATTCCATCTATACCTTCGATTCCCACCCAATATGCCTCATCCAAAGACCAAGGACGTGGACCTATGCCAGCAAAGCCCTTGGGATTAAATCCGGATATCAAAGCATTTCGCGACCCAAATCTACGACCAGACCAATACTTATCAAGCATATTAAGTGAGGCTTCAGAGCAGGATGTAGAAGAATACCAACAAGCTCTACAAAGGCTTCAAAGTCGAGCATCTATTGATCTTCAGCAAAATGTTTATCAGAACAGAACCCAATTTATTAAGATTAGTAAAGAGGCCGAAAGACTGAAGGGAGAGATGCGGGCTCTTAGAAACTTAATGTCTGAGCTCAAAACCAATACTACAGCTCTCAGAGCTGCATCCGCCCAAGGATCGGAATCTGCTGCTGGCTTTGGGGACAGTAGTTTCCCTACAACTTTGAGTAAGAGAGATAGAAGAAGTTCTGTTGCAGATCGTACTGCAATGTGGAACTCACAGCTCCAAGTGAGTTAGGAAATGTTATCGCCGGCACGATGACAATACTGACTCGTTTAGGCGCTTTGGAAAACTGTCGAAGGCTCTCAGAAATTCCTGCCAGCTCTTGCAGGTCGTCACGTAGTTCAAAATGCAGGACCATGGATTGAGCTAGACAATGCAACCTGGAGATCAAGGCGAGCTATGCAGCTTATTTTATTGAATGATCATCTCCTTATAGCGGCGAGGAAAAAGAAGAAAATGGAAGGAAATGGTGCTGATCAAAGACAAGCACCTGTCAAGCTTGTCGCTGACCGGTGTTGGCCGATATTAGACATCGAAATCGTTGATTTAGCAGGCACCAGTGAATCGACAACCGGAAAGAACAAAGTTGCCGATGCTATCATGGTCAGGGGTGTTGGTCAGGAGTCATTTGTGTACCGAACTGAAAAGCCGGAGGACAATGAGAAATCGATGTTAATGGTGAATTTCAGAAAAGCTGTTGAACAGCTTCGTAAAGGCCTTCGATCTGAGATGGAGACAAGCAATAAAGCCAAAGAGACAATAAACTATTTTGCTTCTCGGGATCCGGGGCTACTTAACAAAACGGAGCTTTTGGAAACATTGTCCGACATTAAGGATATGCTGATTGAAGTAGATGGTAAACAGCAAAACCTAAGGTGGGTTGAAGGCGAGGTTGATGAGCTCGACATTGATATCGCACTTCAACGATTCGACGCTGCCGTTGCCCGTGTTGAAAAATTAAATTCTCTAGCCAAAGGTCTCAAAAGCAATATTGTTGCACAGGATTTCATCAGCTTCAAGGCCAACGAAAGGGCCATCAAATTGGCTGGACTGATCACTCGAAGACTGGTTGATACACATAATGAAGTCAAGAAGACAAAACGTAATGTCACATGGTTGGCGCGTCTGGGATTCGAAGACAGGGCTAGAGAGGCTTATCTTGAAGCTCGTGGCAATATTATTCACAAGAGATCTAGGTAAGCTCCCCAGAATTGCAAAGCTAGTCTATACTAACCACATCATGGTAGACAATGTATCTTTGAGGGCAATCTTCATCAGTATATCTGGGAAGTGTCTTTGGTCTACTTTACTATCATCAAAAATACGGTCTCGACGTTTCAATTGTGCTTCCCACCTCTGCTCATGAGCGCATGTGTTAAATGGGCAAAGGAGCAGGTGCTTATGTTCAATGGCATTCTTGCGAGACAACTCAGTAGTACTGAGCACGGTGGTCAAGCATGGATTGGATGTATGGAACAAGCCCGAGAACATGCCAAAATGCTCTCTGACGTAGGTCTTGACTTCAAAAGCCTCGTAGGGAAGGAAAGCAGTGAAGAAATCGGGCAGAATGGACCTGTTGGACTAGGGCTTTTATGAAGTAAATACTCGTAATATATAGTGAATAACAATATGTAAACCAGTCAGAGGAACTATTTCGATATTGTGGTCGTGATTACTGGTCTTCAATTACATAGACTCAAGGACTAGCCCCTGCGAGATGTTGTGCCTACAGCTGCCACAGGACATCCTGCTAATCTCGTAAGCGAAGAAATCGCGAGCCACCGCCCGCCAGACAGAAGGAACGTCAACTCCCTGTTCATGCCACCCTAAATCAAATATTGTGATACCCCAACGCGCAACTACCAATACTCGCATCTCCACGGTCCGATCATAATCTCAACTTCTTGCTAATCTCAGCGCCTCGAAATCCCCACCTGCCAGCCTCGCTGGAGCTTCACCGCGCCCCTTGTCGTCATTAAAAGAGCCGCCAAAGCTCCCCACCATCAACACCAACAACATAGAATCCTGAGAGGAGAGCGGAGCCATCATGGATACCAATATGGAGGACGTCGTCCATAATGTTGGCTCGGGTGCCCAACCAACGAGGCTGTCGCCCGTAGCTGAGCCAACCTCCATATCAACCCTCGATGGTTGGATTGAGAGCTTGATGACCTGCAAACAACTGGCGGAGGTTGACGTTCAGAGGCTCTGTGAAAAGGTACGCATGCTGTTCAAGGTCAAGGAGGGGAATAAGATGCAGGCGCAACTGCATATCTTGGATTACGGCATAATTGACGTTTACACAGGCACGAGAGGTCCTCCAGGAGGAATCCAATGTACAACCTGTGGCAAGTTTATCCTATTCGACGCTCATGGAATTTCAATTTTAATGCAATCAACAGAAATGCCCCGTAACCGTATGCGGAGACATTCATGGGCAATTTCACGACTTGATGGAACTCTTCAGAATCGGTGGACCAAATCCTGATACCAACTACCTCTTCATGGGTATATACTGTTTTCCCGTTCCCTTTAAAGCAAACTGACCATTGCATACAGGCGATTACGTTGATAGGGGTTACTACTCTGTAGAAACCGTTACCCTTCTCGTTGCCCTCAAGATACGATACCCATCCCGAATTACGATCCTCCGAGGCAATCATGAGTCGCGCCAAATCACCCAGGTTTATGGCTTCTACGACGAATGTCTCCGAAAATACGGCAATGCCAATGTTTGGAAGTTCTTTACCGATCTGTTCGATTATCTCCCTCTTACCGCCCTCATTGACAACCAAATCTTCTGCCTCCACGGAGGTCTCTCTCCAAGCATTGATACCCTCGATAACATCAGAGCGTTGGACCGTATACAAGAAGTTCCACACGAAGGGCCTATGTGCGACTTATTGTGGTCGGATCCAGATGACAGATGCGGATGGGGCATATCACCAAGAGGCGCTGGGTATACGTTCGGGCAGGACATTTCGGAGGCGTTCAATCACAATAATGGCTTGACTTTGGTTGCCAGAGCTCACCAATTGGTGATGGAGGGATATAACTGGTCTCAGGACAGAAACGTAGTAACGATTTTCTCAGGTATGTGGTTATCGCAAATGTAATGTTGCAAGACTAACAAACCGCAGCTCCAAATTATTGCTACAGATGTGGTAACCAAGCTGCTATCATGGAGATTGATGAGCATCTCAAGTACACATTGTAAGTCACTTTTCCTGAACTTCTGTCTCAGCTAACCTGTCTAGCTTGCAATTTGATCCTTGCCCACGAGCTGGTGAACCCATGGTTTCGCGTCGTAAGATATTTCCACACCACCGCTTCACGTCACATGCTTACAATCCTAGGTACCCCCGATTACTTCC
>Ga0247814_10002516_pt1 | contig 10111 bp, 10 predicted proteins | sample UWRJL179409R1_FD_179947 | JGI IMG/M metagenome (GOLD analysis project Ga0247814, IMG submission 179947) | Plant litter microbial communities from Arlington Agricultural Research Station in Wisconsin, United States - UWRJ-L179-409R-1 | ecosystem: Environmental > Terrestrial > Plant litter >... | reverse complement strand
GGCCTCCGGAGTCGATCAACAACAGACCGTCACCCTCGATCACCGCGTGTTCTTCTTCGGTGGCGTGGTAGTGCGGCATCGCGCCATTGGCGTTGAACGCGGCAATGGTGTTGAAGCTCAGCGATACATAGCCCGGACGTCGGGTACGCGCCGCCGTCAGGTGTTCGTCGATGGTCAGTTCGGTGATGCGCTCACGGCCCAACGCGGTGTCCAGCCAGGTGAAGAATTCACACAGCGCCGCGCCGTCCTGCTCCATGGCCTGACGAATGTGCTCGGCATCGGCCAGGCTTTTCTGCGACTTGGCCAACGTCGTCGGGTTCAGGCCTTCGATCAGCTTCACGCCGCTGTCCAGGTTATCCAGCAAGCCGGCGGTAACGCGCGCCGGATCGACTTGCAGGCTCGCCCCGCTCGACACAGCGCGCAGGGCGTCGGCCACTTCGCTGTAATCGCGCAGGGTCACGCCGTCCTGTTCGAGGGTTGCGCGCAGCTTGGTATCGACCTTGCTCAGAGCCACGAACAGGGTTGCCTGCTCTTGGCTGATCAACGCGAAAGAAACAAACACCGGGTTGAACGACACGTCACCGCCGCGCAAGTTGAACAGCCAGGCGATGTCATCAAGGGTGGCGATGAAATGCCAGTCGGCACCGCGACCTTTCAAAACCTCACGCAGCTTCGCCAGTTTCTCGCCGCGGCTGACCGTCGCCTGAGGCGGCAGGTGTTGATAGATCGGTTCATTTGGCAGCGTCGGACGGTCGCTCCAGACTTCGTTCAACACATCGATGTCGGTGCGCAGACGTGCGCCGCGCTCTTCGAGCTTGCCACCCAACGTACGCGCCGAAGCCACGGCCATTACCGCACCATCCACCGCGACGACGCCGCCTTCAGGGGTTTGCTCGGCCAGCCAGTCCAACGGACCGGGTTGACCCGGTTGCAGCTTGACCAGTTCGATGCCGCTGCCCTTGAGTTCCTTGGTCGCTTGCTCCCAATAACGGCTGTCGGCCCAGACGCCGGCAAAGTCCGGCGTAACGATCAGCGTGCCGACCGAGCCATGGAAGCCCGACAACCATTGCCGCCCTTGCCAGTAACCCGGCAGGTATTCCGAAAGATGCGGGTCAGCCGACGGCACCAGCAGAGCATGAATGCCCTCCCGGCTCATCAGTTCGCGGGTTTGCGCCAGGCGTTGGGGCACCGATCCATTGATCGAAGGCTGCGTACTCATCGTGTCTCCTGCTAATCACTTCATCATTATTGTTGAGTGCCGATCAACGCCGACACTTTCAGACCTTATTGCCAAAATGCCGGAGCACTGGCGCAGGCCGCTTTAATCAGGTGTACCGCTTGGTCGATGTCCTGCTCGGTGGTGAACCGGCCGAGACTCAAGCGAATGGTGCGACTCGCCGAACGGGCGTCATGCCCCAGGGCCAGCAGCACATGGGAAGGCGCATTGCTCGCGGAATTGCAGGCCGAGGTCGCGGAAAACGCGATCGAGGTGCTCAACGCCGCGGAATTGAACTCACCTTCGTTGAAGGTCAGGCTCAGGGTATGAGGGATGCGCTGGGTCGGGCTGCCATTGAGGCGAACACCGGGAATACTCAGCAGCTGTTCGAGCAATCGCTCGCGCAACTGGATGATCGTGGCTTTCTCTTCATCGAACGAAGAGGCCGCCAAGGCGAACGCCACACCCATGGCGGCGATCTGGTGAGTTGCCAGGGTGCCGGAACGCAAGCCACCCTCGTGACCACCGCCGTGGATCTGCGCCTGCAAACGCTGCTGAGCGCGCGGCCCGACGTACAACGCGCCGATGCCTTTGGGGCCGTAAATCTTGTGGGCGGAAAATGACATCAGATCCACTGGCAACCGGGCCAGGTCGATCAGCACTTTGCCTGCACCTTGAGCCGCGTCGACATGGAACAACGCATCGCGAGCACGCACGACTTCACCGATGGCCGAGATGTCGTTGACCGTGCCCAACTCGTTATTGACCAGCATCAGCGACACCAGAAAGGTGTCTTCGCGCATCGCTTCACTGACCGCTTGCGGGGTTATCAAACCCTCGGCATCAGGTACCAGATAAGTCACCGCGACCCCTGCATCCTGCAACTGCTTCGCGGTGTCGAGAATCGCTTTGTGTTCGATCTGGCTGGTGATGATGTGGCCGCCAGAAACACCGCGAGCCTGGGCGACGCCCTTGAGGGCAAGGTTGTTCGATTCGGTGGCGCCGGAGGTCCAGACGATCTGGTCCACCTGAGCGCCGACCAGATCGGCGACCTGCTGCCGCGCCTGCTCGACCGATTGCCGGGCCTGTTGACCGAACAAATGGGAGCTGGACGCTGGATTGCCGAAGTTGCCGGTAAAACCCAGACACTCGACCATGACCTTGATGACCCGCTCATCCACCGGCGTGGTGGCGGCGTAGTCGAAATACAGAGGACGTTTATTCATAGAAGACTCGCAGAGCATGTTCCGGGATCAGGAGGCTCGTCACTGAAACGTCAAAGCGCAGCCTCGTGAGCTGCGCCGATCGTTCAGAGCGTTAGAAATACCTGATCGGAGGCCGTTAAAGAAGAACAACTTCATTTAAAAGTGCGTAGGAACGCTCCTGAAGTCGAGCTTAACAGGCATCGGGCAACCGGTTGAAGCAATGCGTCAGCTAAAGCTTTCGAGCAACAACGGATACAGCGAAGCCACCAGCAGCAAGGCCATGCCCCAGTTGAACAACCGCAACCAGCGGCGATCCTTCAGCACGTTGCGCAACAATGTGCCGCAGCCTGCCCAGACACTGACGCTCGGCAGGTTGATCAAGGCGAACACCGCCGCAATCACGATCACGTTGGTGAAATAACCCTGCATCGGCGTGTAGGTGCTGATGGCCCCGATGGCCATGATCCAGGCCTTGGGATTGACCCACTGAAACGCTGCGGCGCCCAAATAGCTGATCGGCTTGCTCTCGCCCTTTTCACGCTCGGAAACCGGTCCTGAGTGAGCAATTTTCCACGCCAGATACAACAAATACGCCGCGCCGACGTAACGCAGCACGCTGTAGAGCAAAGGATAGGTTTGAAACACGGCGCCCAAGCCGAAACCCACTGCCACCACAAGCACGAAGAAGCCACAGGTGATGCCAAGCATGTGGGGGATGGTGCGGTTAAAGCCGAAGTTCACACCCGATGCCAGCAACATCGTGTTGTTGGGGCCGGGAGTAATCGAGGTGACAAGCGCAAACAGGGCAAAGCCCAGCAGCAAATCGAACGAGAGCGTCATGGGAGGCAGTCCATCAGGTCAGTCAGGTGTTGACCCTATCGCAGGCTTTAAGGGAAACCCACGGACAGTTGCGTGAAAGTTCAAGCGGTACAGTTTTTGATCAGCTGGGACGACCGTGAAGCTGTACAGCACGTTCGGCGTTCATCTCGCCTTGTTTGTCGAAACTGAACGATTTTTGCGGTTGGCCGAGCAATTCGGCTTTTTTCGCGTGGTATTCATCGAATGACAAACCGCGACGATTCAACGCCTCTAGTGCCAATTCCCTGGTTTCTTCTGCGGTGTACGGCCGTAATTCCGGGGAAACATGGCTGGCACATCCGGCGAGCACGGAGACCGCAAGCAGCAAGAAAGTAGCAATTAGAGGTTTCATTGTGAGCGTCCTGACATCTGGGTTCGAGGCAATGAACACAGGCTACGCCGGGCATCTGATCAGCAGAAATCAACGCTCTCGATAGTGGCTATCGACTTTGACTAATGCCGCTCAGGCAGAACCCCTTATATATCCAAAAGATCTATAAATATTAATTTATGGTCTTTTACGGAATAACACTGAGCCTCTATAACAACGGTCATCGCTTCACGCACTGTTGCCCAAGCAACTGTTTGCCAGGCAACAGTCATTCAACAAACAGCGCTGCCATTCACACAGTGTCTTCCGGCCAACGCGCTGAAAGCCCCGTAAATAGGGGCTCCGAGGGATTGGTACAGCTCTTGCTCTCTGTCAGTGACTACTCACTGCTCCCTGAGCAACTGTTTAAAAAGGAACTGATCATGTCGCGTCCATTGAAAGTCGTTGCCCTCTCCGGCGGTACCTGGCGTCCGTCCCGCACGTTGGTGCTGACCCAGGCGCTGTTGGTGCAACTGGCCGAGCAATTGCCGATTGAAAGCAAACTGATTGAACTGGGTGACATCGCCCGACCATTGGGTGCCGCGCTGTCCCGTCAGGAGTTGAGCGCCGAGATCGAAGCCGAGCTGCAAGCGATCGAGAATGCCGACCTGCTGATCGTCGCCGCACCGGTTTATCGCGGTTCCTACCCTGGATTGCTTAAGCACCTGTTCGACCTGATCGACCTCAATGCCTTGATCGACACGCCGGTATTGCTGGCCGCCACCGGTGGCAGCGAACGCCATGCACTGATGCTGGATCACCAGTTGCGGCCGCTGTTCAGTTTCTTCCAGGCCTTGACCTTGCCGATTGGCGTCTATGCCACCGAAGCCGATTTCTCCAATTACCAAATAACCAGTGAGCCCTTGAAGGCCCGCATTCGCCTTGCTGCAGAACGCGCCGCGCCGTTGTTTGGCGTGCACCCCAAAAATCTGCTGAAAATCGCTTAAGGATTTCTTCATGGATGTTTTCTGGTTCCTGCCGACTCACGGCGACGGCCATTACCTGGGCACCACTCAGGGCGCTCGCCCGGTGACACTCAACTACCTGAAACAAGTGGCCCAGGCGGCCGACAGCCTCGGCTACCACGGTGTACTGATTCCGACCGGGCGCTCCTGCGAAGATTCGTGGGTGATTGCTTCGGCGCTGGTGCCGCTGACCGAACGCCTGCGTTATCTGGTGGCGATCCGGCCGGGGATCATCTCGCCGACGGTCTCGGCGCGCATGGCCGCGACACTGGATCGACTGTCCAACGGCCGTTTGCTGATCAACGTGGTCACGGGCGGTGACCCGGATGAAAACCGTGGCGACGGCATCTTCCTGGATCACAGCGAACGCTACGAGGTGACCGATGAATTCCTGAAAATCTGGCGCCGGGTGCTGCAAGGCGAATCGGTGGATTTCGAAGGCAAACACCTGCAAGTGCAGAACGCCAAGGCGCTGTATCCACCGGTGCAGAAACCGTATCCGCCGCTGTACTTCGGTGGCTCCTCCGAAGCCGCCCATGAACTGGCCGCCGAGCAGGTTGATGTCTACCTGACCTGGGGCGAACCACCCGCCGCCGTGGCGGAAAAACTGGCCGATGTGCGTGAGCGTGCCGCGCGAAACGGTCGCACGGTGAAGTTCGGGATTCGCTTGCACGTGATCGTTCGCGAGACCGCCGAAGAGGCCTGGAAAGCCGCAGACAAACTGATCGAGCACATCAGTGACGAGACCATTGCGGCCGCGCAGAAGTCGTTTTCGCGTTTCGATTCCGAAGGTCAGCGGCGCATGGCGGCGTTGCATGACGGGCGTCGTGACAACCTGGAAATCTCCCCCAACCTGTGGGCCGGTGTCGGTCTGGTGCGTGGCGGTGCCGGGACGGCGTTGGTGGGCGATCCGCAGCAAGTGGCGGCGCGAATCAAGGAGTACGCGGACCTGGGGATCGAGAGTTTCATCTTCTCCGGCTATCCGCACCTCGAAGAGGCTTATCGTTTTGCCGAGCTGGTGTTCCCGCTGTTGCCTGAGCCGTATGCCAGCCTTGCGGGGCGCGGCGTCACTAATCTCACCGGGCCGTTTGGCGAAATGATCGCCAATGATGTGCTGCCGGCTCACGCCAAAGCCTGATCCGGTCCGGCCCTGTAGGAGCTGACGAGTGAAACGAGGCTGCGATCTTTTGATGTTAAAGATCAATATCAAAAGATCGCAGCCTGCGGCAGCTCCTACAGTGGTCCATCGACATATAGGAAATTCCGTGTGACTGCCAAGCAGCAAAGCGCCCTGATATCCCCCTTGCAGACCGCCCGCCGATTGGCGGCCGAGTTTGCCCTGACCGCTGTCGAGCGCGATGAACGTGGCGGTACGCCCAAAGCCGAACGTGACGCCTTGCGCCAGAGCGGTCTGCTCGCGTTAAGCATTCCCACCCAGTACGGCGGCCTCGGCGCCAGCTGGAGTGACACCCTGACCATCGTGCGTGAGTTCGCCAAGGTCGACAGTTCGATTGCCCATGTCTTCGGCTTCCATCACTTGATGCTCGCCACCGTGCGCCTGTTCGCCCGACCCGAGCAGTGGCAGCCATGGTTCGAACAGACCGCGCGCAAAAACTGGTTCTGGGGCAACGCCCTCAACCCGCTGGACACCCGTACTGTGGTGAAAAATCTCGGCGGCTGGCGTGAGTTTTCCGGCAAGAAAAGCTTCTGCTCCGGCGCCAGCGATTCGCAAATGCTGATCGCCTCGGCCGTCGACGAAAACGCTGGCGGCAAGCTGTTGATCGCCGCGATTCCCAGCGGTCGCAGCGGCATCACCTTGCATAACGACTGGAACAACATGGGCCAGCGCCAGACCGACAGCGGCAGCGCAACATTCGAACGGGTGCGGGTCGAAGAGTCAGAATTGCTGCTCGATCCGGGTCCGCTGAGTACGCCATTCGCCTGCCTGCGGCCGTTGATTGCCCAGCTGACTTTCACCCACATGTTTCTCGGGATCGCCGAAGGTGCCTTCGAAGAGGCGCGGCAATACACCCTCACCGAAACCCGTCCGTGGCACAAATCCAGTGCTCAGGATGTGCGGCAGGACCCTTATGTCCTCGGCCACTACGGCGAATTCTGGGTCACCCTCGAAAGTGTTCGGCTGCTGGTGGAGCGCGCTGCCGGGTTGCTCGACAAGGCCTGGGCCAAAGGCCCGAACCTTAGCGCCGAAGAACGTGGACATCTCGCTAACGCCATCGCCACGGCCAAGGTCGCTGCCACCCGCAACGGCCTGGAACTCTGTAGCCGGTTGTTCGAAGTGACCGGAGCCCGTTCAACTCATGCCTCACTGCGACTGGATCGCCACTGGCGCAACCTGCGCACGCAAACCCTGCACGACCCGGTGGATTACAAACTCCATGAGCTGGGTGACTGGGCGCTGAACCAGTCCCTGCCGATCCCGACTTTCTATTCATAGCCTTCTCTTCATGGAGCCTGCCCATGCAACTGCTGACTTTACCGCCCTCGCCCGCTCTGGCCACCTCGATCCGCGCCACGGCGCAAGTGTTCGAAGACCCGAAATCCCAGGCCTTGCTCGCCCACATTCAACAAGTCGCGCCGAGTGAAGCCAGCGTGCTGATCATCGGCGAGACCGGCACCGGCAAAGAGCTGGTGGCGCGGCATATCCACAACCTCAGTGCCCGCCGTAACCGGCCTTTCGTGGCAGTGAACTGCGGCGCGTTCTCCGAATCTTTGGTGGAAGCCGAGTTGTTCGGCCATGAAAAAGGTGCCTTCACCGGTGCGTTGAGCGCCAAGGCCGGCTGGTTCGAGGAGGCCGATGGCGGCACGTTGTTCCTCGATGAAATCGGCGATTTACCGATGGCGATTCAGGTCAAGTTGTTGCGGGTGTTGCAGGAGCGCGAAGTGGTGCGCCTGGGTTCACGCAAGAGCATTCCCATCAACGTGCGTGTGCTGGCGGCGACCAACGTGCAATTGGAGAAAGCCATCAACGCCGGGCATTTCCGCGAGGATTTGTACTACCGCCTCGACGTGGTCAGCCTGGAATTGAGCCCGCTGCGCGACCGCCCCGGCGACATCCTGCCGCTGACCCGACACTTCGTCGAAGCCTACAGCCAGCGCCTCGGCTACGGCACCGTCACCATCAGCAAAGAGGCCGAACTGAAACTGCGCGGTTACAGCTGGCCGGGCAACATCCGCGAACTGGAAAACGTTATTCACCACACCTTGCTGATCTGCCGTAACGGCGTGATCGAACGCGACGACCTGCGCCTGTCGAACATGCGCATCGAGCGTCAGGACGATTACCACAGCACCGTCGACGACTCACCGGAAGCGCTGCTTGATCGGGCCTTTCAAAAACTCTTCGAAGAACAGGCCGGAGCGCTGCACGAGAAAGTCGAAGACGCGTTGCTGCGAGCGGCCTATCGTTTCAGCCATTACAACCAGGTACACACCGCCGCACTGCTGGGCTTGAGCCGCAACGTAACCCGCACGCGACTGATCAAGATCGGCGAACTGGCGGTGAACAAGCGCCGGCCCACGGAGAACCTTCAGGGCGAGCGTGTCATGCAGCTGTCGATCTAACCCACCAGATTGCAGTGCAGCGCATTGTCGTGGCTGCGTTCCAGGCTGTGCAGCACCTGGAACGAGCCGAAGGTCACGGTTTTCGCCTGATGGGCGCGGATCAGTTGCCAGAAATCCTGCTCGCCGCTTTCAAAGCTTTGAAACGCGGCCTCTCCTGCCTCGCGTGTTTGCCATTGCAGGTAGTTGAGCACTCGTCGGCCATCGTCGCTGGCCTGGATGCTGGCACTCAGAAAACCTGTGAAGTCCTGGGCCAGGCGTTCGGTCTGTTTCGACAGTGCCGACACCAGGGCGGGCTGTTGATGGGGTTCGATCTCGAATTCGATCAATTGGGTGAAGCTGCGATTTTTCTCTGACGCTTGCATGAAAAGTCCCCACTGACGTGTAAGCCGGATCTTGCGATCCGAAGGCCTGCAGGGTAAAACCTCGAGTTAACTTGAGGTCAAGGGGCATTTTTTAAATGATCACCTCGGAAAATCTGCACAAGGAACTCACCGTCGGCCAAGTGGCTGCACGCAGCGGCGTCGCGGTCACGGCGCTGCACTTTTACGAGTCCAAGGGTTTGATCAAAAGTAATCGCAACCAAGGCAACCAGCGGCGTTATCCACGAGAAGTGTTGCGGCGGGTGGCGTTGATCAAAGTGGCCCAGCGATTGGGGATTCCGTTGGCAGAGATTGGTGAGGCGCTCAAGTCCCTGCCGGATAACCGGGCGCCGACGGCGGCGGACTGGAAGGTGTTGTCGGCGCAGTGGAGTCGGGATCTGGATGAGCGAATCAATCAGCTGACCTTGCTGCGGGACAAGCTCAATGGCTGCATTGGCTGTGGGTGTTTGTCGATGGAGGCGTGTCCGTTGCGTAACTTTGGCGATGTGTTGGGGGAGCGCGGGCCGGGGGCGCAGCTCCTGGAATCGGGGGCTGATCCGAAATAGCGGCGCGGCCTTCGCGAGCAAGCCTGCTCCCACATTTGACCGAGTTGTCTGGACGAACACAGTCAATGTGGGAGCGGGCTTGCTCGCGAAGGCGTCCCGCCAGTCAACGATGATTTAGAACCCCGGTGCAATCTGCCCTTTGTAGCGGGTCAAAATGAACTGCCGAACCTCATCCGAATTCAACGCCTTGGCCAGTTTCTGCAACCCCGGATCATTGATGTTGTCCGGCCGCGCGACCAGAAACTCGATGTACAGGCTCTTGCCCTTCTCGACGATCAACGCGCTGTTGGTATCAATCCCCGCTTCCAGGGCGTAGTTGGCGAAGACAAACGCCAGGTCCACCTGGCTCACCGAACGCGCCAGCAGCGCTCCCTCCAGTTCACGAATTTTCAGGTGCTTGGGGTTTTCAATGATGTCGCGCTGAGTGGCCAGGGTGTTGCTCGGGTCCTTGAGTTTGATCAGGCCGGCTTCGTGTAGCAGAACCAGTGCACGACCCGTGTTCACCGGGTCATTGGGAATCGACACTGTGGCGCCATCCTTCAGCTCGGCGATGTTTTTGATCCTGGTCGAGTAAGCGCCAAACGGTTCGATGTGCACACCGACCACCGGCACCAGATCGGTATGGCGGGTTTTGTTGAAGTCATCGAGAAATGGCCGGTACTGGTAATAGTTGGCGTCGAGGTTCTTCAGCGCCAATTGCTGGTTGGGCTGGATAAAGTCGGTGAAGACCTTGATGTCCAGGTCCACGCCTTCCTTGGCCAGGGTCGGTTTGACGAATTCAAGGATCTCCGCGTGCGGCACCGGGGTGGCGCCGACGATGAGTTTTTCGTTCGCGTGCGCGTTGAACGACAGGACGGCAGCCAGAATGGCCAGGGTCTTTTTCATGCTGTGCTCCTAGGCAGATTGAATGGCCGTCGTGGGGCGGACGTTGGGCCGATTTTTAAGGGTTGAATCGAGTCTTTAACGTCGGCTGTAGCGCGCCACCAGTCG
>Ga0247814_10002512_pt1 | contig 10121 bp, 7 predicted proteins | sample UWRJL179409R1_FD_179947 | JGI IMG/M metagenome (GOLD analysis project Ga0247814, IMG submission 179947) | Plant litter microbial communities from Arlington Agricultural Research Station in Wisconsin, United States - UWRJ-L179-409R-1 | ecosystem: Environmental > Terrestrial > Plant litter >... | reverse complement strand
CTCGAGGATCTGAGCCTGCACCGAGACGTCGAGCGCCGACACCGCCTCGTCGAGCACCACGAGATCGGGCCGCAGGGCGAGCGCGCGGGCGATGGCGACGCGCTGCCGCTGACCACCGCTGAGCTCGGCCGGGCGCCGGCCGAGGTACGACGCCGGCAGCGCCACCTGGTCGAGCAGCTCCCGCACCCGGGCCGCCCGGCTCGCCGCCGTGCCCACCCGGTAGGCGCGCAGCGGCTCGTCGATCACGTCGCCGATGCTGAACCGCGGGTCGAGCGAGGCGTAGGGGCTCTGGTAGACCACCTGGAACCGCCGCCGCGCCCGTCGCAGCTGCTCCCCGCGCAGCGCGGTGATGTCGTCGCCGTCGATGTGCACGCTGCCGGCGCTCGGCCGCTCCAGGCGCAGCACCAGCCGCGCCGTGGTGCTCTTGCCGGAGCCTGACTCGCCGACGAGCGCGAAGGTCTCCCCGCGCGCGATCGAGAACGACACGTCGTCGACCGCGGTGAGGCGGCGCCGACCGGGGAGCGCGAACTCCTTGCGCAGCGACCGCGCCTCCAGGATCGGCGGCGCGGCGGGCGGCGCACCGAACGATGCGCTCGGCGACGCGCCGTCCGGACCGCTCCCGGCCACCGCGACCGCCTCGCGCGTGGTGGCCGTGAGCCCCGGCGCCGCGGCGATCAGGCGGCGCGTGTACTCGTGCCGCGGCGAATCGAGGATCTGCGCCGGGGTGCCCTGCTCCACGATCCGCCCCTGGTGCATCACCAGGACGCGGTCGGCGCGGTCGCTCGCGATGCCGAGGTCGTGGGTGATCAGCAGCACCGCGGTGCCGTGCTCCGCCGCGAGGGCGTCGATGCGGTCGAGGATCTGCCGCTGCACCGTCACGTCGAGGGCGCTCGTCGGCTCGTCGGCGATGATCAGCTGCGGCCGGGCCGCGAGGGCGGCCGCGATCAGCGCCCGCTGCTTCATCCCACCCGAGAACTGGTGGGGGTACTGCCGGGCGCGGGAGGCGGCATCCGCTATGCCCGCCTCGTCGAGGAGGCGCACCGCCTGCGCGGCGGCGTCGCGGCGGGAGGCCAGAGCGTGCACGCGCAGCACCTCTCCCACCTGGCGGCCGACCTTCTGCAGCGGATTCAGCGACACCGAGGGGTCCTGCGGCACCAGTGAGACGCGGCGTCCGCGCACCTCGCGCCATTCGCGCTCGCCGAGGGCGGCGAGGTCGGTGGAGCCGAGCCGGATGCGCTCCGCCGCGACCTCCGCGTTGCCGGCGAGCAGGCTGAGAACCGCGTGCGCGGTGGTGCTCTTGCCCGATCCGCTCTCGCCGACGATCGCCACCACCTCGCCGGCGGCCACGTCGAAGTCGACGCCGCGCACGGCCTCGCGCAGCGTCGCGCCCGTGCGGTAGGCGACGCGCAGGCCGCGCACCGAGAGCACCGTCGTGTCGTTCATCGCCGTGCCCCCGTGCGCTCGAAAGCCCGCGCCACGCGGTTGGCCGACAGCACGACCGCCACGACCACGAGCCCGGGGATGGAGGTGAGCCACCAGGCCACCGCGAGGTAGTCCCGGCCGCCGGCCACCAGCGAGCCCCACTCGGGCGAGGGCGGCGGCGCCCCGAAGCCGAGGAAACTGAGCGAGGAGATCGCGAGCACGGCCGCCCCGAACTCCAGCGCCGAGAGGGCGAGCACCGCGCCCGAGGCGTTGGGCAGCACGTGGCGGCGCAGGATGGTGAACCAGCGCACGCCGGACGAGCGCGCCGCCTCCACATAGACCGCCGTGCTCACCGTGATGACCTCGGCGCGCATCACCCGCGAGAAGCTCGCCACGCTCGACAGGCCCACGGCCACGGCCACGTTGAGGGTGCCGAAGCCGAGCGCCGTGATCAGCGCGAGCGAGAGCAGCAGGCTCGGAATCGCGAGCAGCACGTCCATGACCCGCATCACCGCGTCGTCGACGATGCCGCGCAGGAAGCCGGCGACCAGGCCGAAGAACGAGCCGACCACGAGACCCACCAACACGGCGGCCGTCGTGGCGAGCAGCGAGGTGCCGGCGCCGTAGACCACCCGGGCGAACAGGTCGCGGCCGAGGTTGTCGGTGCCGAAGATGTGCGCGGCGCTCGGCGCCTGCAGCTTGTCGCGCGGAACCCCGTCGATCGCGCTGTGCCCGGTGAAGAGCGCGGGCGCCACCGCCCAGAGCACTACGGTCCCCAGAACGACGACCGCCAGCACGAGGCCGGGCTGCCGCAGGGCGCCCAGCGCGGCCCGCCGCACGGCCGACGAGCGCCGCGCGACCGCATCGCCCGGCGGGTCCGCGGCCCTCGCGTGCTCGCCGAGGCCGGCGGCGATGAGCAGGTCACTGGTCATGAGGGGACTCCATTGCTGGTCGGGGGAAACTGATCGGGCGGATGCGCGTCACGCGCTCACGAGGGACGCGCCGGCCGCCGAGATGCGCCGGTCGACGAGGGGGTAGAGCAGGTCGACGGCCAGGCTGGTGAGCACGAAGACCAGGGCGGCGAAGACGACGATGGTCTGCACCACCGGGATGTCGCGGCTGTTGACCGCGGAGACCACGAGCCTCCCCACGCCGATGCGGGAGAAGACGGTCTCGGTCACCACCGTCCCGGCGAGCAGCTGGCCCACGAGCACGCCGGTGAGCGTGAGGGTGGGGATCGCCGCGTTCTGCAGCGCGTGCCCGAAGTGCACGCGCGCGCTGCTCGCGCCCTTCGCCCGCACCAGCTCGATGTAGGGCTGCTCCAGGGTCTGCCGCAGGCTGCGCGCCAGGATCTGCGCGATAAACGCGCCGGTGGGGATCGCCAGCGCCACGGCGGGAAGCACGAGGCTCGGCCAGCCCTCGTTGCCCATCGACGGGAACAGCTGCAGCCGGAAGGAGAAGACCTGCAGCAGCAGCAGGCCCAGCCAGAAGCCCGGCACCGAGACCCCGAGCGGGGGCAGCGCGGAGAGCGCCTGCCGCAGCCAGCGCCACCTCGCGAAGGTGCTCGCGACGGCGAGGGCCACGCCGAAGACCACGGCGAGCGGCAGCGCCGTCGCGGCGAGAGCGAAGGTCTGCGGCAGCACGGCGGCGACAGTCGCGGTCGCCGCCGTGCCGCTCTGGGTGGAGCTGCCGAAGTCGAGGGCGACCGCCCGGCCGAGCGCCGTGAGGTACTGCTCCCACAGCGGCCGGTCGAGCCCGTACTCGGCCCGCAGCCGCTCCACCAGCTCCGGGTCGACCCCGCCGTTCTCCGCGCCCCCGGCCTGGATGGCCGCGGCGTCGCCGGGCAGCAGGTAGAGGATCAGGAACGACAGCGTGTAGGCGGCCCAGAGCACGAAGAGCCCCTGCAGCAATCGTGTGGCGAGGTAGCGGGTCACGGTGCGCTACTCGGCGATCCAGGCGTCGTAGAAGTCGAGCCGGCTCGAAGCCTCGAACGCCAGCTCGCGCACGCTGTCGGAGGCGACGATCGTCGTCGACAGCTGGTAGACCGGGATGGAGTGGCCCTGTTCGATCAGCAGGGTCTCCGCCTCGTCGACCAGCTTCTGCCGCTCCGCCTGGTCGGCGGTGGCGGCCTGCGCGTCGAGCACGTCGTCGACCTCGCTCGCCGCGCGGTGGTTGTTGCCCTGCGTGCCGCGGGCGGAGAACACCGTGCGCAGAACGTCGGGGTCGGCGCGGGTGAGGTTGCCGTAGAGGAAGTCCTCGGTGCCCGTGGTCTGCGCGGCCTGCACGTCGGCGATGGTGGAGAACTTCAGCTGCAGGTCGATGCCCACGGCGCGCAGCTGCTGCTGCACGAGCTCGAGCACCTCCTTGGGCGACTGCCAGTAGGTGACCGAGAACGCGAGCCGCTCGCCGTCCTTCTCCCGGATGCCGTCGTCGCCGAGCTCCCAGCCCGACTCCTCCAGCAGCGCCTCCGCGGCCTCGGGGTCGAACTCGAGCGCCGCCCGCTTCGCGAAGAAGGGGGTGGTCGTGGACAGCACACCCTGCGCCTCGACGTCGTCGGCGCCGAGCAGGGTCTCGGTGATCTCCGCGCGGTCCACGGCCTTGGAGATCGCGACGCGCACGTTCTCGTCGGCCAGCTTCGGGGTCGACTCGTTCGGGTACAGGTTGTAGACCACGCCGGGGTTCGCCCGGTTGGTCGTGCTGTAGCCGTCCCCCTCGAACAGCACGAGGTCGGTGGGCGCGATGCCCGCCGTCGCGTCGATCTGCCCGGACTGCAGGCTGCCCGTGCGGTTGCCCGCCTCGGGGATCACCACGAAGGTGATGGTGTCCAGGCGCGCCTCGCCCTGGTGGCCGGCGCTCGCCGGAGCCCAGTCGTAGCCGGGGCGCTTGGCGAGCACCGCCTCCTGGTCGGGGGTGTAGCTCTCCACCGAGAACGGTCCGGAGCCGATGAAGTCGCCCGCGCAGCGGGCCTCCTGGCTGGCGCCCGCCGTGGCGGGGGCGAGCAGGCCGAGGGTAAACGTCGACGTCGCCTGCAGGAACTGCGCACTCGGGGTGTCGAAGTTCACCGTCACGTGCTGCGGATCGGCGACCTCGATGCTCGACAGCCCGGACAGGTAGGTGGAGCCGAGGGTGGCCTTAGCGCCGAGCGCCTGGATCGCCTCGAAGTTGGTCTTCACCGATTGCGCGTCGATGGGCGTCCCGTCGGCGTAGGTGGGCCCATCGGCCAGGGTGAAGGCGAAGCTCGTCGCGTCCGCGTTCACCTCGAAGGACTCGGCCAGCCAGGGCGTGATCTCGCCCGTCTCCGGATCCTGCGTGGTGAGCGACGCCACCGTCTGCCGCGCGATCGCGATCGCGTCGTTGTTCCCCACCTGCTGCGGGTCGATGCACCGGCTGTCGACGGAGATGGCGAAGGTGAGGGTGCCGCCGTCGACGGGGGTCGCGCCGGCCGGGACGGTGCTGCCGGGGCCGGACGCGCAGGCGGCGAGGGCGAGCAGCGCAGCGCTGCTGAGCGCGATGGAGCCGGCGAGCCGGCGGGGGTGCGAGGTCATGGGTCTCCTTGGTGTGCTGAGCGGACGCCCGACTCTAGGCAGCGCGCAAGTGCGGGCGGGATTGTGACGACACACGGGGCGGGAACCCGTCATGTTTCGACACGGGGTTGGCGTGGCGCCCCTCGGGCGGCGATCATGGCGGGGTGGTGCGTTCGCCGGCCGGGCCGCGCATCCGCCCCCTCGACCGACGGAGTTCCCCCTGTCCCGCACCGCATCGCCCACGCTGGCAGAGCAGACCACCGAGCTGCTCCAGCAGCTGATCCGCAATCGGTGCGTCAACGACGGCACGGCCGACTCCGGCCACGAGCTGCGCACCGTGCGCACGCTGCAGGACTTCTTCGAGGGATCCGGCCTCACCGGTGTGGTGGTCGAGCCGCACCCGGAGCGGGCCTCGCTGATCGTGCGCATCGAGGGCTCCGACCCGTCAGCGCCCTCGCTCGCCCTCGTGGGCCACACCGACGTCGTGCCCGTCGAGCCGGCGGGCTGGGAGCGCGACCCCTTCGCCGCCGAGATTGTCGACGGCTTCCTCTGGGGCCGCGGGGCCATCGACATGCTCAACCTCACCGCCGCCTACGCCGTGGTGACCCGCGAGATCGCGCGCAGCTCATTCCGTCCGCGCGGCGACCTGGTCTTCGCGGCCGTAGCGGATGAGGAGAGCGGCAGCACATTCGGCGTCGAGTGGCTCACCGACAACCGTCTCGACCTCATCGACGCCGACTACGTGCTCACCGAGTCGGGCGGCGCCCCGGCCGGACGCCAGCCGGGCATCGGCGTCATGGTGGGGGAGAAGGGCGCCGCCGCCCGCATGCTGCGGGTCAGCGGCAACCCGGGCCACGGCTCGGCGCCCTGGGGCAGGCGCAACGCCGCGGTGGTCGCGGCGGAGGCGGTGCGCCGGGTGGCGCAGTTCTCCACCCCGACGGTGATCACGCCGCAGTGGCGCTCCTACGCCGCGGCGCTCGACCTCGACGAGGCGGTGCGCGCGCAGCTGGTCGACCCGGAGCGCTTCTTCGACGCTCTGCCGCAGCTGGGCGACCTCGCCGGCTTCGCCCACGCCTCCACGCACACCACCATCTCGCCGAACGTGGTGCGCGCCGGCGAGAAGATCAACGTCATCCCCGGCGAGGCCACCATCGCCCTCGACATCCGGATACTCCCCGGCGTGAGCGCCGACGACGTCGACGGCTACCTCCGCGAGGCGCTCGGCGATCTGCTCGGCGAGGTCACGATCGAGGGCGACCAGCTCGGCGCCTCCAGCCTCTCGCCCACCGACACCCCGCTCTTCGACGTGCTGCGGGGTGCCGTGCGCCGCGCCTACCCCGCCGCCGAGCTGCTGCCGATGCTCGGCGTCGGCGGCACGGACGGGCGCTTCTACCGCCGCAGGGGAGTACCGGCCTACGGCTTCGGGCTGCTCAGCGAGCGCTGGGACTACGGCATGTTCCGCACGCTGTTCCACGGGCACAACGAGCGCATCGACCTCGAGTCGCTCGATCTCACTGTGAACGCCCTCGACCACGTGGTGCGGGAGTTCCTCGGCGACCGGCTCGGCCTGCGCCGCTGAGCGGGCGCGCCGATCCGGGCCGCGCGCCGCGGTTCGAACCGCAGCGCGCGGCCCGAATGCCCGCGCCCGCGCTCAGGCCCGCTCGTTCACCTCAGCCACCCGGCGGGCCACGATCAGCCGCACCACGTCCTCGCTGAGCGGCTTCTCCGGGGTGAAGTGCAGGGTGGCGCCCACCAGGTCGCCCTCGGTTATCGACCCGGCGAGCTCCCTCGCCAGCGGCGGGCTCATCAGGTGCAGACTGCAGTACTCCGCCGCAACGGAGAGGCCCACCAGGCCCCGCCTGCGGTAGTCGAAGATCGGAACCCCGTAGCCGATGTGCTCGGCCGAATCGGGGATCGCATCCAGGATCACCCGGCGGATCGGCTCGAGCGCGCCGCGCTGCTCCTCCGGTATCGCCGCCAGGTACTCCTCGACGGTCGTTGCTGTGTAACCACGCTCCATTGCGCACCCCTTGCTTCCTGGTGCAACCGTAACCCCGCCGGCCTCGAACGGCGAGGGGTATTCGTCACCCGTTCGAAACATCCGCCTTGGTAGGCTGGGCGCACAATCGAATATCGGGCCGCTGCACGTCTCAATGCGTGCGCCAGTCAATGCGGGAGAGTCCACCTCGGTGTGGACACCGAAGGAGCAAGCCTCCCTGCCAATCTCTCAGGTCCAGTACCGCATTGCCGAGGCCGCTCTGAAAAGAGCTGCGCGCACTCGCGCGCAGCCACCCACGGTGAAAGCTGACCACAGTCGGCGAAGCTCTCAGGTATATGACAGAGGGGGAGTTCCACCAGCAGCGACGCGCGCCGAGGAGAACTCTTGACCGACCAGACCGACCGCTTTTCCCCGCTCCATCAGATCCACGTCGACGGTGGCGCCAGCTTCACCGACTTCGCCGGCTGGCAGATGCCCGTCAGCTACGGCTCCGACCTGGCCGAGCACCACGCCGTGCGCACGACCGCCGGCATCTTCGACATCTCGCACATGGCCGAGATCCTCGTCGACGGGCCGGACTCAGCCGCCTTCCTCGACTTCGCGCTCGCCGGGCGTCTCTCCGCGATCGGCATCGCGCAGGCCAAGTACAGCCTGCTGCTGAACGACGCGGGCGGAATCGTCGACGACCTGGTGGTCTACCGCCTCGCCGACGACGCCTTCTTCGTGGTGGCCAACGCCGGCAACCGCTTCCCCGTCGCGGAGGCGCTCGTCGAGCGCGCCGGCGGCTTCGACGTCACCGTGGCCGACGTCAGCGACGAGTACTCGCTGATCGCCGTGCAGGGTCCCGCCTCCCGCGCGATCGCCGAGGCCACCGCCGGCATCGACGAGGTGGGCGTGCCGCTCGACGAGCTCAAGTACTACTGGAGCACCGACGCCACCTTCGAGGGCCAGCCCCTGCTCATCGGCCGCACCGGCTACACCGGCGAGGACGGCTTCGAGTTCTATATCCAGACGGATGCCGCGGCGGCGCTCTGGGCGGCGCTCTCCGCCGCGGGCGAGGCCTTCGGCCTCGTGCCCGCCGGTCTCGCCAGCCGCGACACCCTCCGCCTCGAGGCGGGCATGCCGCTCTACGGCCACGAGCTCGGCGTCGACACCTTCCCGGTGCAGGCCGGCCTCGGCCGCGTCGTCAACCTGAAGAAGGAGGGCGACTTCGTCGGCCGCGCGGCCGTCGAGGCCGGTCCGGCGGACGGCGCACGCGTGCTCGTCGGCCTGACCACCGAGGGGCGCCGCGCCGGTCGCGCGGGCTACCCGGTGGTCACCGAGCCGGACCCCTCGACGGGCTCGGGAGACCCGGTCGTCGTCGGCGAGATCACCTCCGGAGCGCTCTCCCCGACCCTCGGCCACCCGATCGCGATGGCCTACGTCGACCCAGCCGTGCTCGAGGCCGGCACCCCGCTGTTCATCGATGTTCGCGGAACCCGCATCGCGGCATCCGCTACAAACCTTCCCTTCTATAAGAGAGACGCCAAATGACCGACCAGACCTCCCTCCAGTACACCGCCGAGCACGAGTGGATCCTCATCGACGGTGAGACCGCGACCGTCGGCATCACCGCCTACGCCGCCGACAAGCTCGGCGACGTCGTCTACGTCGACCTGCCCAAGGCGGGCGCGGTCGTCTCCGGCGGCAGCGTCGTCGGCGAGATCGAGTCCACCAAGTCGGTCGGCGAGCTCTTCGCGCCCGTCGACGGCACCATCCTCGAGGCGAACGCCGACGTGGACGCCGACCCGAGCCTGGTCAACAGCGACCCATTTGGCGCCGGCTGGCTGATTAAGGTGACCTACACCGCCCTCCCGACGCTGCTCAGCTTCGACGAGTACACCGCACTGATCGCCGAGTAGAGCCCTATGCCTTTCACTTTCGCCGAACGCCACATCGGCACCACCGCCGACGCGCAGGCGCGCATGCTCGAGACCCTCGGCTACGAGTCGGTCGAGGCCCTCGTCACCGCGGCCGTGCCGGAGTCCATCCACGTGCTGCCCGTGATCGGCTCGGTCATCCCCGCCGCCGCGACCGAGCGCGAGTCGCTCGCCGAGCTGCGCCTGCTCGCGAACCGCAACGTCGTGCGCCGCTCCATGATCGGGCTCGGCTACTACGACACGATCACGCCAGCCGTGATCAAGCGCAACGTGCTCGAGAACCCGAGCTGGTACACGGCCTACACGCCCTACCAGCCGGAGATCAGCCAGGGCCGTCTCGAGGCGCTCATCAACTTCCAGACCATGGTCGCCGACCTCACCGGTCTCGCCACCGCCAACGCGTCGATGCTCGACGAGGGCACCGCCGTCGTCGAGGGCATGCTGCTCGCGCGCCGCGGCTCCGGCTCCACGTCGAACGTCTTCATCGTCGACGCTGACGCGCTGCCGCAGACCATCGCGCTGCTGTCCAACCGCGCCGAGGCCGTCGGCATCGAGCTCGCCGTCGTCGACTTCCGCACGGCGGCGCTCGACGCGCTCCCCGAGGCGTTCGGCGTCTTCATCCAGTACCCCGGCGCATCCGGTCGCGTCTGGGACCCGACCTCGGCCATCGCCGCCGTCAAGGAGAAGGGCGGCCTCTCGGTCGTCGCCGCCGACCTGCTCGCGCTCACCCTCGTCTCGTCTCCCGGCGAGCTGGGGGCGGATGTCGCGGTCGGCACCAGCCAGCGCTTCGGCGTGCCCATGGGCTTCGGCGGACCCCACGCCGGCTACATGGCCGTGCGCAAGGGCCTCGAGCGCCAGCTGCCCGGCCGCCTCGTCGGCGTCTCCAAGGACGCGGTCGGCAACACCGCCTACCGCCTCACCCTGCAGACCCGCGAGCAGCACATCCGCCGCGAGAAGGCCACCTCAAACATCTGCACCGCGCAGGTGCTGCTGGCCGTCATGGCCGGCATGTACGCGGTCTACCACGGGCCGGACGGCCTCCGCCGGATCGCCGAGCGCGTCAACCTGCGCGCCCGCGAGCTCGCGGCGCTGCTGCGGGCCTCCGGCGTCGCGGTGCTGAACGACGACTTCTTCGACACCCTGAGCGTGATCGTTCCGGGCGAGGCCGCCGCCACCGTGGCGCGTGCCCGCCTGTCGAACCTCAACCTGTTCCAGGCGGACGCCGACACGGTGCAGATCGCGCTCGACGAGACGACC
>Ga0247814_10002510_pt1 | contig 10126 bp, 8 predicted proteins | sample UWRJL179409R1_FD_179947 | JGI IMG/M metagenome (GOLD analysis project Ga0247814, IMG submission 179947) | Plant litter microbial communities from Arlington Agricultural Research Station in Wisconsin, United States - UWRJ-L179-409R-1 | ecosystem: Environmental > Terrestrial > Plant litter >... | reverse complement strand
CAGGAACTGATACTGATGCGTTTGCTTATAGCAATGGTGGTGTGGCTTCAGCTTTAATTTCACTTCCGTTGCGTTATATGCACACGACTGTTGAAATGGTACATAAAGAAGATGTAGAAAATGTGATCAAATTGATTTATGAAACCATACTTAAAATAGAAAATAACGAAACTTTTTCTTATTTTAAATAATCTTGTATTAGATATAAATACCAATAAAAAAATCCGTCTTGCTTAATTAACAAGACGGATTTTTATTTTTTAACTGTATTCGAAATTATTTGTTGTTTGCTAAGTAATCCACAACATTTTTTTCGATTCTTTCATTGATGTTTGTAATATCTGCTTTTACAAATTTTTCTCCAATGATATTTTCGTATAATTCGATATATCTGTCTGAAACTGTTTCAATATATGCATCAGTCATTTCTGGAATTTGTTGTCCTTCTTGTCCCTGGAAACCGTTTTCAATTAACCAACGACGTACAAATTCTTTCGATAATTGTTTTTGCTCTTCGCCTTTGTTTTGTCTCTCCTGATAACCTTCTGCATAAAAATAACGAGAAGAATCCGGAGTATGAATTTCGTCAATTAGAACAATTTGTCCGTCTTTTGTTTTTCCAAATTCATATTTAGTATCTACTAAAATCAATCCGCGACTTGCAGCAATTTCAGTTCCTCTTTGAAACAAGGCTCTGGTATATTTTTCTAAAACAATATAATCTTCTTCGCTTACAATTCCTTTAGAAAGAATAGCTTCTCTTGAAATATCAGCATCGTGTTCTCCGTTATCTGCTTTTGTAGTTGGCGTGATTAATGGTTCTGGAAATTTATCGTTTTCTTTTAAACCTTCTGCCATTGTTACCCCACAAATTTCTCTTTTTCCAAGAGCATATTCGCGTGAAGCATGACCTGACAAATACCCACGAATAACCATTTCTACCTTAAAAGGCTCACATAAATGACCTACAGCAACACTTGGATCCGGAGTAGCAATCAACCAGTTTGGAACAATATCCTGAGTCAATTCCATGAATTTAGTAGCAATTTGGTTTAGGATTTGTCCTTTATAAGGAATTCCTTTTGGCAAAACCACATCAAAAGCCGAAAGCCTGTCGGTTGCCACCATTACTAATAATTCGTCATTAATATTATAAACTTCTCTAACTTTACCTCTATAAACCGATTTTTGACCTGGAAAATTAAAATTAGTGGTAGTGATTGTATTACTCATCTAGATACGTATTGCGTTGATTTTATAAGAATGCAAATTTAGGATTATTTTAGACAGAAAAACAAAGAAAGTATCCTATATCTCAAAATATTGTTTCCTTTTAAAACTTAAAAATTTCACCACAAATTACACAAATTAACACAAATTCTTTTTTTTAATCTTTGTGCTCTTTGCGCAACCTTTGTGTACTTTGCGGTTAAAAATAAATTCCTAAGCTTTTTAATTTATTTAGCTTCCAAGCCCACATTATTCAATATTTTATCAGCCAAATAATTAGCAACACCATCTTCATGATTTTTTAAAATCACTTCAAGATGAGATAATTTGGTTTTCAAACTATCAGGTGCATTTCCCATCAATAAACCTTTTGCAGAAGCGTTTAACATTCCTTCGTCATTATAGCCATCTCCAAAAGAAACAGCCTGATTGAATTGATAACCTTCAATGGCTAAAATTTGCGCTATTGCCACACTTTTATCTACTGATTTGTCCATGAATTCCAAGCAATGCGGCAAACTAAAAGCATGACTGAAAATATCAGGATGCTTTTCCAGAATTTTTTCTCTTAACTCAATTAGTTTTCCGTGACTTTCGTGAGTAAAAAATATCTTAATCACATCAAAATCAGTCACTTCTTTATAGTTTACTAATTCCGGAACGTAATTCAGTTCCGTTTGAAATTCCAATAATTTATCATTATTTTTATTGGTTTGCCAAACATTTTCTTTAAATAGAACGGTAGTGAAATCTTCCGGAATATCCATCTCTAAAACAGATTGTACGGCACTACTATTCATATTGGTTGAAAAAAGCAATTCTTTAGTAGGTGTATGAATTCTAGCTCCATTAGAAGTAACCAAATAAATTGGAAAACCTAGAGTTTCAATTATTGGCATTGCATCCAGGTGATGACGTCCAGTGGCAACAATTATTAAATAATCTTGTTGGTGTAATTCTCTAAAAACTTCTTTAGTATATTCTGAAATTCGGTGGTCGCTGTTTAGTAATGTTCCGTCTAAATCGCTTATAATTACTTTTATATTTTCTTGTATCATATTCTCTTTCACGCTAAATGAATTGCAAAAATATTCAAAATACAAAGAAAGCGCACCAAATAATTGTTGAAATAACAGCAAATTAACGTATTGCTAATTTATATGATCACTTAAAAACCGAATACCGTATAATTCTTCCAAACAATCGATAGCCTAGAAAATTACGCAGAACATTAAGCGCATTGGCATCAAAACCAATAGTATTGCGTTTGAATTTTCTGGGTGGATTTTCTGCTATTTTGAGTACTTTTTCAATAATGGATTGTTTTAAATCACAATTTTTATTTGTTTTTCCTTCTACAATACTACTTATTTTATGCATCAATTCGTTATAACATTTTAAAGGAGTTGCATTGCATTTGGTTACGTTTTTTTGAAAATTAGAAGGGGTATTTCCAAATTGCACCGTAGAAACACTAATATTAAAGTTCATTAATTCATACGCCATACATTCAGAAAAACTCTCTACAGCATGTTTCGTGGAATGGTAAAAACTTCCTAATGGTAAATTAACTAATCCCGCAATAGACGAAATATTAATAAAATGTCCTCTTTTTTGCGCTCTAAAAACAGGCGTAAAAGCACGACAAACCTTTACTACTCCTAACCAATTGACATCGATAATGTTATTAATTTCAGCATCTTCAGAGAATTCTACAAAACTCCTGTACCCTATTCCAGCGTTATTAATAACGGCATCTATGGTTTTAAAATCGGTTATGATTTGTTGTTTTGCAACAGCGATACTTTCTGTAGAAGTAACATCCAGCAAATAACATTTGATATTTTTTACTTTTTCTAATTCTTTTCCTTGTTCTAAACAAAGCATCGTTGCAATCACATTCCAATTATTTGCTGCAAAATGCAGTGCTAATTCTTTTCCTATTCCTCCTGATGCTCCTGTTATGATTACGTTTTTCAATATTTTGTGGTATTTATTAAAAAACTACGACCCCAATCGGGGTCGTAGTTAGAATGTTATTAAGTTAATTAATCTGGGTTAATCAACGTTCTCCGTATATTTATAAGCGTCAATTACCTTTTTAACTAATCGGTGTCTTACAATGTCTTTATCGTCAAGATAAATGATTCCAATTCCTTCAATGTCTTTTAAAACTAACAAGGCTTCTTTTAATCCCGAAATAGTTCTTCTAGGCAAATCAACCTGTCCTGGATCTCCCGTAATCATGAATTTTGCATTTTTTCCCATACGGGTCAAAAACATTTTCATTTGCGAATGGGTTGTGTTTTGTGCTTCGTCCAGAATTACAAACGCATGATCTAAGGTTCTTCCACGCATAAAAGCCAATGGCGCAATCTGGATAATTCCTTTGGTAATATACTCTTCTAATTTTTCATTTGGAATCATATCACGCAAAGCATCATAAAGCGGTTGCATATAAGGATCTAATTTTTCTTTCATATCTCCCGGAAGAAAACCTAAATTCTCTCCTGCTTCTACAGCTGGACGTGTCAGAATAATTCGTTTTACCTGCTTTTCTTTCAATGCTTTTACCGCCATTGCCACACCTGTATAGGTTTTACCCGTTCCGGCTGGTCCTACTGCAAAAACCATGTCGTTTTTGTTAATAGTATCTACTAATAGTTGCTGGTTAGGTGTCATGGCTTTTACAATTTTGCCTCCTACTCCATGTACTAAAATTTTGTCATTCGGACTCATTTTTCGGTCATCCTGAATATCTCCTAAAATTACGCGCTCAATTACATTGTCATCAATGTTGTTGTAGCGGGTAAAATGAAGCATTAATCTTTGAAAACGCCTTTCGAACTCGTCCAATATGTCTTTTTCTCCAAATGCTTTTAAAGTTGTCCCTCTGGCAACTATTTTTAATTTTGGATAATATTTTTTAATGGTTTCAAGATGAGTGTCTTGAGCACCCCAAAACTCTTTTGGAGCGATGTCTATGAGCTCGATAATTCTTTCGTTCAAAGGGTATAGTTTTATAATATTACTAAATCGGTTAAAATCTAATCCGTGGTGTAAGTACACCTAGGTTTTATTTGGTTAATATTTAGAATTTGTTTTTGCTTTTTTGCTTTTTTGAATTTACTATTATTAGCTTTGCATTTCTCAAATTTAATGAAAATTAATTTTAGATTTCACCAATAGTTATAAACAAAAATATGTCAATAATTACCCTTACTACCGATTACGGCTTGAAAGATCACTTTGTAGGTGCACTGAAGGGTAAAATTCTATCTGAATATTCAGAAGCTCAAATTATTGATATTTCGCATGATATAGATCCATTTAACACCGTAGAAGCCAGCTACATCATTAGTGCTGCTTATGCCAGTTTTCCTAAAGGAACCGTTCACCTTATTGGGGTTGATATGGAATTAAATAAAGAAAATCTTCATATTGTGATGCAATGGAACGATTCTTATTTTATTGCTGCCGATAATGGAATCCTGAGTATGCTTTCGCAAAAAATAGTTCCGCAAAAAATTGTAGCCATCAATATTCACGACCGTTTGCCTAGTGATGCCTCGGGATTAGATGTTTTTGTAACCGTAGCTTGTCATATTGCTAAAGGCGGTTTACTAAACGTAATTGGAAGAGAAATCAACTCGGTTAAGGAAGTGACGGAAATGAAAGCCGTTACTGCCAATGACAATAACAGCTTAAAAGGCCACGTTATTTACATTGATCATTTTGGGAATGTGGTAACCAATATTACCAAAAAACAATTTTTGGAAGTAGCCAAAGGTAGACCCTATGAAATCCAGATGAAGACTAAAAATATCAAAACCATATTACCTAGCTATTCGGCGATTGCTATTTCAGATAAATACCCTATTAAGAATTACGAAGGCGAAAAACTCGCTATTTTCAACGAAGCGGGTTATCTCGAAATTGCCATTTTTAGAAGTAATCCATCTAAAATTGGTTCCGCAAGCAGTTTATTGGGACTCAATTATCGTGATGCCGTTACTATAGAATTTAAGAATTAAGAATTTCAAATAACCAAATTACAAATACACGAATCAATACATGAAAGCCTTATTATTACGTGAAATTAAATCCTTTTTTGGTTCGCCCATAGGTTATTTAGTTATCGCTATTTTTCTAATCATCAACGGATTATTTCTGTGGGTTTTTGAAGGCGATTACAACATCCTGAATTCGGGTTTTGCCGATATGACTCCGTTTTTCACACTTGCGCCATGGATCTTAATTTTCTTAATTCCTGCTGTAACCATGCGTTCTTTCTCTGACGAAAGAAAACAAGGAACACTTGAATTACTATTAACTAAACCATTGTCTGTTTGGCAAATAGCAAACGGTAAATTTATTGGAGCTGTGTTACTTATTATCATCGCTATTATTCCAACATTTATTTACGTTGAAGTAATTTCTAATTTAGGAATGCCCGAAGGCAATATCGATATGGGAAGTACTATTGGTTCTTATTTTGGACTTTTATTCTTAATTGGCGCTTATACCGCTATCGGAATTTTTACTTCTACTCTTTCAGATAACCAAATTGTAGCTTTTATACTTTCAGTGTTTTTGTGTTTCTTTTTCTATTTTGGATTCGAAGGTTTTTCAAGCATCATTCCTTCTTTTTCGTCATTTATTTCGGTTTTAGGAATGCAAAATCATTTTAAAAGTATGAGCCGCGGCGTAATCGACACTCGTGACATTATTTATTTTGTAAGTGTGGTTGTAGCTTTTCTTTCGTTTACTGTTTACCAACTTAAATCTTTTAAACTGTAATGATAGCTGCTAAAAAAAGAAACCTACAATCAGTATTGATTACCATTGCAATTCTGATACTAGTAAACCTACTTGGAAATTCGTTTTTTCACCGATTTGATTTAACAAAAGACCATCGTTATACCTTATCTGAAACTTCGTTAAATATCATCCAACAGGTAAAAGAACCGCTTTCGATAAAAATTTACATGGAAGGCGATTTGCCCGCTGAATTCAAAAGATTACAACAGGAAACCCGTGAATTAGTTGAAGAATTTCAAGCCTATAATTCGAATATTAATTTCGAATTTGTAAATCCTCTGGAAAATAAAGATGCCAGCATGGACAACATAAAAACCTTGTACATGAAAGGATTAACACCTGTAAACATTACGGTTGACGACAAAGGAAAACAATCGCAAGCCATGGTATTTCCCTGGGCAATTGCCGTTTATCAAAATAAGGAAGTGAATATCCCGCTGTTGAAAAACATCATGGGTGCTTCTACTACCGAAAAAGTAATTGGTTCGGTTCAACATTTAGAATATTCTATTGCCGATGCATTAAATAAAATTACCAAAGAGAAACAAAAAAAGATTGCTATAATTAAAGGAAATGGCGAAATCCACGATGCTTTTATTACTAAGTTTTTATTACAAATAAGAGAAAGCTATCACATTGGTCCTTTTACCTTAGATTCTGTTGCTAAGAGTCCAGTTAACATCTTAGAAGCCTTAAAAAAATACGATTTGGCAGTAATTGCTAAACCTACCGAAGCATTCTCTGATTCTGAAAAACAAGTTTTAGATCAATTCATCATTAACGGTGGAAAAACAATTTGGTTAGTAGATCAGGTAGTTGCCGAAATGGATAGTTTATACAACGATGCCGGAGCAACTTTGGCTTTCCCAAGAGATTTGAACTTAAACGATATGTTCTTTAAATACGGTATTAGAATTAATCCTGATATTGTAAAAGACGAACAAGGAAGTCCAATAAAACTGGCTACTGGCGAACAAGGAAGTGCTACGCAATATCAGGCTTTCAACTGGAAATTTGCACCTTTGGTTTATCCGGAAAGTCAACATCCTATTGTAAAAAATTTGGGTGGAATCAAATTTGATTTTGCTAATCCAATTGATACTTTAAAAAACGGAATCAAGAAAACAGTACTGCTAAAATCATCTCAATATTCTAAAAAAGTAGGAACACCTACCGAAATTAATTTGAATATTGTAACCGAAGAAACCAGCCCGAATCATTATATCAATACAGGAAATCTTCCTATGGCTGTTTTATTGGAAGGTAACTTTCATTCGGTATTTCAAAACAGAGTTTTAGCTTTCGACCAAAAGAATTTTGAAGCTACAGGAAAAGCCAACAAAATGATTGTGATTTCGGATGGTGATATCATCAAAAATCAATTGGATAAAAATTACGAACCTGTAGAACTAGGCTTTGATCAACGTTCTGGAAATTTATACGACAATAAAGATTTCCTGCTCAATTGTGTCAATTACTTACTTGATGATACAGGACTTATTAACATTCGATCTAAGGATTTGGATTTGCCATTATTAGATAAAGAAAAAGTATATGAAAATTATACCCAGACGCAAGTCATAACTATCGGGCTTCCAATTCTAATTTTAGCAATTTTTGGAGTTGTATTTGGCTTTTTAAGAAAGCGTAAATACAGCAGATAGATGTTAATAAAAAATTTTCAATACTAGATTTGTTTACGATATATTTGTAAAAGTGTATCATTTACCAATTCTATAAAAAGATACCCTATTCCAATAAAAAACAAATATAATCTTCATATGAAATTTATAGTATCGAGTTCGTACTTATTAAAGCAATTACAAGTTTTAGGAAGCGTCATTAATAGCAGTAATACGTTGCCTATTCTGGATAACTTCTTATTTGAATTAGACAATAACGAGCTAACCGTTTCTTCGTCTGATTTAGAGACTACAATGTCTGCTACTTTATCTATCGATTCTACCAGTGTAGGTAGTGTTGCTGTACCTGCGAAATTGCTTTTGGAAATCTTAAAAACATTCCCTGAACAACCCTTAACTTTTACTGTTGAAGAAAATAACACTATAGAAATTAGTTCTAATTCAGGAAAATATGCTTTAGCTTATGCTCCAGGAGAAGAATTCCCAAAAGCAGTAAACTTAGAAGAACCTTCGGTAACTTTAGTTCCTGCTGATGTATTAGCTACAGCGGTAAGCAAAACTATTTTTGCAGCTGGAAACGATGATTTACGTCCGGTAATGTCAGGCGTATTCTTCCAGTTTTCTCCACAAGGTTTGACTTTTGTTGCTACAGATGCTCATAAATTAGTAAAATATGCCCGTACAGATGTTACTGCATCTCAGGTAGCTGATTTTATTATGCCAAAAAAACCATTGACAATCTTAAAAAATATTTTATCAACATCTGATGCTGAAGTAAAAATTGAATATAACGATTCGAATGCTACTTTTTCTTTTGATAACTATGTATTAATGTGTCGTTTGATTGATGGAAAATATCCAAATTACGAAGCAGTAATTCCAAAAGAAAATCCAAATAAATTAATGATTGACCGTTCTCAGTTTTTGAGCTCTGTACGTCGTGTGGCTATCTTTTCGAATAAAACTACGCACCAAATTCGTTTGAAAATTGCTGGTGCTGAATTGAATGTTTCAGCTGAGGATATTGATTATTCAAACAAAGCCGAAGAAAGACTGACTTGTGATTATCAAGGAGATGATATGCAAATAGGTTACAATTCCCGTTTCTTAACTGAGATGTTAACGAACTTACAATCAGACATGATTATGCTGGAAATGTCGTTACCAAATCGTGCCGGAATTCTAACTCCAATTGACGGATTAGAAGATGGAGAGACCGTAACTATGCTTGTTATGCCAGTAATGTTAAATAGTTAAACAAACTGCAAAAAATGATGCGTTTTATTTTTGATTTAAAAATAAAATACTTATCATTGTAAAAAATTACGCTATTAACCAACCATTTTTTATATTTAAAAAAACCGCGATTCCTCCTAGAAAAGCGGTTTTTTTTGTTTTTAATTGCCACTAATTCACGAATTAATTTTCGGTAATTTTTTTAGCAACCCAGGTTGGAGAAATAAAAAAAATCTACACTGATTTTTACTTTGTTTCCTTTGCGACAGCTTCTTTTCTTTGCGGTTAAATCACACTCATTTTCTTCATCAAAAAAGTAGCACTTTTATTTTTACAAATTCCGTTACGAAGTTTATAATCAAAATGAAGATCATCATTTTTAATTTCAACTTCAAAACAATTATTACTTAATATTTCAGGATATTCATTGGTAGTCAAACAAACTTCAATATCGTGCGTTGCAATAACTCCAATGGCTTTTTTAGCAATTACTTTTTTAAGCACTTCAATAGTTCCGTTGCGTTTATCATCAGAATTAGTTCCTCTTAAAATTTCATCAAGCAAAACAAAGGCAGGCTGAACCTCTAAAGCATCCATAATTTGTTTCAAACGCTTTATTTCAGCAAAGAAATAAGATTCGCTATCTGACAAAGAATCTGATAATCGCATAGAAACTAAAACCGGTAAAGGATGCACCTGAGCTTCACTGGCACAAACCACAGAACCCGTTCCTGCTAAAACCATATTGATTCCTAAACTTCTCAAAAAAGTGCTTTTGCCAGACATATTAGACCCTGTCAAAATCACAAACGATTGAGGATAAAACAGCGTATCATTCCCTACTCTGGTTTCAGGATTCAATAAAGGATGACCAAGATTAGAAAAATTAATTTTAAAATCGGTATTCAGTTCAGGATAAATAAATTCAGGATTGTTATAGGAGAAATTAGCTAAACTATTTAATTTTTCGAATTCACCAATTACAATTAACCAATCTTCCAGAGCTTCAGAATGTTCTTTTTTCCAATCCAATAAGGCTTTTAAAACGTGAAAATTAAAAAGAAAGGTACCATTGAAAACTGTGGCTGTAAATAAATTGGCAATAGTATCCATTCTTGAAAACAACTCTGATAATTTTTTCAAATGAATGCTAGCATTAGCAGATTTGAATTGTAATCTTTTTTGTAGATCAATTA
>Ga0247814_10002509_pt1 | contig 10126 bp, 9 predicted proteins | sample UWRJL179409R1_FD_179947 | JGI IMG/M metagenome (GOLD analysis project Ga0247814, IMG submission 179947) | Plant litter microbial communities from Arlington Agricultural Research Station in Wisconsin, United States - UWRJ-L179-409R-1 | ecosystem: Environmental > Terrestrial > Plant litter >... | reverse complement strand
TATTATCACTACCTTTGCGGCTTATTTTTGTGCAATATGATTTCAGTTTCTAATTTATCCCTGCGTTACGGAAAACGTACCCTATTTGAAGATGTCAACTTAAAATTTAACCAAGGCAATTGCTACGGTGTAATTGGAGCGAACGGCGCGGGTAAATCAACTTTCTTAAAGATCCTTTCAGGTGAGGTGAACCAGACTTCCGGAACCGTTGCTTTCACTCCGGGTGAGCGCATGGCGGTTTTAAATCAAAATCACTATCAGTTTGATGAGTTCCCTGTGATTGAAACCGTTATGATTGGCCATAAGGAGTTATATGATATCATGAAGGAAAAGGACGCTATATATCTGAAAGAAGATTTTACAGATAAAGATGGCGAACGTGCTGGTGAACTTGAAAACAGGTTTGCTGAAATGGACGGATGGAATATGGAAAGCAATGCAGCTACCATGCTGAGCAATCTTGGAATTAAAGAAGAGCACCATTATAAACAACTGAAAGAGCTTGACGGTAACCAGAAAGTACGTGTACTACTAGCACAAGCCTTATTTGGTAATCCTGACATTCTGTTACTGGATGAGCCTACGAATGATCTTGACATTGAGACAATCGCTTGGCTGGAGAACTTTTTAGCAGATTACCAGAGTATCGTATTGGTGGTATCACATGACAGGCACTTTTTAGATGCAGTATGTACGCATATTGTGGACATTGATTTCAGCAAAATGAGTATTTACTCCGGTAACTACACCTTCTGGTATGAATCAAGTCAGCTGGCCCTGAAACAACGTGGTGATCAGAACAAAAAACTGGAAGAGAAAGTAAAGGAATTGCAGGAATTTATCCAGCGTTTCAGTGCAAATGCTTCGAAATCGAAGCAGGCCACTTCCAGAAAGAAAGCTTTAGATAAAATTGACATCTCTGAGATAAAGGCATCAAGCAGGAAATATCCGGCAATTTTGTTCAATAACCTAGGCAGAGAGGCTGGTGATCAGATTTTACAAGTCGAAAATCTATCCTGCACGCTAAATGGAGAGGTGATGTTTAAGAACATCAATTTCATGGTCAACAAAGGCGATAAAATTGCTGTACTTTCTCAAAATAGTTTAGCTACCACTGCATTTTACAATGTATTGAGCGGAAGAGAGACAAACTATACAGGAGAATTTAAATTCGGTGTAACGATCAATGTTGCAGATATTCCTAATGACAACTCGCCATATTTTGAAGGTAAAGACGAAAATCTGGTAGACTGGCTGCGTGAATATTCAGGCACTGATCAGGATGAGCAGTTTGTAAGAAGTTTCCTTGGCAGGATGTTATTCTCTGGTGAAGAGGTACTGAAAAATGTGAAAGTACTGTCAGGAGGAGAAAAAATGAGATGTATGTTTTCTCAGATGATGTTAAAACACGCGAATCTATTGATGTTTGACGAGCCGACCAATCACCTTGACCTGGAATCTATTACTGCTTTAAACAACGGCATGAAGGACTTCAGAGGTACAGCCTTGTTTACTTCAAGGGATCATGCCTTAACGGAATCTGTGGCTACACGCATCATAGAGATTACACCTAAAGGTACAATTGATAAAATGATGAGCTATGATGAATATATCAATAGCGATGAAATAGCGCAATTAAGAGCTGAGCTATATAAATAGGTATTCTTAAACAAAACAAAACGGGTGCTGTAAAACTTTACAGCGCCCGTTTTGTTTTATACCTAAACTAGATCATGGAAAAAGAAGAAATAAAAACGCTTTTAGCGTCAATTGAACAACAGGTAAGCTCTTCAATTTTAGGTGGTATGGAAGATACTTACAATGAACTGGCTAGTCTGGGTTATATCGTTCTTCACGATGATGAAGCACATCCTTCAGCAACAATTACACAAAAAGGAATAGATTTCCTTGAAAATGAGTAGCTAAAAAAATGAAAGCACCGCAATAAGGTGATGAGTCCCTATTGCAATGCTTTCTGCTCAACTAAATAATGAATAACAAATATATCTATTTGCACTAACAATGCAACTAAATTGCATCTATTATTCTACTACCTCTTTTTACTGAATTACATTAGCAAAGGGATTAGTAAAATCGTTCTTATCGTGGTAGTTTTCTATCTCCGCATCTGTTAATAAACAGGCGTCCAGCTCTGCATGTAGCTCTTCTTTTTTCAAATCTTGTGCAATAAAAACAAGTTCATTTAGTCGATCGCCGAATTTCTCATCCCAATTGCTTTCTATAGCTGCGCGGTTTTCAACAAAATCTATATAATTAAGGCGGTCAGACAATACCATAGAAGACCACCAGCTGCCAGCACTTTCTATGCGCAAGGATCCACCTGCCTGCGAAAAATTAAGCGCGGCGTCTGGTAATGCCGCCAACCAGAACAAACCTTTGGTTCTGATCACATTGGGTGGAAATTGCAGGTTTAAATAGTTCCAGAGGCGCTCAGGATGAAAAGGTTTCGAAGACCGGAAAACTGTACTGCTGATACCATACTCTTCCGTTTCTGGCTGATGTTCGGCATTCAGTTCTTTAATCCACCCTGCTCCCTGTTCAGCTTGATCAAAATCAAATAATCCGGTATGAAGAATTTCCCTGAGATCGACCACACTAAAAGAGGACGCTATTTGTTTTGCTGAAGGATTCAGCTTTCCGATGAGTGCTTTTAGGAGTTTAAGATCTTCTGCGGAAATTAAATCAATTTTGTTAAGGACAATTACATTTGCAAATTCTATCTGATCCGTTAGCAGGTTAACGATTGTACGGCGATCCGCAGCATCATCTACCCAGTCGCGATCCAACAATAATTCACTTGTACCAAAATCTTTTTTAAAGTTAAAGCAGTCCACCACCGTCACCATCGTATCAAGCTTACTAAACTTACTAAGATCGATTCCCTTCTCCGCATCGATATAACTAAACGTTTGCGCTACAGGAATCGGCTCAGAGATTCCGGTACTCTCAATAATCAGGTAATCAAACCTGTTTTCTCTGGCGAGTTTTTCTACTTCAGCTATTAAATCTTCACGCAATGTGCAGCAGATACAGCCATTACTCATCTCCACGAGTTTCTCTTCTGTACGTGACATCTTATTTTCGCCCCGAACAGTTCGCGCGTCTAAATTGATCTCGCTCATGTCATTCACAATCAGCGCCACCTTAAGGTTCTGCTTATTGTGGAGAATGTGGTTTAATAAAGTTGTTTTACCGCTGCCAAGAAACCCACTTAGCACAGTTACAGGTAATAATTTCTGTTTCATACATTAATGCAATATAGTTGCAAATATATAAATTAGATCATAAATGCAATAATATTGCATTTATATTTTATGCTCTACAACAATCAAAAAAATGTACCGTTACTTGTTTATCAGATAGAAGACTTATTTTAAATTAGAATTTTGTATACGATTACACACATAGTAGTTGCAATTGACTTGCAAATACTATTTTTGTCTGTATTTTAGCTTAAATCATTTCTACACCACAACATCAATGATATCCATCAAATCAGTTTCGCACAGTTACAGCAATGCTTTACGTATCAGCTTTAAGGACTGGGAGATCAATAATGGCGACCAATGGCTCCTTCTAGGCGAGTCTGGCAGCGGAAAAACTACCTTACTTCATATTTTAACGGGAATTCTAAAGCCTGAAAAAGGTGAAGTGAATATGGATGGCACATCAGTGTACTCACTTTCATCAAGAGCACTAGATCAGTTCAGGGGCAGAAATATAGGTATCATTTTTCAGCGTCCGCATCTGATTAAAAGTCTGACCATTAAAGAAAACCTTTTATTGGCACAAAGCTTTGCCAAATTGCCCGAAGACCCGGAGCGTATAAATGAAGTGCTGCACTCTCTTGGTATTGCAGAGAAAAAAGATGCTTATCCAAACGAGCTGAGTCAGGGTCAGCTACAGCGGGTTTCTATTGCCAGAGCCGTGATTAATAAACCAGCTTTATTAATTGCAGATGAGCCTACTTCTAGTCTGGATGATAAAAACGCTATTGCTGTACTCAATTTATTAATGGAACAATCGGGTTTAAATCAAGCTACCCTGATTGTAGCCACCCACGATAAAAGAGTTAAAGACGCATTTATCAACACTTACGAATTATAATGAGCCCTATAAAAATCAGCTGGAAAAGTTTATGGTCTAAACCGCTGTCATCCGCATTAAATATTATGCTCATTGCATTTGGTACAGGTATTCTTACCATTTTGCTATTGGCATCCACACAGATCAGTCAGAAATTAGATAACAATTCAAAAGATATTGACCTGGTTGTGGGCGCTAAAGGGAGTCCGCTGCAACTGATCCTGAGCAGTATTTATTATATAGACTTTCCAACAGGCAATATTCCTTTAAAAGATGCACAGGAGCTTTCGCATAGCCCTTTCGTTAAAAGAGCTGTACCGCTGGCGCAGGGCGATAATTACGAAGGCATCAGGATTGTAGGTACGGACAGCAATTTCGTAAGTGTATATAAATTAACAACCAGCAGTGGGAAGTTCTGGTCGGCCGATTTCGAGGTCACTATTGGGGCGACCGTTGCAGCGACCCAAAAACTGGAAATCGGAGATACTTTTTTCGGTGCCCATGGTTTAACCGGCAGTACCGATGTCCATAAAACTCATGCTTATAAGGTAGTGGGCATTTTAACACCACAGGGAAATGTGACAGATAACCTGATCCTCACCAATATCGCAAGTGTATGGAGAATGCACGACGATCATGAAAAAGAGGAGGCCGCGGAACAGCAAGGCTCAGTACATCAAGAAGAAAAAGCAGCAGGTCAGCAGTACGAAGAAACCGGAGTTCATAAAAAGCAAACTAGGCCTGACCAGGCTGGGCAGGATAGTGGAAGAGAGATTACCGCTTTACTGATACAATACAGGTCACCTATGTCGGTAGTCATGTTTCCAAGAATGGTGAATCAATCTACCGCCCTGCAGGCAGCCTCTCCTGCTATGGAGAGCACACGTTTATTTTCATTAATTGGCGTAGGCGTAGACACCTTGCAATGCTTCGCTATACTCATCATGCTCATTGCTGCGATCAGCGTATTTGTTAACCTCTATAATTCTCTGAAAGAACGTAATTACGATCTTGCCATTATGCGTACGCTCGGTGCTTCCAGGGGGCAGTTATTTCAGATTATTATATTTGAAGGGATACTCTTAACCCTGGCTGGTACAGTTATTGGCATTGCATTAGGTCACCTTGTCCTGCAGTTTATCGGCGCATATCAGGAAAGTAGTCAGGCACGTTTAAGTGGTTTGATTTTCCTTAGTACGGAAATATATTTATTTGTTGCAGGGCTGGCGATTGGTATATTTGCAGCCATTATTCCTGCCGTGCAGGCATATAGGTCCAATATTTCAAAAATACTGTCCAAAACCTAGGTTATGGTTTCATAACCCTTAAAAAATAAAAAGATGAAGAAGTTACTCCTGATATGTTTACTATTTTCCGGCTTTGCAGTAAAGGCACAGCATGATCCCAATGATCAGATTATGTCTGCCAACTGGGAAGTTATAGGAGGCGTTGATTTTAAGATTGTAAAAGACACGCAGATGCTGGCTGTTTTTACACCAGAAATCAAAAAACACATGAATAAACCTTTCGAATTGGAAGGTTACATGGTACCGATTAAAGATGGAATGAAGCAGACAAAATTTATGCTTTCTACTCTGCCCATTAACCAGTGTTATTTCTGTGGAAAAAATGGCGTACCCATCATGGTGCTTGTTGAACTGACGGAACCGATCAAATTCACTTATCAGACAGTGATGATTAAAGGAACGCTGAAGCTAAATTCAGGTAATGCAATGGACAATCCACCAATAGTGTTAACTAATGCAAAATCAATCCAATAATATGAGTATCGATCCGATTAATATATTAAAAGAGCATTCCCTGAAGCATACCAAACAAAGGATCCGTGTTTTAGAAGAGATTGCCTTGGATACTGTGGCCATTTCACAGCCAGAGCTGGAGAAAAAGCTAGGTAAAGAGATAGATAGGGTAACCTTATACAGGATACTGAATATTTATGAAGATAAGGGTATCCTGCACAGGATAATGGATATGAATGGGACGGCAAATTATGCTATTTGTTCATCTTCCTGCTCTGAGGACCATCACCATGATGAGCATGTACATTTCAACTGCACCAATTGTGCAAAAATATATTGCCTTGATGTAGTACTACCGCAGATAAAAATGCCTCAGGGTTTTACTGCTACCACAATACATACTACAGCTTACGGTATTTGTGAGAAGTGCAGTGTTACGATATCGAAATAAAGATTGAGTTGCATAGCAATAAATTAGCTTTAATCGTTAACAACAAAGGGCCGGAAATATTTCCGGCCCTTTGTTGTTAACAGATATGAGGACTAGTGTCCAGCGTGTCCGTCTGCACCATGTGCATGACCGTGACTTAATTCTTCTTCAGTTGCCTCACGTACAGCAAGGATAGTACCACCGAAAATAAGGTTTTTACCAGCCATAGGGTGGTTTAAGTCTACCGAGATCGTCTCTTCATGAATGGCAGTTACGCCAGCTCTGAAGTGATTGCCTTCGTTATCCTGTAGTGGAATAACGTCACCAACATTCGGCAGATCTACTTCTTTGAACATATCCTTTGGCAAGTCAGCAAAAGCTCCCGGATCTTTTTCTCCGTAGCCATCAGCTGCGCTCAACTCAAATTTATATTCATCACCTACATTCAGTCCAGCTAAATGCTCTTCAAACTTAGGTAACATCATACCTGTACCGTATAAGAAGACCAATGCGTTTTGCTCATCAGCTTTTTCTACGAAAACTTGTTGTCCCTCTTCATTAGTCGTATGCAATTCGTACGTTAATGAAACTACTGTATTGGGTTTAATACTCATTGGAATCTTATTTAGTTAATTAATTTTAATGCTTCTTCAACTGTTGTTACAGGCAGCTGACATGATTTATTTCGGCAAATATAGATTTTTGTTTCAATGCTTTGCTTATCTTTTAACAAAGGAAGTGAAGAATTTGTTCCTGCCAATATTATTTTATTCGGAATATAGCTCTTACTCAGTTCTTTCCGCATTTTTAGCGCAGAATCACCCGTCAGCGCGATTTCATTAATTCCGCCTACTTCATTCAGCAGCTGGATGGCCCAGTTGGAATAAGCAGAGCCATAAGTTTTGATCTGTGGAAAAACCGCGGCCAGCATTGCTTCGGCCTTATCCAGAAATCTGATTTCATCAAATAACAAACCCAAATGTTTTAGATTCTGCGCCATAACAGAGTTTGCCGAAGGAATTACATTATCCATAATTTCATGTTTACGGGCAATCAGCTTCTCTCCGTTGGCAGCCGTATAAAATAACATCGGACTGTCCAGATCCCTGAAGTTCGTTAATACATATTCTGTCAGTTTTTTGGCTTCCGATAACCAGGTTTCGTCAAAATCTACTTCATATAAGGCAATCAAGGCAGCGATAAAAAAAGCATAATCATCCAGGAAAGCGGTGATTGAAGCTTTTCCATCTTTGTAGTTACGGAAGAGGCCAGCTTTTTCGGTCGTCAGATCCGAAAGGATAAAAGCAGCAGCTTTTTTAGCTGATAAATAATACGATTCATTTTCAAACACACTACTGCTTTCGGCAAGCGCTTTAATCATCATCGCATTCCAGGCCGTCAGGCATTTATCGTCCAGTCCGGGTCTGATTCTTTTATGTCGCACCTCAAGCAGTTTTTCTTTAGCCCGGCTAATTTTTGCATGAAGTTCTTCAAGAGGAATGCCGTTCAGTTCTGCATAGGCTGCAGCAGTTTTTCGTCTCAGCAGGATATTTGTTTCTTCCTCTTCCCAGTTGCCGGCTGTAGTAACCGTAAAATAATCAGCCATCAGAGCAGCGTCTTCTCCCAGTATCTGCTCAAATTCCTGCAGGTCCCACACATAGTACTTACCCTCGATACCTTCACTGTCTGCATCCAGTGCGGAATAAAATAATCCTTCCGGAGAAGTCATATCTCTTTCCAGCCATTGTATTGTCTCTTCTGCAACTTCCTTAAAAATTACATTTCCGCAATACTGATATGCTTCGGTATATAAACTAAGCAGCTGTGCATTGTCATACAGCATTTTTTCAAAGTGAGGGACATGCCACTGCGCATCTACAGCATACCTGGCGAAACCTCCGCCGATCTGGTCATAAATACCACCTAATGCCATCTTTTCTAAAGTAGTCAGCACAGCTCCCTGGATTACCTGATTATTCATCAGATGGCCATAACGCAGTAAAAACTGCCAGTTATTAGGCAGAGGGAACTTTGGTGCCCGGTTATAGCCTCCATCAGATAAATCGAACGTTCCTTTCCATGGGAGAACAATATCTTTAAGATCTTCTGCACTGTAAGGTTGTGTCTGTATATTAGGGATTACTTTTTCTGCACTGCGTATACCATCAGTCAGCCGCTCTGCATACTGTTCTGCTTTTTCCGCATCATTTTCCCAGAGATCTGCAACGTTGATTAATATATTGATCCAATCGTCTTTCTTGAAATAAGTTCCCCCATAAATAGGGCGCTGATCTGGCAGACAAATACAATTGAGTGGCCAGCCTCCACTGCCCGTCATCAGTTGTACTGCCATCATATAGATCTGATCAATATCAGGCCGTTCTTCCCTGTCTACCTTAATACAAACAAAATGTTTGTTCATCACTTCTGCCACTTCCTGCAATTCAAAACTTTCACGCTCCATGACATGGCACCAGTGACAGGCAGAATAACCTATACTGACCAGGATCAGTTTGTTTTCCTGCTTTGCTTTCAATAATGCTTCCTCACCCCATTCATACCACTCAACAGGATTGTAAGCATGTTGCAAGAGGTATGGTGATGAGGCGTGGATCAGCTTATTTGGTACTGTATTCATATGGTATAATTCTACAAAGACAAAGTTATATTGTTTTTTTATTTACTCATAAAAATGTAGCATATCCGGGAAATGATTCCATTTTATTGTTTTTATGTGTAGGTTAGTATCATTAAAAAATTAACGCTCCACGCTCTATATGAAGATTATAATTAAAATCTCTCTCGTCTTATTTTTAATTATAAACTCTGCATCTGCACAACAGCTCCCTCAATATACACAGTACATTTTTAACAGTTTCCTCATTAATCCTGCAGTAGCGGGGATTGAGAACTATACCGATGTGAAGCTGGGCTACCGCAAGCAATGGTCGGGCATAAACGGCGCACCAACTACAGGTTTTGTCTCTGTAAATATGCCTCTGGGCAATAACTATCTTTACGGTAATGCTAATTCGTTTTCAGGTGAAGGCAATAATCCGATGAGCAGAAGTTTTGTGCAGGAATACAGGGCGGCGGAACCTCATCATGGAATCGGGCTGTCTGCACTGACAGACCAGGCAGGTCCGTTGCGCCAGAGCAATATATCGGCCGCTTACGCCTATCATATTGGGATCAGCAGTGATTTTAATCTGGCGCTGGGGGTTAGCGCAGGGGTGACAAGGTTCAATTTAGACTATTCGGCACTTACGACCGAAAATTTTGATCCGACAATGGCAGAAGCCATCACTACTCAGTTTAAGCCTTATTTAGGTGCTGGATTATGGTTGTACGGACCAAGGTTTTTTGCCGGCATTTCCGGTCAGCAGATTTATGCACAGCGGATCAGTTATACAACTGACGACCAGTACAAGGACGGAAAACTGGTAAACCATGTTTTTGCCACTGCCGGATACAAAATTTATATGGATGATAATTTTGCCGCTATTCCTTCCGTCATGTTAAAATACAGCGCCCAAGCCCCTCTTTCTTATGACATCAATGCCAAGATCGCTTACCAGGATAAGTTTTGGGTCGGCGCCGGCTACCGTCATAACGATGCTTTTTCGGGCATGATGGGATTTAATGTGAGCAGCCTCATTAACCTCAGCTACGCTTACGATGCAACCACTTCTGCGCTTCAATCCGTATCTAACGGCAGTCATGAGATCATTCTGGGGATTTTATTAAATAACAGGTATCGTGTGAAATGTCCGCAGAGACAATTTTAAAGATCATTTAAAGCTATGAGATCATTACGCAAACAACTATT
>Ga0247814_10002504_pt1 | contig 10143 bp, 6 predicted proteins | sample UWRJL179409R1_FD_179947 | JGI IMG/M metagenome (GOLD analysis project Ga0247814, IMG submission 179947) | Plant litter microbial communities from Arlington Agricultural Research Station in Wisconsin, United States - UWRJ-L179-409R-1 | ecosystem: Environmental > Terrestrial > Plant litter >... | reverse complement strand
AACGGACACGTCAATCCACGTCAACCATACGTCAAATATACGTCAATGTATCTATGTGCCGGTACTTTGTGCTGTAGAGTGTAGATACCATGCCATACCATACCATACCGTCCCGTCCATCTCCATTGGGGAGTTCGTAGATTGGAGTTGGTGGGTCCTGTACTTTACTTTACTATACTGGACTGTACCTCCGTACACAATATATACTGTACTTACATATACTACATGGCATCTCCCTGTCCTCTCCGCCATGCTCGGTAATTACTGATCGTCGTTATCGTCGTCGTCGTCGTTGCAAGTGCAAGTGCAAGTGCGGACAAAGCACCAAACCACGACCGCAACGGGCGATATCTCCTATCAATCCATCTCATCCATTTCCACGGGGAAACAATCTAAATTACTACCGACAACTACCGACTACACTGCAGTAGTACTGTACCTAATTACTGCAGTCGTGCAGCATTCCATCCATCCAGCAGCTTCCCTTCCCTCCCTTCCCTTCCCTTTCCGTCTGCAAGATGCCTCTTCCTCATCTCCCCATTTCGACTCGAACCCGTGAGCGTAACGATAAAGTGAAGAAAGACGATATGAATGAATCTCTCTCTCCCCCCTAGCCTTAACGGCTGCAAGCACGCGGATCTGTACTTCCGTACCTCCATTTCCTCTTGTACTCCCATACTCGATATCCTGCACCGTCCCACCATCCATCCAATCCAACCAATCATCCATCGTCGCATTTAATCTCGACAACAAAGAACAGGTTTAAGTGAGCGCAAGCAGTTCTCCTCCAGTGCTACATGCTTTCTACATACAATACTGCCAAACTCTTCCAAAACCAGAAAGGTAGGAGGGAAAAGAAACAAGAAAATAAGCTCAACTTACCACTACATATTTAAGCATTTAAACCCAAGCACAAGCATGAGCATGAGCATGAGCACGATGTAAGAGGTATTTCTGAACCCGACCCAATCTGTAGATCCACATCGATCTTGTCTTATCCTGTATTGTGAAACAGCTATCCACATCCCCTCTCCCTCGGGTATAAAAGTAAGGTAAGGTAAGGGTAGCTGGGGTTTGAGGGGGGTGGAGCGGTTAGAATGGAAAAAGTAAAAGCAAAGGCAAAGCAAAGCATAGAAGCGAGATAACTGTAAAGCTTGTTTCTAGACAGGCAGTTTGATAAAATCGTGTAACTCTTGCGAGGTGGAATTTCGCAGCTTTTGATACGGTGCAGCATTTTGGGCAGAGTCCCGTAGATTTCCAATCTAAGATTCTTCCACTTTCTATTTTCTCTTTTTCTTTTTTTAAAAAAAGAAATTCTACTATTGCTAGGTATATAGTTTGCATTGTTGAAGTGGAGGCGGAGGCGGATGTAAATTCCGGGGTAAAGATAATATTCATTTAACTGTTGTACAGATCAAGAATGTAGTCTATGAGAGATCATGGGGAGCTGACATCCCGGGGCGGCCACTTGGATGGATGGGAAAATGCTAAATATTGAGTCGGTGACTTAACAGTAGAAGTGCTGGCGTGGAAAAGAAATCACCAAGTAGTCTGGCTTGTTGCTTAGATTAAATATCGATCTTTTTGATAACCAATCTGCATTTCTTTATACTGGGCCCGTCAAAGTGTATGATTCCTGATAGGAATAACACACTTGGCTGAGTTTTAAAGCAAGATCAGACTTATATGTTATGCATAGGGATAGGGGCTCCGCAACTGTTTAGTACTATCATATCCGCTACTATCATATCCGCACTAAATCATATTCGTCTAACTAGCTTCTTTTCCCTGACCACCGTACGGAGCTCTATCCTCGAATTCGGGAAACTCATATGTATCTTGCTCTACGAACCCTAGCTGTGCTACTCCTTTCTCGTCGATATATGCGTCTTCTCCGGCCTCAAACATATCAAAGATATCTTCTGGCCCATGCTCAAATCCAGCCAGCAATGGCCACGCTACTCTAAACCTAACCCGCCACGACTTCCACTCTTGTATCTCTAGCCCTTTGTCATATTCCAGCCACTCTCCTTCTGGCATATGGTCCCAGCGGTAGTGGACCTCGCACGTGTGGTCCACAATACTGCGTGCATCGAGGACAACAAGACTACTGTTTGAGAGCTCGCCGGGGATATCTGGCATGTCGCCTTTGTCATTGATGTTGGAAGCGACGAATTCTTGAATGGAGGATATCGAGGCATCTTTGAAGCCCGTCTCGAAGGTGGGAGCTGGGGAGCTGAAGCATGGGCCGGTGATGGGATCCGTGGGATTTTGCTGCAGAATCCACGGTGACGGGTCTTTGGGGGTGAAGCGGCCTTGAGTTGACTCTTTGATAAAGGCATCCAGGACCTATAGTTTAGGAATAAAATTCAGTATCAGAGTTAGAGTTTCTATGAATATTTATTCTGAATGTGCGAGTGCCACCAGGGTATACAATACAGACCTCGTGCGGGATCTGAGCAGTGCAACAAACTAGCCAGCTCGTCATTTTCCTTTTGGTGGTTGGAAGTTGATATTAGTACGACTGAGTGTAGCAAGATGAGAACTAGGACTGTAAAGGGTGTTTGTTTCCAAAGCTTCACACCCGCGACGAAGACGATATTTAACAGACAATCTGTTAGAGTGTTGGTAGGAGGAATAAAGTGTTGGATAGGATCTAAAGGAAGCTTCATATGTTGCTATATATTAATAAGTGTTTCATTTTATCATGTGAGGTAGAAGTGAAGAGAGCTCCACACCAGCTTTGAGCTCCAGTCAGCCATCCAATCAACAGCTCGCTCGTCAATCTATTTGGAGGCCCCAGGCGGCACGCGGGGTTGGTGAGGCTCAAATTGTGACATCATTAAGGTTAAATACTATTAACCTAACCCAGGTAGGAGATACTCTTACTCTCTCTCACAAAAGATCCTAACCTAAAAATGACAAATCTATAGCTTGCCAGTAATAAATTTAAGTACAATCAATAGTATAGCATATGAGTTATTCAAGCAACCGTTCATTTCGCAGGCTCGAGATATTTGTTCGCATATCAAGAAATTATAATCAAAAGGCACGCCGCTGCCAACTCTGTCTCTCAACTAGCATTTTAGTGAAGATCTACTTCCAAAATTTATTTCAAGGTGAACACTCGTGTTAAAATTCGAGCATATAAGCATAATTCCCCTTTATAAATTAATATATCTCAAGGATATTGTTTGGAAAAGCCCGCCAGCTCAAGTTTTATAACATATATATATGTTTTATTTTGAATGGTTTGAATGTATCTTAGCTTTATTAATCTTCATGCAGTTAGTTCCCAGTGTTAATTCACATAAGAGAAGAACTCAGCTCAAACAGAATAGGCCGACTCCCAGCTGAAAGTAGATCATTTCTCGATTGGGTCAATCCACTGGATTTTACAGTTGCCTAGATAAGTATAGTATAGTATAGTGATAATAAACAAAGAACTGCTTGGGCTAATAATAAAAGGGAAGATACCCTATAGGAGAACTAGTACTCAGAATTCTACGGCATTCTCAAACAACTAGATTAGAGCAACTGGGACCTGTTCTTGATTCAATTAAATAACTTATGAACACTGACGGTTTCAAGACTGCTTATCGATGGATTGAGCATAGAAACAAGTGCATCCAGTTCTGGTGTAGATATGACAGCTGGCAGAGCAAGAGGGCGAGGATGGGATTTCAAGCGTTGTGGTTCTCTTCGTTCTGTTACCCCGCGTTCACTGTTTACTTCCTGCCGTTTCCCCTTGATATGATGGTTGATTTGGGTTAGAAGCATCCCCCAACACTATAATCTGCGCCGCACCCAATTCCGTTGATAGGTTGTCGAACGTTATAGTTAGTACGTAAAATGGGGGCTGTCTCACTTCGTATACATCACTGCAGATACGATGGGGCAGACATTCGGATAAGGATGCGGCACAGTTCCGTTCATTACAATAATTATATTCCCTCTAAAAACTATATAAAGCGGGAAGGATTTAACAAGTATCAAAAAGTTACTCACTCGAAGGAACATAGCTTCTGGAACAGTTGTTGCTCTTGCCATGAATCTATTTCTGAGTATCCTCGCCTATTTCGCGGTCCTCGCATCTGGATCGGTCGTGAGCTATCGGGCCCCTATTTACGACAAATCGACTCAGTTTAGCCTCAAAGTGAACGACGTTGACCAAAAGACCATTAACTATGCGGGGTACGACTATGTCCAGCTAGACTTGGATGAGGGAGAGACTTATACCTATCGTATCACTGCGCTCACTCATAGCTCAATTACATCCTATACCATCTCGCCTAAGAAAATCCCAATCAAGGCGACTGTGACCGGTAACCAGTTGGTCTTCACAGCATCAAAAGCCCACTATCTAATTGTAAAAATTAATAACCTCAAAGAGATCGTCATCATGGCTGACCCAACCGAAACGGATAAGCCCCCTTCCACTGGCACAGGCATCTTTAACGTTATGAATTATGGCGCCGACAACACCGGGAAGTCAGTAACAAAGGGAATACAGAAAGCAATGGACGCTGCCAGCAAATCCCCCGGTAGCATTGTCTATGTGCCCGCAGGCGTATACTCTATCGGCAACTTGGTTTTACGCTCCGATACCTCCCTATACCTTGCTGGCGGCTCCGTGCTCCGCAACACTGGAAATCCATCTGACTACATCAAACATTACCACAAAACTGGACTTCTTGATGGAACATGGTGGATCTCTACGGATTTCAAGAGTAGAAATATCAAACTCTATGGGCGTGGGACTATCGATGGCAACGGCAATGAAATGCGCATAAATAACAAGTTTATTGCAGAAATGGTTGTTCCAGTCGATACTACACACTTCATATATGACGGACCTTTGATTCGAGATAGCTCATTCTGGGCATTAGTGCCTACTCAGTCGACTGATGTTGCCATAAAGAACAGCAAGATCCTGAACCGAGTCACACGAGAAGACTTTTATGAGAATGACGGGATCGATGTTGTGGAATCGACAAATGTGCGCGTCTACCGAAGCATTTCTATAGCTCGCGATGACAGCTATTCGACAAAGACATGGCCAGATGATAAGGGCACTACCGTGCCTTTTCCAAACAAGCCAATGCCTGTGAGTGATGTGGTGTTTAGTGACTGCCTTGCATGGACCGAGTGCTATGGATACAAAATTGGCCAAGGCACCTACGGACAGCAATCAAATATTGTTTTCAAGGATAGCTCAGTCTATAAAGCTGCAGTTGGTTTCGGAATACACCACAAATTTGGAACAGGCTTGGTTAATGATGTCACATTTTACAACATTGATGTTGAACAACTGTGGAGTAACGCCCACGGTAAAGCAAGTTGGATGGCATTCTTTGTTGAGAAAGAAGGCAACGAGGGAGTTGGACCTATTAAAGATGTGAAGGTCAACCAAATTAACGTTTATGATAAAGGGGCCAAAGGTGGATACTTGATGGGTTACGATGATTCTTCAAAGGTGTCAAATGTCGAGCTTTGGAATATATTTATGCCTGGCAGCACAACACCAGCGAAAACGCTCAAAGCTATGAACATTCTAAATACGGGGTTCACAGAGAACATAAAAGTCCATTAGATGTACATTGCAAAAGGAGGCATGGGAGGCTAGAGGGTGGATGTAGCAAATAAGTAGACAACCATCAATAGTACTGATATTAATTCTCAACAGAATGTAGCAAACTTGAACGAAATAACAATCTAATAAAATCCCTCTAAATGAAATTATCAAAGTAAGCTCTAGCTTTCTCCTTTTAGCTTTCGTATTATGTGGCAGAGTATAGTCTGGGGTATATATAGAAGTTCGTGCCGAGTTCTCTCTAAGAAATATCCGAATTTGCTTGCTCCCCACGCATCCTTAACCCAAGTTCTCGATAATCTATCGAAAGGTGACACTAACTGTTGAACTGATAGTGGAGTGAAGGGAGGTGAAACCCTATTTCAAGTCAAGCTGGCTATCTTGGCCAAGAACGTAACAAATGGTCCTAAAGGATAACAACAAATCTTTGCTTGAATATGATGCCTTGTGGGGTAGTCTCGAGGGAGTATATGTTATGGCCTCAGGCATCAACGACTAGTACGAAAAATACTTCGTCATAATACTTGGGCATTGCAAATCTTGGCATGTAAGCTTGAGTGTGTGGCTTGAAAGTGTGGCTGAACATGTGGTATTACAGCCTTGTGGCCTTGTTTCGGGGCTGTCGTGACCTCACCGGCGCCCATCATTCTGAGGGTGGTTGTTGGCCTCGCGGGAGACCGAATTTAAAAATACCCCCGCCATACGATCCAAACCCAGCGATTCCACAGACAGCAACCGAGAAAGTAGCGATATGGCCAAGTATGACTTCCTATCAATTTTTAAAACTATTGTGCTAATCATGGCTTCAGTAATATCCTCTCCCTACCGTTCCGCAAAACCACCAACCTTGCCCTCTCCACTGCCATTAAACAATACATTTCCACCAAATATGATCAACACCCCGATATGTTCAAGGAGGACCTCGAGGTCATCGATTCCTTACGCAGAGATGCTGTCAATGTGCGAGAACCCCATACTAGTGGCATCAAGAAGATATCAGCGTATGCGGGGCAGCTTTCCTGGATGGGGGGGAAGTTTCCCATAGATGTATGTTCTGTAGCAGTTGTGCTGGGAGAACAAAAGCTTATGACATGGTAGATTGGCGCAGACTTTACATGGTATCCGGCATTAGGTTACAACACCGAAAGACCAATGTCACAAAACAACCTCAAGTTCGAACTGGCAAACGTCCTCTACAACCTCGCCGCCCTCTATTCGCAACTAGCAATGTCTTCAAATCGTGGCACCACGGAAGGCTTACGAGCCGCGAGTAATTACTACTGTCAGGCGGCTGGTGTGATATCTCATCTCAAAACCGAAATCATCCCCGAGCTACGTGCTACACCACCCGAAGATATGGACGATTCAACTCTAGAATCTTTGCTACAACTTCTCTTAGCACAAGCACAGGAATGCTTTTGGCAAAAGGCTGTAATGGATGGATACAAGGATGCTTCCATAGCGAAGCTGGCAGCTAGAGTTTCCGACTTTTACGGGGCAGCTGGCGATTGGGGGGTGAAGAGTCAAGCAATAAGTTCCGAATGGATACATCACACAACGGCCAAGCATCACCATTTTGCGGCAGCTGCACAATTTAGACAAGCTTGTGATTGCTTGGAGAAGAGGAAATACGGGGAAGAGGTTGCAAGATTGCGGGACAGTATTGCCTGCGTTAACGAAGCTCTGAAGGAAGCAAGATACTTAAATAAAGTGGTATTGGCGGATTTGAATGGTCTTAAGAACAAGGTCACCGAAGATATTAAGAGAGCAGAAAAGGATAATGACCTGATTTATTTAAGTGAGTATCAAAACCTACCTTATACTGCATGACTGACGACGTAGACCCCGTTCCACCCAAGTCGGAGCTTAAAACTCTCGAAAGAGCGAATATGGCAATGCCAAAAGTACCTAAACAAGTATCCGAACCTTCATCTTTTATCGGCGACCATGGAGAGTTCGGTCCTCCACTCTTCGCGAAACTCGTACCCTTCGCTGTCCACATCGCCGCGAGTATATACGAAGAACGGAGAGACCGTCTCGTTAACACAAACATAATAGATGAGCTCGAAATTTTAACTACCAAGATCCACGATACGCTTCGCTCCTTGAACCTCCCAGGCTCTCTACAAGCTCTAGAAAAACCCCTGGGCCTCCCACCAACCCTGACGTCCCATGCCGAAGAAATTCGGCAAGCCGATGCTCTAACTCGTCTCCAACGATCGTTTTCCGATACAGCTAAATTGAAAAAGACCGACGAAGACATCTTCTCTGAGGGACGTGACTTGTTACAGACCGAAGCGGCCGAGAATGAACGTCTGCTTATGAAATATGGCACTGATCGGTGGACGAGACCCAATTCTACACAAGCAGCAGCTAAGCTGTATAATCAAGTTGGGGAAATAGATGGCTACTTGAAAAGTGCGGCAAACTCAGATGAATTAGTCCTTAGGAAATTTAGGGAGTGTGAGGATATGCTCCGGGTTCTGTCTAGCTCTGATCGCGATATTGGAAACTTCGTACCGAGCTCGCGCCGAGTCGCTATTCCATCTCATCTAGAAGGAGAGGTGAGTCGGCTACGAAATAGTTTGAATGAAGTGAGCCGGTTAGAAACTAGACGGCGCAGAAAAATAGAGGCTTTGCGAGAAAAGGCAAAGAAAGACGATATTAATAGTAGCATACTTGCTGAAGCCGCGCGTCTCGAACGGGAATATCCCAACCAGATTCTCGTGCCGGCACATTTTGAAGAGTTTTTTGAGACACGACTACACAAGTATGATACTGATATCGCAGCACTAAAATCCGAATCCGAGGAACAGGACCGTTTTACGAGCCAGCTAGAAAGCGCAAATGCAAGCTTCGTAGCAGCGCGCAAAGGAGACACGAGTTCTAGGGAGCGAGAAAAAGCATTACAACGCCTCGAAAATGCATACTTTCAATACAAGGAAATCGTGAGCAATCTAGAGGTGGGTAGGAAGTTCTACAACGATCTTGCCAAGATCGTTGGCCGGTTTAGGGACGGGTGCAAAGCATTCGTCTACGAGCGAAGGGAAGATGCTGTGAGGCTAGAATAGTAAGTTAATCATTCTTGACTAAACGATCTTTCTTTTTCCTTTGTCTGTCAGATAGATAGGAACTGACAAACTTTTAGTGATCTCTCTCTCCCACCGCTCTCTTCCTTATCTCTCCAACAACCGCCACCAAACCAACACCGAACATACAACACGCGCTCGTCGTCATCCAATGCCTCTCAACCATTCTCATCTGCACCATCTTTTTCACCACCTCAAACAATATCGAACATCCCTTCACCGCCACCCGGACAGCAGTACGCTCCACAAACCTTCTCCAATCCAGCAAGCCCACCATCAGGAGGATTTCAATCTTCAGACATTCCAGCACCTGTCCCAACTAGAGCACCAGTGGCAGCAATGAGTCCATCTGTCATGCCCGCAATGTGGACGCCAGAGATGCCGATCAAATTTGGTGGGATAGCACCTGCCACGGCTAATACACAACCCACGCAACAGCAAGGAGGTGGGACTTGGGATCCAAACAAGGGGTTCAAATTTGGATGATATTACGGATTTGTATGACTTTAAGGTGGAGGAGGTTAATAGATTCCAAGTATATAGATTAAGAACATTTACGATATCCCATACTTCCTCCTGATGTTAATTTATTCTAGTATTACAAGAATTCCTATCAACCAATTTATAGGTAGGAAAGATTTCAATTTCACCAACATACCTTCGCTTAACAAAAGGAGTGGGGTTACGGCCAAAAAGATTATTATTAAGAGAAGCTTGTAATAAGGCATTTCATAACCCAGTAGGATGATTGTGAATACTTAACTGTATTCTGATAAGTCGATTGTATCAACAGTAGAGTTCTTTACATAAAGCTATGCCTTTGAATTGTCGGGGTTTCACAACGCTTTTTGGCTTTATCCAGTAAAGCTCAAATTTTATACCTTGCTTAGAGCCTGATTTTTTGGTAGGGCAGCCTAACTAGTGTCTGGTGACACTTGCATAACTTATGAACACTAAAATCAGGAGAGCAAGAAAGCCGTCAAGAAAAAGTAGGCCAGGGTTTCCCTAATACATCTTTTGAATTGGAAATTACAAGCGTGGATTTTTAAGCCTAACAAAGAAAAGTACCAACTTTTTCTTAGTATTTTATCTTTAAGTACTTCGGGCAAAATTGTAAGGATACAAAGGATGTTTGAAGAAAGAGAAATATCTCGGGCTATCAACTCTAGGAAGCCAAAGAAGTGGTAAACCCTGTTAATAATACATATGGGCATTTAATTAAATCGTTCAAATTCACAAGGATAACTTATTAGAGTGCTTATCACTGCTAAATTGCTTCGGTTACAGCTAGGGGCGAAGTATGGCTGAAGCTTGATAAAGATCAATAAGTGAAGGCCCATGTTATGCTCAGCTAAGACTCGCTGTGCCACTTGCAGTTCAATGGGCCCCGCCCCGATACTGTACGCTGTATGGAAAAGATTTACGAGCAGATTCGTGCTAGGCTCCCCGATCCCCCTTTAT
>Ga0247814_10002503_pt1 | contig 10144 bp, 6 predicted proteins | sample UWRJL179409R1_FD_179947 | JGI IMG/M metagenome (GOLD analysis project Ga0247814, IMG submission 179947) | Plant litter microbial communities from Arlington Agricultural Research Station in Wisconsin, United States - UWRJ-L179-409R-1 | ecosystem: Environmental > Terrestrial > Plant litter >... | reverse complement strand
TGAGGGCACCGAGTTCGACCCGGCACTCTACGGAATGCTCACCGAGTACGACGACCAGGGCAACTACAAGTACCCCGAGGGCTTCGACCCGGAGACCAACGAGTGGCGCGAAGGCTTCGAGACCCAGCGCGAGAAGTGGGAGCAGGACTACGCTGCAGCCCAGGCTCGCTGGGAAGCTCACAAGAAGCAGGTCGCATCCGCGAACGACGAGATCATCGCCCCCGGCGACGTCGCGTCCGCCGCTGGCAACTCCTTCACCAGTGAGGCTGCCGGAGCCGGCACCCTCGCCGACGACGAGGCGCTTGCCGCCCTGCGCGAGAAGCTCAGCAGCAACAACTAGCAGCACCCTCCCGGCCTACGCCGGGGCCGTCACAGGCCGGACCCTTCGGGGTCCGGCCTGTTCCGGTTAAACCCGGCCGCGCACCCGGCACGCACATTCGTGCGTCCCGGCGGGCCGCACCCACGCCGCTCAGAACCGTTGGTTAGCATGGGGCCGTGTACTTGATTGGGTTGACCGGCGGGATCGCATCGGGAAAGAGCACCGTGGCCAAGCGGTTCGCCGAACACGGGGCCGTGGTGATCGACGCCGACCAGCTGGCCAGGGCAGCCGTCGCGCCCGGCACCCAGGCGCTGGCCCACATCATCGAGGTGTTCGGCGACGAGGTTCAGAACGCGGACGGCAGCCTGAACCGCGCCGCCCTCGGAGCCATCGTCTTCGGTAACCCGGCCGCACTCAACCTGCTCAACCAGATCGTGCACCCCGCCGTGCGGGCCCTGTCGGCCCGGGCGATCGACGCCGCCGAGAAGGCCAACCCGCACGTCGTGGTCGTCTACGACGTACCCCTGCTGGTTGAGGCCTCGGTCGGGCACCCGTTCGACCTGATCGTCGTCGTGCACGCGGATGCCGAAACCCGGGTGCGCCGCATGGTCGACCTGCGCGGCATGAACGAGGCCGACGCCAGAAGCCGCATCGCCGCCCAGGCCGGCGACGACGAACGCCTCGCCGTTGCCGACGCCGTCATCGACTCGACCGGCTCACTCCCGGCCACCATCACTCAGGTGGACCGGCTCTGGAACCGCAAGCTCCGCTCCCACCATGACGCCCTTCCCACGGGGGTAGAGGCAACCTCCGACTCGAGTGTCGGTGGGGCTCCTTAGACTGGAGGCATGGAACCCACCCGCGCCGTTCATCCCTTCGAGGTCGTGAGCGAGTACACGCCCAGCGGCGACCAGCCCGGCGCGATCGCCGAGTTGGCCGGTCGTATCAACGCCGGTGAAACCGACATCGTGCTGCTCGGTGCCACGGGCACCGGCAAGTCCGCCACCACCGCCTGGCTCATCGAACAGGTGCAGCGGCCCACCCTGGTGCTGGCGCACAACAAGACCCTGGCCGCCCAACTCGTCAACGAGTTCCGCGAACTGATGCCCAACAACGCCGTGGAGTACTTCGTCTCCTACTACGACTACTACCAGCCTGAGGCGTACGTCCCGCAGACCGACACCTTCATCGAGAAGGACTCCTCGATCAACGAGGAGGTCGAACGCCTCCGGCACTCCACCACCAACTCGCTGCTCAGCCGCCGGGACGTCATCGTCGTCTCCACGGTCTCCTGCATCTACGGCCTGGGCACCCCGGAAGGCTACCTGGAGGCCATGGTCGCGCTGCAGGTGGGCCAGAAGGTGGACAGGGACTGGCTGATCCGCCGGTTCGTGGCCATGCAGTACCAGCGCAACGACGTCGACTTCTCCCGCGGCCACTTCCGGGTGCGCGGCGACACCATCGAGATCATCCCGATGTACGAAGAGCTCGCCATCCGCATCGAAATGTTCGGCGACGAGATCGAGGCGCTCTACAGCCTGCATCCGCTCACCGGCGATGTCGTGCGAAAGCTCGACGCCGTCTCGGTCTTCCCCGGCTCCCACTATGTGGCCAGCACCGATGTCATGCAGCGGGCCATGGTGACCATCCAGGAGGAACTGGCCGAGCGCCTCGGCCAGCTCGAACGTGAGGGCAAGCTGCTCGAAGCCCAGCGCCTGCGGATGCGCACCACCTTCGACCTGGAAATGATGGAGCAGATCGGCTTCTGCTCCGGCATCGAAAACTACTCCAGGCACATCGACGGAAGAAACGCGGGGGAGCCAGGGCACTGCCTGCTGGACTACTTCCCCGACGACTTCCTCGTGGTCATCGACGAATCCCACGTGACGGTCCCGCAGATCGGCGCCATGTACGAAGGGGACTCCTCGCGGAAGCGGACCCTCGTCGAGCACGGCTTCCGGCTGCCCAGCGCGCTGGACAACCGGCCGCTCAAGTGGAACGAGTTCAAGGGCCGGGTCGGTCAGACCGTGTACCTCTCCGCCACACCCGGCAAGTACGAGATGGGCATCGCCGACGGTGTCGTCGAGCAGATCATCCGCCCGACCGGTCTCGTCGACCCGCAAATCGTCGTGAAGCCCTCAGCGGGCCAGATCGACGACCTCCTCGAGCAGATCCGGTTGCGCGTGGAACTGAACGAGCGGGTGCTGGTCACGACCCTGACGAAAAAAATGGCCGAGGAACTCACCGACTTCCTCACCGAGGCCGGCGTCCGGGTGCGCTACCTGCACTCCGACGTCGACACCCTGCGCCGGGTCGAACTCCTCACCGAACTGCGGCAGGGCCTGTACGACGTGCTCGTGGGCATCAACCTGCTCCGGGAGGGCCTCGACCTGCCCGAGGTGTCCCTGGTGGCCATCCTCGACGCCGACAAGGAAGGCTTCCTGCGGTCCTCGACATCGCTGATCCAGACCATCGGCCGGGCCGCCCGGAACGTCTCCGGCGAGGTGCACATGTACGCCGACCGGATCACCGACTCGATGGCCAGAGCCATCGACGAGACCGACCGCCGGCGGGAGAAGCAGGTCGAGTACAACACCCTGCACGGCATCGATCCCACCCCGCTGCGCAAACGCATCGCCGACATCACGGATGTGCTCGCGCGCGAGGAAGCCGACACCGCCGAGCTTCTCGCCGGCCGGGATGCCCGCCGGCGCAGTCCCACCCCATCGATCCGCAAGGGCCTGGCGGCCAACGGCGCCAACGACCTCGAATCGATCATCGCCGACCTCAACGCCCAGATGCTCGAAGCCGCCGGGGAACTCAAATTCGAGCTGGCCGGACGACTGCGCGACGAGGTGTCCGAACTCAAACGGGAGCTGCGCCAGATGGAGAAGGCCGGCCACCTGGGGTGATCCGGGTCTCCCGAACCAGGGATGGTTCTGGAGTGTCGGTGGCACTGCATAGACTCGAATGGTGTCAATTTCAGAGGTAGAGCACGGCTCTCAACTCAGCGTCCGTGGTGCTCGCGTGCATAACCTGCACAACGTCAACCTGGACATCCCGCGCGACTCGCTCGTGGTGTTCACCGGTCTATCCGGGTCGGGCAAGTCATCGCTCGCCTTCGATACCATCTTCGCCGAGGGCCAACGGCGCTACGTCGAGTCCCTCTCGGCGTACGCCCGCCAGTTCCTCGGTCAGGTCGACCGGCCCGATGTCGACTTCATCGAGGGCCTCAGCCCCGCGGTATCGATCGACCAGAAGTCCACCAACCGCAACCCGCGGTCCACGGTGGGCACCATCACCGAGATCTACGACTACATGCGCCTGCTCTGGGCCCGCATCGGTGTGCCGCACTGCGCGATCTGCGGGGAGATCATCCAGTCCCAGACCGTGCAGCAGATCGCCGACCAGCTGATGGAGATGGAAACCGGGGTCCGGTACCAGATCCTCAGCCCGATCGTCTCGCAGAAGAAGGGCGAGTTCGTCGACCTGTTCAAGGAGCTCGCCGCATCCGGCTACTCCCGCGCCATGGTCGACGGCACCCAGATCCAGCTGAACGAACCCCCGGTGCTCAAGAAGCAGGTCAAGCACGACATCTCCGTCGTCGTGGACCGTCTGGTGGCCGGCCCCGACCTGCTCAGCCGCCTGACCGACTCCCTGGAGACGGCCCTCAAGCTCACCGACGGTCTCGTGCAGGTCAACTACGTCGACCTCACCGGAGACGACGCCTGGCAGAGCTACTCCGAAAAGCTGTCCTGCCCGAACAACCACCCGGTGCAGCTGACCGAGATCGAACCCCGCACCTTCTCCTTCAACGCACCGTTCGGCGCCTGCCCCGAGTGCTCCGGCCTCGGCACGCGCATGTCGGTCGACGAGGACCTGCTCCTCGGCGACCCGGACCTCAGCATCGCCGAGGGCGTCGTGCTGCCCTGGACCACCCAGGGCAAGGGTCTGTTCCAGTACTACGAGAAACTGCTCGACGGACTCGCCCGCGACCTCAAATTCAAGCTCACGACGCCGTGGAAGAAGCTCAGCGAAGAGGTGCGCACCGCGGTGATGCGCGGCGACAACTTCGAGGTCAAGGTCAAGTGGAAGAACCGCTACGGCCGGGAGATGAGCTACACCTCCGGCTTCGAGGGCGTGGTGCCCTACATCGAACGCCAGTTCCTGCAGGCCGAGACCGACACCCAGCGGCAGCGGTGGGGAGAATACCTGCGCGAGGTGGACTGCCCGGTCTGCGACGGGACCCGGCTCAAGCCAGAGGTCCTCGCCGTTCTGGTGCACGAGAAGAGCATCGCCGACATCTGCCGGCTGAGCCTCTCCGATGCCCGTGAGTTCATGGACAAGCTCGACCTGACCGACCGTGAGAAGACCATCGCCGCCCAGGTGCTGCGCGAGATCAAGGTGCGCCTGGACTTCCTGCTCCAGGTCGGTTTGAACTACCTCAGCCTGGCACGTGCGGCCGGCACCCTCTCCGGCGGCGAGGCTCAGCGCATCCGCCTGGCCACCCAGATCGGTTCGGGGCTCACCGGAGTGCTCTACGTGCTCGACGAGCCGAGCATCGGCCTGCACCAACGCGACAACCGGCGTCTGATCCAGACCCTCGTGGCGCTCCGCGACCTGGGCAACACCCTCATCGTCGTCGAGCACGACGAGGACACCATCAAGACCGCGGACTGGGTGGTCGACATCGGCCCCGGCGCCGGTGTCAACGGCGGCCACGTCGTGCACTCGGGCTCCTACGCCGATCTGCTCACCAACACCGGCTCGCTCACCAGCGACTACCTGTCCGGCCGCAAGTCGATCGCGACCCCGGAGACCCGGCGGCCGCTCGATCCCGAGCGGGAGATCACCGTCGTCGGCGCCGAGGCGAACAACCTCAAGAAGGTCACCGTCAAGTTCCCGCTCGGCGTGTTCACCGCCGTCACCGGCGTGAGCGGGTCGGGTAAGTCCTCCCTGGTCAACGACGTGCTGTACCGGGTCCTCGCCAACCGGCTCAACGGCGCCCGCAAACTGCCCGGCCGGCACACCAAGGTCACCGGCCTCGACCAGCTCGACAAGGTCATCCACGTCGACCAGGCGCCGATCGGCCGCACCCCGCGCTCGAACCCGGCCACCTACACCGGGGTGTTCGACAAGATCCGCACCCTCTTCGCCGAGACCATGGAGGCCAAGGCCCGCGGTTACCTGCCCGGCCGGTTCAGCTTCAACGTCAAGGGCGGCCGCTGCGAGGCGTGCTCCGGCGACGGCACCATCAAGATCGAGATGAACTTCCTGCCCGACGTGTACGTGGCCTGCGAGGTCTGCGGAGGAGCGCGGTACAACCGCGACACCCTCACCGTGCACTACAAGGGCAAGAACATCGCCGAGGTCCTCGACATGCCCATCAGTGAGGCCGCCGAGTTCTTCGAACCCATCTCGTCCATCCACCGGTTCCTGAAGACCCTCGTCGAGGTGGGACTCGGCTATGTTCGCCTGGGCCAGAGCGCCACCACGCTCTCCGGCGGCGAAGCCCAGCGGGTGAAGCTGGCCACCGAACTGCAACGCCGCTCCAACGGCCGAAGCGTCTACGTGCTCGACGAGCCGACCACCGGGCTGCACTTCGAGGACGTGCGGAAGCTCTTGCTGGTGCTCAACAGCCTCGTCGACAAGGGCAACACGGTCATCGTGATCGAGCACAACCTCGACGTGATCAAGTCCGCAGACTGGGTCATCGACCTGGGCCCAGAGGGCGGCTCCGGCGGCGGTAAGGTACTCGCCACCGGCACCCCCGAGCACGTCGCGTCCGTGAAGAAGAGCCACACCGGGACGTTCCTGAAGGAGGTCCTCGCCGCGCGGTAGGCAGAGGAAGAACATGTCTGATGCGCTGAGCTATCGCCCCAAACCGGGGGAGATCCCCACCGAGCCGGGTGTTTACAGGTTTCGCGATGCCTCCCGCCGGGTGCTTTACGTGGGCAAGGCCAAAAACCTCCGCGCCCGGCTGAGCAACTATTTCGCACCGCTGAGCAGCCTGCACGAGCGAACCCGGCGGATGGTGACGACGGCGACCAGCGTCGAATGGACGACGGTGGGAACCGAGATCGAGGCGCTGCAGCTTGAGTGGACCTGGATCAACGAGTTCGACCCGCCGTTCAATGTGCAGTTCAAGGACGACAAGTCCTACCCGTACCTCGCGGTGACCTTGGCGGACGAGGCGCCGCGGGCGCTGGTGACCCGCACGACGGGCATCAAGGGTGCCCGCTACTTCGGCCCGTACCCCAAGGTCTGGGCGGTGCACGAGACCATCGACCTGATGCTCAAGGCCTTCCCGATCCGCACCTGCAACAACGCCAACTACAAGCGCGCCATGCAATCCGGCAAGCCCTGCTTCGCCGGCCAGATCGGCCGCTGCTTCGGACCGTGCTCGGGCAAGGTCGGCATCGAGGAGCACCGCAAGACCGTCAACGAGTTCGTGAGCTTCATGGGCAGCCAGGACCGCAAGCTCATCAACAGCCTCACCGCCCAGATGAAGGACGCCGCACTCGCCCAGGACTACGAGACCGCCGCCAGACGCCGCGACCAGGTGAAGGCGTTGAACGCCGTGCTGGAGAAGAGCGCGGTGGTGCTGCGGGACAACGTCGACATCGACCTGTTCGCGATCGAACAGGACGAACTCGCCGCGGCCGTGCAGCTGTTCATCGTGCGCGGCGGACGCATCCGCGGTGTGCGCGGCTGGGTCGTCGACAAGGAACTCGACCTGAGCATCAGCGAACTGATCGACTCGATCATGCAGACCGCGTACACCGGTGACGCCGTGCCGCCGCGGGAGATCGTCCTGCCCGAGCTGCCGGACGACGCCGACGCCCTCGAGGGCTGGCTGGGCGAGATCGCGCACCGCAAGGTGCGGCTGGTCGCCGCCCAGCGTGGTGAGAAGGCCGCCCTCCTGGTCACCGCCACCCAGAACGCCAAGCAGGCGCTGATGCTGTACAAGACCCGGCGCAGCTCGGACTTCGTCGCCAGGTCGAAGGCCCTGGAAGACCTCCAGGAGGCCCTGGGCATGGATTCTGCGCCGCTGCGGATGGAATGCTACGACGTGTCCCACCTCGGCGGCACCAACATCGTCGCGTCGATGGTGGTCTTCGAAGACGGCCTGCCCCGCAAAGACGAGTACCGCCGCTTCGGTGTGCCAGAGTCCACCGACGACACCGACTCCCTGTACCGCGTGCTCACCAGGCGGCTGGCGTATCTCGCGCCGGATGACGCCACCCCGGAGGCGCTGCCCAGCGGCGGCGTGATCACGGTCGACACGGCAGCCGACCTGCTGGTCACCGTCGAATCGGTGCCCGACGTCCCGGCGGGTGCCGCCGACACCACCGACACCGCAGAGGTCAGCGCGAAACGAAAGAAATTCCGCTACCAACCGAACCTGCTCATCGTGGACGGCGGCCAACCTCAGGTCGCCGCCGCCGCGCGGGCCCTGCGGGAGTCCGGCGTGGAGGGCATCACCCTGTGCGGCATCGCAAAACGCCTGGAAGAGATCTGGCTGCCGGATTCGGACTACCCGGTGATCCTCCCGCGCAACAGCGACGCGCTCTTCCTCATCCAGCGCATCCGCGACGAAGCGCACCGATTCGCCATCACCCACCAGCGTGCCCGGCGCAAACGGGACATCAACACGGTCCTGGGCGAAATCCCCGGCCTGGGTCCCTCCCGCATCAAGGTGCTCCTGACCCACTTCGGGTCCGTCGCCCGCCTCAAGGAAGCCTCCGTGGACTCCATCGCCGAGATCCGCGGCATCGGACCGGCCCTCGCCGAGGGCATCCACCGGCACCTGCGCGCCTGAACCGGCGAGACGGTCGGTAGGCTGGACATTCACCAACTTCGACCGAAGGCGCAATCCAGCATGAGTACCGAGACCGAGAAGCAGGAGATGCTCATCGTTACGGGCATGTCCGGCGCCGGACGATCGACCGTGGCGAACGCCCTGGAAGACCTCGGCTGGTACGTCGTCGACAACCTGCCGCCGCAGATGCTCCGGCCGCTGGTCGAACTCGTCGGCCGGGCCGGAACCAGCCTGCCCAAGATCGCGGCCGTCGTCGACATCCGAGGTCGCGATTTCTTCGGCGACTTCCAGGAACTCGTCCAGGCATTGCGCAGCGGCACCCAGGTTCGGGTGATCTTCCTCGAAGCGCGGGACGATGTCCTCGTGCGCCGTTTCGAAGCGGTCAGGCGCCCGCACCCGCTGCAGGGCGAAGGCACCATCCTCGACGGCATCTCCGCCGAACGCACTCGGCTGGCGGTCGTGCGGGAATCCTGCGACATCGTCATCGACACCTCCGATCTCAACATCCACCAGCTCGCCACCACGATCACCGAGCGGTTTGCCGCCGAGAACGCGGCCGGGCTGCACCTGACCGTGATGAGCTTCGGATTCAAGTACGGTCTGCCCACCGACGTCGACATGGTCGCCGACGCCCGGTTCCTGCCGAACCCGTTTTGGATCCCCGAACTCCGGCCGCACACCGGTCTCGACCCCGAGGTCAGCGAATACGTTCTCGGCCAGGAGGGCGCGCGCGAGTTCATCAGCGCGTACGCTGCCGCCATCGGCCCGGTGCTCGCCGGCTATCAGCGCGAGAACAAGCGTCATGCCACCATCGCCATCGGCTGCACCGGCGGCAAGCACCGTTCGGTAGCGATGGCCAGGGAACTGGCCGGACTGCTTCAAGAGTTTCCCGGCGTCGCGGTAAGCCTCAAGCACCGCGACCTCGGACGAGAATGACAACAAGGCCTGCCGTCCAGCGTGACGGCCGGCCTCGAACAACAGAATGGAAATGACGATTGGCACTCACCATCGACGTCAAAGATGAACTAGCCCGCGTCGAGGTTTCGAAGACCACGGTTCGCGCGGCCGAACTGGCGACGATCCTGCGGTTCTCCGGCGGTCTGCACATGATCTCCGGGCGCATCGCCATCGAGTCGGAACTCGATACCCCACTGCTCGCCCGCCGGGTTCGCAAGGACCTCGCCGAGCTCTACGGCGTACGCAGCGACGTGTCCGTGATCACGGCCTCTGGGCTGCGCCGCACCAACCACTACCTCGTGCGCGTGCTCGACGGCGGCGAAACACTGGCCAGGCAGACGGGCCTGCTCGACGCCAGACGGCGTCCCATCCGGGGCCTGCCCAACCGCCTGACCACCGGGTCCAAGGAGGAGATCGCCGCGGTCTGGCGAGGCGCGTTCCTCGCCGCCGGCTCGTTGACCGACCCCGGACGCTCCGCGGCCCTCGAGGTCGTCTGCCCCGGAAACGAGGCCGCCATGGCCATCGTCGGTGCCGCAGGCCGGCTCGGCATCGTCGCGAAGGCCCGTGAAGTGCGCGGTGTCCACCGCGTCGTGATCCGTGACGGCGACGCCATCGGCCAAATGCTCGTGCAGATGGGCGCCGCGGAGACCGTGCTCAACTGGGAGGCGCTGCGCCAGCGCCGCGAGGTCCGGGCCACGGCCAACCGCCTGGTGAACTTCGACGACGCCAACCTCCGCCGCTCCGCCCAGGCCGCCGTCGCGGCCTGCGCGCGTGTCGACCGGGCGATGGAGATCCTCGGCGACGACATCCCCGAACACCTTCGTTACGCGGGGGAGCTGCGCCTGTCCTTCCGCGACTCCAGCCTCGACGAGCTCGGCCACCACGCCGACCCGCCCATGACCAAGGACGCCGTCGCCGGCCGGATCCGCCGCCTCCTGGCGATGGCCGACAAGAAGGCCGTCGACCTCGGCATCCCCGGCACCGACGCGAACCTGCCGGCGGATCTCGACGACGTCTGAGAGGCCGCCGGCGGCCCGTCCGGCCCT
>Ga0247814_10002501_pt1 | contig 10145 bp, 9 predicted proteins | sample UWRJL179409R1_FD_179947 | JGI IMG/M metagenome (GOLD analysis project Ga0247814, IMG submission 179947) | Plant litter microbial communities from Arlington Agricultural Research Station in Wisconsin, United States - UWRJ-L179-409R-1 | ecosystem: Environmental > Terrestrial > Plant litter >... | reverse complement strand
GCAGCGTTGCAGTGGCATTGAATGCCACTGCAACGCTGCGCTGGAACCACCTTGTGAATCAAAAGCTTTTTGTAAATACCTCTTTCATTTTCAGTAATTTCAATTTTGGCGTTTCCAGCTATTCCAAAGAGGATGGCGATGCAGATGAATTTAGTTTACGGTACGATTCCAGGATCAGGGATCTTGGTATAAAAACCGATTTTGACTTTTTCCCTTCCACCAAACATACCGTAAAATTCGGCGCTCAAGCGACTTTTCATAAGTTCGTTCCTTCTGCATTAGCCATCGCCGGTTCGTTTATAGACACACCCATTGAACGCGCTGTGAAGGCGGTGAATACACTCGAAAGTGGAGTCTACATTGAAGATACATGGCAGGCTCTGGAAGGATTAAAGATGAACGCCGGTTTCCGACTGAGTTCGTTTCAAACCGAAACCAAAAACTACATCAGACCCGAACCCAGGTTTTCGGCTGCTTTGAGGCTCGCCAGGGATTTTTCATTTAAAGCTTCCTATGCCCAAATGAACCAGTATGTTCATCTGCTTTCCAATACCGGATTGGGATTACCCACGGATCTTTGGGTTCCCACAACCGATAGGGTGGCTCCTCAACAATCGAAACAGGTTGCGCTGGGACTGGCCAAAGACCTTGAAAAGCCAGGACTAACACTCACTCTGGAAGGCTATTACAAAGTAATGGATAATATTCTTAACTATAAAGAGGGTTCATCTTTTCTAACTATCACCGGAGAAAATGCCAACGAACTGAGCTGGGAGGACAACGTTACGGCTGGTAAAGGCTGGTCGTACGGGACTGAATTTTTGATCCAGAAAAAAACAGGCAAACTGTCCGGCTGGATCGGATATACTTTGTCCTGGACCAAGTGGCAATTTCCTGAACTCAATTTTGGAAGAACATTTTATCCAAGATATGATCGCCGGCATGACCTGTCGGTCGTCGGCATTTACGAAATAAACAAACGGATCACGCTGTCGGCGACCTGGGTATATGGTACCGGAAATGCTCTCACCCTCCCTGTATCCCGCTACACAGGTGTCACCGACAATTTTTATACCGTTTCAAACAACGGGAGAACATACACGTCGTGGTTTGGCCGGAGAGTGAGCGAATATGGCGAAAAGAACAGCTTCCGTGCAGAACCTTTCCACCGTATGGATGTTGCCATTCAATTTCATAAAAAGAAAAGAAGACATGAACGTACCTGGGAGTTTGGCTTCTACAATGTATACAACAGAAGAAACCCGTTCTTCTACGACATTTCAGAGGATACCACGACCAACGCCGGCATCAGCACCACAAAAAGTACGTTGAAGCGATATTCACTATTCCCTTTTCTGCCATCATTCAGTTACAATTTCAAATTTTGAGAAATTCATCATGAAACTTCCCTCATTTTTGCTTATACTATTTTTGCTCGGGGTTTCTGCCTGCGAGTCATTGGTGACGGAGGTAGGGCCTGAGAGTTTACCCGATACAGAATCCAAGCTGGTGGTGCAGTCCTTCATTTCTCCGCAGGCATCACGAATTGTAGTGGTTGTAACCGAATCGGCGCCCTTGTTCGGCGAGTCGAGCGGGAACCTCCATATCGTTAAAAATGCAATAGTAAAAATATCGGATGGTTCCCGTGAAGCGACCATCCGATACGACTCCACAGGTTCTTCATACAGTATTGATCGAACGAGATTCAACATTGTAGCTGGCAAAACCTACCAGCTTTCGGTTACAGACGGCACGAGAAGTGTGCGCGCTACGTGTATTGTACCTCTTAAAACGGTGAATGTCAAAAACTACGTGATCGACACCGTGTATTCCGAAAACGCCTTCAACCCGGATACGACCATCACAGTTAAAATGACCTGGGACGATATCGTCGGGGAGCCGAATTTCTATCGTTTGAGATCCAACCTTGAACTGGAATATACCGTTATTGAAGGCGACAGTCCTGAAAATTTTAAAGAAAGAAGAGTTAGAAACCGGTTCAATGTAGACTGGGACCGGAGCATCGGAAGGAACGATTTCAGAAGTGATGTAAATCTGGACGGTACGGCTTTTTCTTCACCCATTGGCAGGTATACGCTTCCGACGCCCATGACATACCAGCACAAAGACGGGACAATACATACGGTTTACCCTAAAAGTAAAATTATTTCGCTGACATTCGAAGTCGACAATACGGATGAAACTTACTATAAATACCACCGGTCGTTGCAACTGAGAAATACAGACAACCCTTTTTCGGAGCCAGCCCTGATTTATTCAAATATCGTTGACGGGCTTGGCTGTTTTGCTGCATACAACGCCGGTTTTGTCACATACAAGCCGGTGCAATAATTTCTCTCCCGAACCATCCTTTCCTTCTACATCTTATTCCATTTTGAGGTTAAAGCACCTCACTGTGCGCCTCGCTTACGATTGTATTTTGCCAGAAAACAAATGATTTCAATCACATTTCCATATCTGTATAAAATCCTCCTGATCCAAACATAAAAAACTGTCAGACAATACCTTAACATAAAAACAAATATCTGACATGAATGGAGTTACGAACTTATTTTCTACAACTGATTCGAATAAACCAAGAGTTACGAACCAGCAATTTATCCGGCATAGTTTTTTGAAATAGTTGTTGAAGCGACCAAGGTTCCACTGCCATCGTGCCATAGGTTTTGACGAAACTTATATTTGAAGCAACAGTTGAACCAACAGTTGAAATAAACCGCTCACCTTTAAACTATTCAGGCTATGGACTCGCAAGAACCAGATATGTCGCAGGAAAAGAATATGAATCCTGAACATCAAGATATCAACGAACCAGACACGCTAATTGAGAGATTGGAAGAGTTGCAGGCTAGAGGATTTACTTATGACTTTAACCTGACCGCTCACTCGCTGGAACTTCACAAAGACGACGGCGTTCGGCTCACCTTGTCTCCTGAAGATTTCAACATCGTTGAATTTTACAGGTTTGAGGGGATGACCAATCCATCAGATACATCAATATTGTATGCCATCGAATCTTGTGATGGCTTAAAAGGAACACTGGTAAGCAGTTATGGCGTATATGCAGATGCAATGTCCAATGACATGATTAAAAAGCTGGATACCAGAAGTTCCCTGATTGTACACTCAGACGACGACATCGCACACTAAACTCAACACTTCAAGCAGATTAAACACCACACTTCAAGCAGAAACTAAATACCAGAATGTTACCCCACTTTAAAAAGATGGGTAACATTTTTTTTATAAAGCTCATTTTTAAACATTAAACGCGACGATGGAAGCTATTTTTGAATGGGAACGAGTACTCGTCAATGAGCTTCCTTATATGTTTCTGTTTGAAGTAGTATTTCGATCAGCTGTGATGTTTACGATTGTACTGATAGCCTTGCGGGCTACAGGAAAAAGGGGCGTGCGACAGCTTTCGATCTTTGAAACAGTAATTATCATTTCGCTGGGCTCTGCCGCGGGCGATCCTATGTTTTACGAGGATGTGGGCCTTGTACCCGCACTGGTGGTGTTTGCTACGGTAATTATGCTATACCGGTTTGTTACCTGGCTTACGGGCAAGAGCAAATGGTTTGAAAAGCTTATTGAGGGCGAAACGGTCTGTCTGATTAATGAAGGAAAATTTTCGCTGAGCGGGTTCAAGAAGGAAAGTCTGGCGCAGGATGAATTTTTTTCAGAATTGAGACTAAAAAGTGTTGAGCACCTCGGACAAGTTAAAAATGCATATCTTGAACCAAACGGAGCACTGAGCGTATTTTTTTACGAAGATGACGAAGTAACGCCCGGGCTGCCAATACTGCCGCATTTGTATAACGCAAAAAGTAAACACATTTCAAAGGCAGACTATTATTCCTGTTCGTTCTGTGGACATACCGAAAATTTAAAAACGGGAGATGCAACATGTTCAAAGTGTGGCCACAGAACTTGGGTATTATCACTAAAAACTTTAAGGAAAGCTTAAATCAGGGCTGAAAATGACTTTTGTCACTCAGTTCATTGGCAATCGTTTGTTATATTTGAACAAACGGTCAGAGTTTCCGGCACTTTAAAAACATACTACCACATGGAAAATATCACATTGTCAGAAGAAATCATAGAAATGGCGAAAAAGAGAGCTGCCGGCCAACCCTATCCATATCTTATCAAAAATCTGAAAGCGGTAGGCGTTGACAATTATTTTGTCAAGGTAAGCAATCACAAAAGAACATATACCTCCACCAGTGGGGAAAAGCTGATCATCTCTCCGGATATGCCGGAATTTGAACCCGCGGAGACTTTTGAACTGGAAGCTGTAAAAGCAGCCATCAAAAAAATCCAGGAGGGCACCATAGATTACCACACTTTTCTACACGAAATCGGAGATGCGGGAATTCATACCTACGTGACAGACATAACGGGCATGAAGGTAATTTACCAGGGTCCTAATTCAGAATATGAGTACGAGGAAATTATTCCGGAAGTATAGATTTTACAAAAGGGATAATAAAGTGCCGTAGATATGTAACCGTGCGTGTCTACGGCACTTCTTATTTCCTGGAAGATTTTTGCTGCCGACATGTCATCCCTTCTGAGATCCTATCATTCAATATATTTTAGCAAAACTCGATTTTAAATAGGGCTGATATCTCTTGCTATAAACCTAAAACGCTCTTCTCCATCTCTTGCAGATGATCATCTGTAAAATCCAGATGCGTCACAAACCGCACCAGATTTTTACCAAAAGAAACGGCCAGAATACCTTTTTCTGCTAGTTTCTGAACATAATCCTTCTCCGATATTTTTTCGTTTAATCGAACGATCACGATGTTGGTATCCACCTGAAAAATCTCTTCTACCTCTGACTTTTTATTAAACATCCCTCCTATTGCACGCGCTCTGAGGTGATCTTCTTCCAGACGGTTAATGTGATTATCCAGTGCATAAATACCAGCTGCTGCCAGAAAACCAGCCTGACGCCAGCCACCTCCCATCACCTTTCTGAATCGGCGGGCTTTTGCAATGGTTTGTTTTGAACCAAGCAACAATGACCCTACCGGACAACCAAGTCCTTTGGACAAACAAATACTGATGCTATCGAACAGCTGTCCGTATTGCTCCGGTGTTTCGCCCGTTTCTACCAATGCATTGAAAAGCCGGGCACCGTCCAAATGAAGGGGTATCTTCCTGTCCCAGCACAATTGCCTGATTGCCTTTATTTCGTTGATATCGTAATAAGCTCCGCCGCCTTTGTTCATGGTATTTTCCAAAGACACCAGGCGGGTGCATGTAGAATGTATGTCATTTTCAGGACTGATCGCTTCTTCCACCTGAGCCGCTGTTACCCGTCCCCGATTACCATCGAGCAGCTTCACTGATGATAGAGAATTGAGCATTATTCCACCTCCTTCATAAAGGTAGATATGCGAATACTTATCGCAGATTACATCACTTCCCGGTTGTGTATGAACCCGAATCGCGAGTTGGTTGGTCATCGTTCCGGAGGGGCAAAAAAGCGCGTCTTCCATGCCGAACATCCGGGCAGCTTTTTCCTGCAAAGCATTTACGGTTGGGTCATCTCCAAAAACATCGTCTCCCACATTTGCCTCCCACATCGCCTCCATCATGGCTTTTGTAGGTTTGGTAATGGTATCGCTGCGTAGGTCAATTGTCATTATTGTCTATGGCTATTGGCAATTAGCATTTGGCTGATAGCTAAACTACTAATTGACTGTGAATGAATTATCAAGATTTATGCTCCGGACTGGCTTCCAATTACAAGTAGAAACAAGAAAAAGTCACTTGTAAAAACGGAGTGCGGAGGTGAAGTTAAACAGGAAAACGGGAAACGGGGCAAGGATTTGGCAAGTTGTTTTACCTAAAACCGATATATTGCAAAAAAATAACAACGCATGGAATTCGACGAATATCTGAGGTCAAAAAAAATAGATGCCAATACTTTTGAAAAGCAGGATCGGCCCCGCTTCGAAGAATGGCGCGAGCTCTTCAAAACCATGCATCCCGAAAGCTTCACAGCCCAGAAGAAATTTTTGATTAATGATATCCGGAGGAGATATTTACTTACAGAGATGAAGTGAAGCCAACTGGTCTGCACGCTGCAAGCGGGCTGAACGGTAGAACCAAATTAATTTATCCGGTTTTAGCTCATCCAGCCCTGTGCTTCTTCGTTCAGACCGACTATGTCGTTCAGACCGTTGTCCATCCTCCCTCTTCGTTCAGACCGACTGTGTCGTTCAGACCGTATATTAATTCATTCCTTCCCATGCCGGTGGCTCTACACCTAACAGGTGTTTCACAAAGAAATCACGTCTCTTGTGCTCACCGTAATCGCCGCCCATGGAATGACCCATACCAGGTACCATCAGGAAATCGAAAGGTTTGTTGGCCTTAATCAGCGCATCCATAAACTGCATTGTCGAAGCGGGATCGACGTTATCATCCATTTCTCCCAAAATAAGTAACAGTTTCCCTTTCAGCTTGGATGCGTGTGTGGAATTGGAAGATTCGGCATAATGCGGTCCGATCGGATAACCCATCCACTGTTCGTTCCACCATATTTTGTCCATGCGGTTATCATGGCAACCCGATGACGAAACGGCCACTTTATAGAAATCCGGGTGAAGTAAAAGCGCCGCTGCTGAGTTCTGACCACCAGCTGAGTTCCCGAAAATACCGACACGGCTTGCATCCATGTATGGATATTTTGCAGCTGCTGCTTTTATCCATTTAATGCGATCAGGGAAACCGGCATCTTTGATATTTTGCCAGCATACATCATGAAAAGCTTTGGAACGGTTCGAAGTCCCCATTCCATCGAGCTGAACAACAATAAAACCAAGTTCTGCCAATTCATGTAAAAAGCGATAACGAAAATCAGAATTGAAAACTTTTGGTGCGTGAGCGCTGTGCGGACCAGCATATATCAACTCTATTACCGGATATTTTTTCTTTGGATTGTAGTTGATTGGCCTTACAATGATCCCATAAATATCGGTTTCATTATCCCGCGCTTTTGCCACGAAAACTTCCGGTGCCTTCCACCCCATTTTCTGCAATTCGCTGATATCCGCCTTCTCAATTTCCTGGACAATTTTACCATCCACAGCACTTTTCAGACTCGTAACCGGTGGCAAATCCACTCTTGAATATGTATCGACAAAATACTGGTAGTCCGGCGAAAATGATGCTGTATGCGTTCCGTTTTCGGTGGTAAGCGCCATCAAGCCATTGCCATCGAATCCTATTCTGTAATACTGGATCAGATAAGGATCCTGACCTTTTTCTCTTCCGCTACCTTCAAAAATAATCGTTCTTGTTTTCTCATCCACCTTTACCACTTTTCTCACCACCCACTCGCCTTTGGTAATCTGATTTTTCACTTTCCCGGTCAGTCCGTCGTACAAATAGAGGTGATTCCAGCCGTCCCGCTCCGATGCCCAGATGATCTCCTTCCCGTCATTTACATCATACCTGTATTTCTTGCCGCTGTAATCAATAAAGGTTTTACTTGTCTCTGCTATCACATCCGTTGCGAGCCCGCTTTCTCCGTCTACGTTGATAACCTTGTAAGCCTGATGTCCCCTTTCGTTGTATTCAAAACTGAACCCGCGGCTGTCGTTCCACCATTTCGGGTTGGTTGTAGCATATTGATGCCCCATTGTCGTTTTTACTTCAACATGTTTTTTAGAAGCCACAACAAACAAATGAGGCTGCTTTTGCGGAAGCGCATCGCCGGGTTTCAGGTAATTTCTGGAATGCAATTTTGGCTGAAACTGATCAGTAGGAGTTGATTCAATGAAGTGGATCAAATGCGGTTTATTGGGACGGATCTTAAAGGTCGCCAGCTTTTTCGAATCCGGCGACCAAACCAATGCCGCTGAATAATTCTCCCCCTCCGAACCGTCGAAGCTCAGTGGCGTTTCGGTTTCTGACTCATCAGCCGGCTGCACATACACATTGTAACTTTTTATAAAAGCAATCCATTTACCATCTGGAGAGGTTACGGGCGGGCGGTTATTCTCTTCGCTGCCATCACCCCAGTATCTGCCTCTTCTTACGTCCGGCCTTTTAGTCGTTTTCTCTATTTTATATGAACCCAAATCGCATTTCCAGGCTGTATCATTGAATTGAAATTCTAGCGATTTGCCATTATCAACAAAACTGATCTCTGAAAATGGAATGCTGTCAGCAAGTACCTTTTTACCCGACACAGCCAATAATGCGCCGGCAAGTTTTGCATGGTCAAAAGCGGGTTGTTTGCTGTTGCTTTTCACATCTACCAGTATAAACCTCTTGCCATTTGCGGTCGGGTTTACATACCAGAACTTCTGCTCATTATCGAGCCAATTAAAACCGGACGGCGCATTGTAAACCTTGTTGTCCATCGCCTGCTTCACAAGCTCGGCACGCTGGTAATCTTCCTTTTTGCCCTGAGCTAAAACCAGAGTTGAAATGCAGAACAGGAAAATGATAAAACTGTATTGAACAAAGCGCAATAAACTGGCGCTGCGAGCGGAGTGAAATAACATAAATATTTAAGGTTTGGAACAGGTAATTAAGGACATGACGCATGCTTTAAACAGATAGGATATGTACATGGCTATCAAGTCAATTCTTAACACAATGATAACAAAACAGCTATCGGCTTAATCATTGAAAATTAACGCTTAATCGTACAATTTTAACCCTGAAATCTTTTCAGGGCATCATTAAATTTCAAAATCCCGATAATCAAATGAAAAAAATTACTACCATCCTATTTTTACTTCTTTCGCTGGTTTCCTACGCGCAAAACGGCCTGATCAAAGAAAGCCTGAAAGTGAAGAGTAAGGCCATGGGAAAAGACATTGAATATAACATTTACCTTCCGGCTGACTACGACAAAACCAACCGCAGTTATCCTGTGCTTTATCTGTTGCATGGCTATACCGACGACGAAACCGGCTGGACTCAGTTTGGTGAGGCCCAGCGTATCGCAGATGAAACGATCAACAGCGGTGTAGCACCAGCAATGATCATTGTGATGCCTGATGCCGGTGTAACCTTTTACATCAACAATGCAGATGGGAAAGAAAAGTACGAGGACTTTTTCGTGAATGAACTAATCCCGCATATTGAGGCAACGTATCGTGCCCGTCCTAAAAAGGAATTCAGAGCCGTTGCAGGACTTTCAATGGGAGGCTACGGAACCATGATCATGGCTACAAAACATACAGACCTGTTTGCAGCAGCGGCACCTCTGAGCGGTGCTTTCTGGACCGACGACGATATAGCAGCCATGCCAGCTGAACGTTGGGATGGTTTGTTTGCAGGTTTGTTTGGCAAATCGGCTCCCGGAAAAGGAAGGTTGACAGAAAACTGGTATAAAAATTCCATTCTCAAAATCATCGAAACGACGCCTTTGGAAAAACTAAAATCAGTAAAATATTACATCGACTGCGGTGACGACGATTTTCTAATCAAAGGCAACATGGCACTGCATTCAGCACTGATCGACAAAGCGGTTCCACATGAATTCCGTGTTCGTGATGGCGGCCATACCTGGACATACTGGCGGACTGCCCTTCCGGAAGTGATGAAGTTTGTCGGACAAAGTTTTACGAGATAAGCTAACCGACTTTCCAGGCATAAAACAACGACCGCGCTGGTTTTCAGTGCGGTCGTTTCTTGTTTGGCCTCAAATTCATTTAAATTATTTGATTTGATACCGATATTGCTAATTTCCAGATTCCCGAATGGCATAAAATGATATTTTCCTTATCTTGAAGATGTTAAAGAAAACTACTCCTATTATGTCCAAAAGCCTATTTTACCTGCTATTTCTTACATTAACAACCGCATTTTCAAGTTCTGCACAAACCGTTCCGGTGATCCTGCCAGAAAGAGAACGTGCCGCAGTGATAGATAACATTCTGGAAGACCGCTTCGAAAACCTCCTGCCAAAACTGATGCGCCGTGAAGGAATTGATATGTGGGTGATTATTTCCAGGGAATACAACGAAGATCCTGTGATGAAAACAATGCTTCCGAGTGTTTGGCTATCGGCGAGAAGACGAACCATTATGGTATTTTTTGATCCGGGAGACGGAAAGCCGCTTGACAAACTTGCCATTGCGCGG
>Ga0247814_10002498_pt1 | contig 10151 bp, 5 predicted proteins | sample UWRJL179409R1_FD_179947 | JGI IMG/M metagenome (GOLD analysis project Ga0247814, IMG submission 179947) | Plant litter microbial communities from Arlington Agricultural Research Station in Wisconsin, United States - UWRJ-L179-409R-1 | ecosystem: Environmental > Terrestrial > Plant litter >... | reverse complement strand
GTGGGATGCCGGTGTACCGCAAAATAACCACTCAATGGGGCTTTTTAACCGCACTACAGGCCAAGTGGTTTATCCTGACCTTCGTAATGCAATTTTACCTTAAATTTCAGCTTACATTCCAATAATCCGACACAACCAATGAAGAATAAATTTTTATACCTCTCCGCTGCCCTATTGTTGTTCACAGTCTCCTGTAAAGAAAATAAAACCACAACCGCCGATGGCAAAGAGACAGCGACTGTTTATGAAGGTAAAGACCTGAGTGACGAATATGATGCTAAAATAGATGCCATTATAAGCAAGATGACCCTCGAAGAAAAAGTGGGTATGCTGCATGGTTTTAGCATGTTTACTAACGAAGGGGTGCAACGCCTTGGAATACCGGAAGTACACATGGCCGACGGCCCGCTGGGCATTCGTGAAGAACTGGAGCGCATGAGCTGGGCTCCGCTGCACCTTGATAATGATTATGCTACCTTCTACCCTGCCGGTGGTGGATTATCTGCAACGTGGAATCCTGAAATGGCACATACCTTTGGTAAAAGCATTGGTGAAGAAGCACGTGCAAGGGGCAAAGATATTTTATTGGCTCCCGCATTTAACATTATACGCACCCCTGTGGGTGGCCGTACGTTTGAGTACATGACCGAAGATCCTTTTCTGAACAAAAAACTGGTCGTGCCTTACGTAGTAGGTGTTCAGGAAAATAATGTGGCGGCATGCATTAAGCACTACGCTGCAAACAACCAGGAAACCAACCGTGGCACCGTAGATGTACTTATGGACGAGCGTACCCTTCGCGAAATTTACCTTCCGGCATTTCAGTCGGCTGTTATGGAGGCTCATGCTTACAGCGTTATGGGCGCCTACAATAAATTTCGCGGCGAATATTTATGTGAAAATCCGTATATGCTGCAAAATATATTACGGGAGGAATGGGGTTTTAAAGGCATCGTGATCTCCGACTGGGATGCAGTACACAGTACAAAAAAGTCGCTTGAAGCGGGCACCGACCTTGAAATGGGCACTAACAAGCCCTCATTTGCCGAATTTTATTTAGCAAACCCACTTATCGAGGCTGTAAAGGCAGGTACAGTTTCAGAGGCCGAAGTAGACAAGCACGCAAAAAGGGTACTGAAACTGCTTTTTAACCTTAAAGCTATAGATGGGAAAGGCCGTGAAAAAGGCAGCATTAGTACCAATGCGCATTTTAAAGATGCTTATAACATAGCTTCAGAGTCGGTTGTACTGCTTAAAAACAGCGAAAATCTTTTACCATTAAAAACCGATGGTATAAAAAGCATTGCTGTTATAGGTGCTAACGCCACCGCAAAACATGCACAGGGTGGTTTTGGCGCAGGGGTAAAAACCAAACGTGAAGTTACCCCGCTGGAGGCACTTAAAGCTAAACTTCCATCATCGGTTATTATTAATTATGCCGAAGGTTATAAAACCGAATTTAAGCCTAAAGCTATGGTAAAATATGGTGATGTAACCGTAGAAAGAGCCGAGACTGTAAACGAATTAAATCCTAAAATGATAGCGGAGGCTGTTGCGGCAGCGAAAAAATCTGACATTGCAATACTATTTGTAGGTTCTAACCGTAATTATGAAACAGAAGCATCTGACCGCGCGGACCTTGCCCTGCCTTTTGGCCAACAAGCACTTATTGAAGCTGTTAAAGCTGCTAACCCTAAAACCATAGTGGTATTTATAGCCGGTGCACCTTTTGACTTGAATAAGACCGAAAAAGAAAATTCTACGATAGTATGGAGTTGGTACAACGGTTCTGAAGGTGGTAATGCCCTTGCCGATGTGTTGCTTGGTAACCTAAATCCGTCAGGCAAACTCCCATGGACTATGCCTAAACAACTGTCAGACTCCCCTGCCCACGCTACGAACAGTTTTCCGGGTAATGCATCGGTAACGTATACAGAAGGGTTGCTTGTAGGTTACCGCTGGTTCGATACTAAAAATGTAGCACCGTTATACCCTTTTGGTTACGGGTTATCATATACTACGTTTGAGTTTGCCAACGCTAAAGCAGACAAAAAAGAATACAGTACAGACGATACCATTAACGTAACAGTAGAAGTTAAAAATACAGGCAAGGCCGATGGTAAAGAAGTAGTGCAGTTGTATTCTGCTAAAGCAGGTTCTAAAGTAAGCCGGGCCGCGAAAGAGCTCAAGGGCTTTGCTAAAACAATGGTAAAAGCAGGCAGCAGCAAAACGGTAACCATTAGTGTCCCTGTAAAGGAACTGGCATATTATGAAGTCACTACAAAAAAATGGACAGTAGAGCCTGGCACATACACCTTTAAGTTAGGCAATTCATCAAGGAACCTCAAAGCTGAAGTAAGCATTGTTGTAAAATAGTACGCTATCAGCGATCATTACAGCTATTTAAAAGCCGACTAATTATTATAAATTACTATTTAATGATACCTAAAAAATTACATCTTTTATTTATAGGAATACTGTTGGCAGGATGTTCTTCTACCCAAAAATACGAACTGACAGATAACGGCGTAATAGTAAACGTTGGGCAAAGCGGTAAAACAGCTACCCGCAAGGTACGCCTGCAGGTATTGGGTAACGAGCTTATTCACGTTTCTGCCACTCCTGATAACGACTTCCCAAAAGATTCATCGCTGATTATTGTACCCGGAATTAAAAATACAGCCTTTAAAGTTGACGACAGCAAGTCTGATTCTCTTACACTTACCACATCACGCTTAAAAGTAATGGTATCCAAAGCAGATGGCGGTATTAATTTTAAAGATAAGGACGGCAAACTTATTTTGGCAGAGAAACGAGGCGGCGGTAAAACTTTTACACCCATTAAAGTAGAGGGTACGAAAGGGTTTTCTGTACGCCAGATTTTTAATTCGCCTGCCGATGAATCTTTTCATGGACTGGGGCAGCACCAATCGGACGAGTTTAATTATAAAGGTAAAAGCGAAGAATTGTTTCAGTACAATACTAAAGTCTCGGTGCCTTTTATAATATCAAATAAAAACTACGGCCTGTTATGGGACAGCTATTCGTTAAGCCGTTTTGGCGACAGCCGCCCTTACAAACAATTGAATGCTATTTTTAAATTGTACGATAAAAAAGGTAAAGTCGGTTCTTTAACCGGTACCTATGCTTCTGCAGATAAAGGTGTACAGACTTTAGTGCGCGATGAAGAATCTATCTTTTTTGAAGATATTAAAAGCATCAAAAACCTCCCGAAAAATTTTCCTTTAAAAAATGCCAATGTAACTTACGAAGGAGAAATTGAAGCTCCGGAAAGTGGTGACTACAAATTTACACTGTATTACGCAGGCTATGTAAAGGTTTATTTAGATAATAAATTAGTAGTGGCAGAGCGCTGGAGGACAGCATGGAACCCTAACAGCTATAAATTCGTTCTACCATTACAGGCCGGAAAACGTGTGCCGCTACGCATTGAATGGAGGCCCGACGGCGGAACTTCTTACTGTGGCTTACGTGCCCTACCCCCCCAGCCTGCTGATGAAAAAAACAACCAGGTATGGTGGAGTGAAATGAGCAAAAAACTGGATTATTATTTTGTGTATGGTGAGAATGCTGATGAAGTTATTAAGGGCTACCGGACACTAACAGGAAAATCTCAGGTTATGCCTAAATGGGCTATGGGTTACTGGCAAAGCCGTGAACGCTATAAAACGCAGCAAGAGATTGTGGGTAATTTAAAGGAATTCAGGAAGCGGAAATTCCCAATAGATAATATTGTATTAGACTGGAATTACTGGGAGGAAGACGCTTGGGGCAGCCATGAGTTTGATAAAAAACGTTTCCCAAACCCTAAAGGTATGGTAGATGACATCCATGCGCTACATGCAAAAATGATGATCTCGGTATGGCCTAAATTTTATAAAACTACAGAACATTTTAAAGAATTTGACCGTAAAGGCTGGATGTACCAACGGGCTATTAAAGACAGTGTTCGCGACTGGGTAGGCCCCGGTTATGTAGGCTCTTTTTATGATGCTTATAGCGGTGGGGCACGAAAACTGTTCTGGAAGCAGATCTATGATAATTTATACCCGCTGGGTGTAGATGCGTGGTGGATGGATGCCAGCGAACCCAACGTACTGGATTGTACCGATATGGATTATCGTAAGGAACTGTGCGGGCCAACGGCTTTAGGATCATCAACCGAATATTTTAATACGTATGCGTTAATGAATGCCGAAGCCATCTATGACGGACAGCGCAGCGTAGCGCCGGATAAAAGGGTATTTTTATTAACGCGTTCGGGCTTTGCAGGGTTGCAGCGATACTCTACCGCTACCTGGAGTGGCGATATCGCCACGCGTTGGGAAGATATGAAGGCACAAATCTCGGCAGGGCTTAATTTTGCTGTAAGTGGTATCCCCTACTGGACTATGGATATTGGAGGCTTTTGTGTAGAAGACCGCTATGTGAGCGGTCAGCAGGAGTACGACAAAAACGGACAGGAAAATAAAGATTATAAGGAATGGAGGGAGCTTAATACACGCTGGTTTCAGTTTGGTGCCTTTGCACCACTGTACAGGGCACATGGCCAGTTTCCATACCGTGAGCCTTGGAACATTGCACCTGACACCCACCCCGCCTATAAATCTATCCTGTACTACACAAACCTAAGGTATAGGCTTATGCCTTACATTTATACAATGGCTGGTATGACGTATTTTAACGATTATACAATAATGCGCCCACTGTTTATGGACTTTGCTGATGATAAAAAAGTAGAGAATATAAGCGACCAGTTTATGTTTGGGCCTGCGTTTATGGTTTGCCCAGTGTACAGCTACGAAGCCCGCAACCGCAATGTATATTTTCCTGCAGGCTCTAACTGGTACGACTTTTATACCGGAAAATATATAACCGGTGGCAAACAGGTAAACGTTGATGCACCTTATGAACGCATTCCGTTATTTATTAAAGAAGGTTCTATTATACCCATTGGCCCCGAAATACAATACAGTAATGAAAAGCCAGCAGATAAAATTATAGTGTATGTTTATAAAGGTAAAGATGGCAGCTATACCTTATATGAAGATGAGGAAAGTAATTATAATTACGAAAGCGGTAAATATGCGAACATTACTTTTACTTATAATGATGCAACAGAAACATTAACCATTGCCAAGCGTAAAGGCCAGTTTGACGGAATGTTGAAGAAACGCACTTTTGTAATTGTTGCAGTAAGCAAGAACAAGCCCCAACCACTTAATTATGATATTGATGGACAGAGTATAATATATGATGGAGATGAAGAGAAAATTATCCTCAAATAAAAAATATAAGACAAAAATGATTACACCTTATAAATGTTGACGGCTGTTTATATGTTCCAAAAGAACATTTTACGAGCTGGTACAGGCATCAAAAAAATCTACAAGATAAGTAAACGGGATGGTACTCAACGACCAACACCATCAAATGGTACGTCTGTACCTAAACAAATTAGAGATTAATTCCATAGACTTAGGGAACTGACGGGTTTACTATATCCTGATAATCTGATATTGAAAAAATTATAAACTTCGAACCTTAAGGAGTCTTCGAAGTTTTTTCTTCAAAACCCACGTCATTGCTATATTTATTAAAGTTCAATTTGGCTGCGCCACAAACTTACCTGCTATAATTACCGATAGTAATAATTACCTGCTATAACTGATTTTAAAGAACGACATAATTTGTTGACCAAACTTAGTTACAATTACAATATTATACTAAAATTTATCTGCGTAGTTAAAATAACCTAATTGCTGCGCTATTCGGAAACATATAAATTTAAATTCAAGGATTTGCAGTTTTTTTTATTTTTTAAGCAACCTTAAAATTTTTAAAGAAGCCCAAAAGTTTTGTGGCAGAATCGTGGCAGTTTTTAAGCGTAAAAAAAACTGCCACAGAATACTAATTAACTACCTGCACATCAACAGGTAAATCAGATTAACGACTTGATTTTAGACGCTATAATTCTACTTTTATTAATTTAAATTATTGGAATTTATGTTAGAGAGCAGTTCTGGGATGGCTTTTTGCTTAAAAGCCCCACAAAAAAAGTAAAACAAGGACGGTGTACTGTAACTCAGGGTAACTGTTGATGGTATCCCAAAGGAAACCTCGACCAAACATAAATGGGATAGCACGTGTTGGGACCGGAAAACTGAACGGGCTATCGGGAATAAGGAAGATGCACGCTCGTCTAACAAATAAATAGATGAATACTTAATAGAAGTTGCCAATCTTTGCGACTTCCCTTTTTATGCTTAATACATATATGGCACGCTTTACATTTTTAAGTAACGTTCCTACGCCACTTTCTATTCCACACCATACCGCAAAGAGCCCTACACTATGGCTATTCAATCATAATTTCTTACCTTAGCTTACGGTAAGAAATTATTCAGCAATATACTTTTTATAATTAATGGAGATAACGGAAAATAAAGCCCTATTTCAAACAATCTTTAACTCTGCGTCAAATGGGATTGCAGTACTACAGGACATACATGATGAAAAAGGGAATGTAGAGGATTTTACGATATTGCTGTTCAATTCCTATACCCGTATCTGGATAGGCAATATTGAGTATAAAGGTAAGCGATATAGCGAAATCTTCCCGAAAGTAATTGAAACCGGAATCCTTCAAAAATTTATTGAAGTTGCAACTACTGGTCTTACAACTAATTTTGAATGTTATTATACCGGCGAGGGGTTAAAACACTGGTTTCACTTTACTGCTGTAAAACAAGACAACGTATTAGTAGTAACCACACACGATATAACGCAGCAAAAGCAGGCAGAAATCTCCCTTAAAAAGTCCCTTTACGATGCGGAAAAGCAAAAACGCCTTTACGATTCCATTACTAATAATACGCCTGACCTTGTTTATGTTTTTGACCTTGATTACAGGTTTTCATATGCCAACAAAGCGCTTCTTACCATGTGGGGAAAGACTGCCGATTACGCTATAGGGCGCGGCTTGCGTGAAAATGGATATGAGGAATGGCATGCGCTGATGCACGAGCGTGAAATTGATGAAATTGTAGCTTCCAAAAAATCAATACGTGGCACTGTCTCTTTTCCACATGCAGAATTGGGAAGCCGTATTTATGATTACATACTCGTACCTGTCTTAAACGAAGAAGGCGAGGTCGAAGCAGTCGCCGGGACAACCCGTGATATTACAGAAATTAAGCGGTCTGAAGATTTGTTACAGCAAAGTGAAAACCGCTTTAGGGGAATGATCGATCAGACACCTGCTCCCACGCTGATATTGGTAGGCGATAATTTAGTGGTAGAACAGATCAATCAGTCCATGCTTAAAATGATTGGCCATACGGAAGAAATCATTAGTACACCTTTACTTTCGGTAATGCCTGAACTAAAGGGTTCCTATATTTGGAATGAGGTAGAAAGAGTATACCAGGAAGGTACTCCTTTTGACCAGCGGGAGGTATTGGTTACACACAAGCGTACGGGAGTGATGACGGATTATTATTATAATATTGCCTATCGCCCGCTAAAAGAAAAAGGGAAAATTATTGGTATGATCCAGGTGGCTATCGACGTTTCTGAACAGGTTCAGGCCAGGATGAAAATTGAAGAAAGTGAAACCCGATATAAAATTTTGTCTGAATCCTTAGAGCGGCAGGTTGCAGAACGTACTAAGGAACTACAACGCTCTAACGAAGACCTGCAACAGTTTGCACACGTAGCCTCGCACGACCTGAAAGAACCTGTACGGAAAATAAAGACCTTTACGGGCAGGCTGGAGCAGCACCTTGAAGATAAACTGGACGATGCTTCTGCGCGTTTTATAGAGCGCATTAATGTTGCGACAGACCGCATGTTCATCATGATCGATGGTGTCCTGTCATATTCTACCACCAATGCTGTAAACCAAAAACCAGAATTGGTAGACCTTAACGAAGTTATAAGTAATATTAAGGGCGACCTGGAAATTGCATTACAAGCGAAGTCCGGAGACATCCGCTATAAAAACCTGCCTAAGGTAGAGGGTGCCCCGGTTTTACTATATCAGCTTTTTTATAATTTAATCAATAACTCCATTAAGTTTGCCCGTCAGGGTATGCCACCGGTTATAACTATTTCATCTACAATAATAGAGGATGGGCTTTCTCAGATTGTCCTGTCAGATAACGGGATTAGCTTCGAGCCCCACCATGCCTCCCGTATATTTGAAACTTTTACACGCCTCAATCCTAAAGACGAATATGAAGGTACCGGTTTGGGGTTATCGCTATGCAAAAAGATCGTAGAACGTCATGGAGGTACTATTAAAGCCGAAGGCAGCCTGCATCAGGGTGCCCAATTTTTAATACGCCTCCCATTAAAACAAAAAGAAAGCGGAATTTAATATGCTACAAAGAATTGTTATGTTGGCTGATGATGATAGCGACGACACGGAAATGTTTTTTGAGGCAGTAGAAATTGCAGTCCCGGAAATGGTATACCACAGCGCGGTCAATGGTTCGGCACTATTAGAAAAGATTGATGCGCTGGACAATCTGCCTGAAATTATTTTTCTGGATATGAATATGCCAATTATGAATGGACGGCAATGTTTAGAAGTACTGAAAGCAGATACACGCTACCAAAAAATATCTGTAGTTATGATTTCGACTTCCTCTCATAAAAAAGATGTAGATACCTGCCTGGAGGCTGGTGCGCTTTGTTACCTTGTGAAGCCTTCTGATTTTAATATACTTATAAAGCTGGTAAAGGAAATCCTTGAATATATTGGCGCAGGCACGCCGCATCCGGATTTTTTACAAAGCTTAAAAGATAATGGACACGTAATGTGTGACTAATTCGTTAATCCAGATAATGAAGCGAAAGCAATAAAGATTGTACTATCCGTATTTGTGTTTCCATTCTTTTTTCAACCTTTCATATAACGGATTGGCTTCAACCGTTTTCCATTTTTCGTAAAAAATGGCCGCCGCCGCCGCCTTTACAGCTTCTCCTGTCCCGCGCTCAAGTTGTTTATAATTATCCTCTTTGTCATATTTTTTACCGCCCTTATAATTGGCATATCGGCGTGCACGGGTAAAACCCATCTGCAAATATTTCCTTGCCATATCAGCACCTACAAAATCTTCCTCTTTCAAATACTCCAAAAAAAGCGTATAAATCTTTTCGCTGCTTTCTTTCGCAATATCTTCATTTTTAAAGCGCCAGTGTTTACCTATTTCACTTTTATAAGGTTGGCAGATTAAAACACCTTGTTCCCCCTTGCCTACTCTATACAGTTCCGGGTATAGCTGATAATCTGTATCGGGCTTCCATGCATAAGCATCAATATCGAAATTAAGGTACGATGGCTTGTCCATTTAATCCTGAATTAAGGTGATTTTTTTTTGTTCGGATAATAATTCTACAATAATTTCAAAATAGGTTAGTTGAAAAGCCTACCAAAAGCTAAATTAGGCGATATTGATTTCTTAAATGGTAAGGAAATCCTAAAATGCCCTTAATAATGGTTAATCATTTATTAAACAAATCGATAAGCTAATTGATGTGCTTTAATTTTATGAATTGCATAGTAACTAAATCTGTCAAAAATGAAAACGTACAATATAGGAATTATCGGTTATGGTGGCTTTGGTAAATTTTTACACCATTGGTGGGATAAACTTGAATGGGTAAAAATTGTGGCTTTTTCCGGTGGCAGTGATCATGATATCGAAACGCAAAAAATTAAACATTACGACAGCTGGGAAGAGCTGATTAAAGATGATACAATAGATATAGTTAGTATAGCCACCCCTCCTTCCCTCCATGTAGAAATGGCGTGCGCAGCAATGCGCCATAACAAACATGTACTGCTTGAAAAACCGGTTGCACTGAGCATTGAAGACGTTGAAAAACTATTAAGCACGCAACAGGAAACAGGCAGGACTATTACAGTTAATCACATGCTGCGCTATGACCCTATAGTGAAAGCGTTGCTACAGCTTAGTAAGGACGAAACCTTTGGGAAATTGAGGCATGCAGATGTAAGTAACTATGCGCAGGATGGATCCCTGCCTGCCGAGCACTGGTTTTGGGACAAGGCCGTTTCAGGCGGGATATTCATTGAACATGCCGTACATTTCTTTGATATA
>Ga0247814_10002497_pt1 | contig 10156 bp, 7 predicted proteins | sample UWRJL179409R1_FD_179947 | JGI IMG/M metagenome (GOLD analysis project Ga0247814, IMG submission 179947) | Plant litter microbial communities from Arlington Agricultural Research Station in Wisconsin, United States - UWRJ-L179-409R-1 | ecosystem: Environmental > Terrestrial > Plant litter >... | reverse complement strand
CGAGCATCCTGTTTTATGAGTGTGGTAACGAATCGATCTCGGAAGAGCACATGGCCGAAATGAAGGCCGTGCGCGATAAATATGACCCTAACGGTGGCCGTGCCATTGGATCGCGCGAAATGCTGGACAGCAAAATTGCCGAATATGGAGGCGAAATGCTTTATATAAACAAAAGTGCTCACATACCTATGTGGGCTACAGAATATTGCCGTGATGAGGCATTACGTAAATACTGGGACAATTATTCGTACCCGTTCCATAAAAATGGGGAGGGATCTAAAGGGTATAAATCTACAGTGACCAATACTACAGAAAAGAAACCCGATGCCAGTGCTTACAACCGAAACCAGGATTCGTTTGCAATAGAAGATGTTACCCGCTGGTTTGACTATTTCAGGGTTCGTCCCGGTACCGGCAGCAGGGTAAGCTCTGGCGGGGTAAACATTATATTCTCTGATTCTAACACCCATTACAGGGGTGCAGAAAATTACAGGAGGAGTGGAGAAGTAGATCCTATGCGTATACCAAAAGATGCATTTTTTGCCCACCAGGTTATGTGGGACGGCTGGGTAGATATAGAGAACTACCGCACACATATTGTAGGCCACTGGAACTACACGCCGGATGTTGTTAAAGACGTTACGGTAATTTCTAACGGGGAGCAGGCAGAATTGTTTGTGAACGGCAAATCGCAGGGAATGGGCGAGCGCAGTGCAGGCTTTTTGTTTACGTTTAAAAACATTAAATGGCAGGAAGGCACTATAGCTGCCGTAAGCTATGATGCCAATAAAAAAGAAGTGAGCCGTGCCGAGATTAAAACAGCCGGCAAACCTGCAGCGCTTAAACTAACAGAAATGCATGCCCCGGATGGGTTTAAGGCTGATGGCGCCGACCTTGCACTTATACAAATTGAAGTTGTAGATGCTAATGGCAACCGTTGCCCATTGGCTAACGATGCAGTTACTTTTGATTTGCAGGGCCCGGCCGAATGGCGCGGCGGTATAGCACAGGGTAAGGATAACTACATCTTATCTAAAGTATTGCCTGTAGAATGCGGTGTTAATAGGGTATTGCTTCGCTCCACAGATAAGGCAGGGAAAATCACGTTAACAGCCAATGCAAAAGGTTTGCCTTCTGCATCTGTAGCATTAACAACAGTGGCTTCAAATACAAAAGATCTGTCGGCTTATATTACGGGTAACCACCAGCCGTCTAACTTATTGAGGGGCGAAACACCAAAAGGGGCTTCTTATAAAGTTAGCCGTAAATCAGTAAATATAGTTAACGCACTGGCACAAAGCAACCAGGATAAAGTAGCACGCAGCTATGATGACAATGAACTATCTGAATGGACAAACGACGGAAACCCTAAAACAGGCTGGATAACCTATGAACTGGAGCATGATGCAGAGATAAGCGAAATAGAACTGAAACTATCAGGCTGGAGAATGCGAAGCTATCCTATACAAATATTTGTAGATGGTAAGGAAGTTTACAGCGGTGATACAGAGAAAAGCCTGGGGTATATATCTATACCTGTTACGCCAACAAAAGGGAGGTTCGTGAAAATCCAGCTAAATGGGAAAAGCGTTGATAAAGACGCCTATGGCGAAATTATTGAGATAACAGGGCAAAAGGAACTTGATCTTTATAAAGATCCTAAAGCGGCAGACGTAGGCGGACAATTAAGGATTGTTGAGGTTGAATTTTATGAACAAATGAAATAGATATATTTTAATTTACAATGATGCCCGAAGATATTGCTAAAGCGATAGTACTTCCTGCTTCTGATGACTCATAAAAATCCATTTTACATTTTAGTGAAATGGATTTTTCTTTTATTTCCTTTACTATATATAACATTTATTAAGCTGTGATCAAAGCTTTTTAGTGCCCTTTTGTAGCAGCATCAAACACACGGCAAAAGTTACCGCCACCTATTTTTGCAATTGCATCTTCGTTAAACCCTACCTTAAGTAAATTCTCCACAACAGTGTAGTAAAACCCTGCATTTTGGGCTGGCCATATTTCGTTAGTACCGCCAGCGCCTTTATTGTTTTTATTTTTATCTGCTGCCTTATCTTTTTGTGCGGTGTTGCCTTTAGTCTCGTCTTTATGATCGCCGGTGTTAGTGCCCGGCGGCCTGTAAGGAGGAGTTAGTTTTGTATCGGTTCCAATGCACACATGGTCAATACCCGCTACATCAACCATCGCCTTAATATTTTCGGCATAGGCTAAAGGAGTGTCGGCCAGGTGCGTCCAAACACCAATAACGCCCCCGGCATTGGCAACTATTTTTGCCTGTTCTTTACTTATAAGCCTTGGAAACATCATTTTAGCCATTCTTTCATTTTGTCCCAGTTGGGTATCAAGGCCTGTATGCGATACAAGAACCGGTTTAGTAGCTATTTTTAATGCCGCGTTTACGGTTTCATTTGTAGCATGCGAGAGGTCTGCAAGAATCCCCAGCCTGTTACATTCCCTAATCACGTCTGCACCAAATTTAGTGAGCCCTCCCCATTGTGGGGCATTGGTAAAAACGTCTCCCAATGGTACCGATGCATCGTGGTCATGAAGCAGTGTAAGATGCCGCAAGCCTCTTTTATAGGCTACTTCCAGCCGGTCTATATGGCCTTCAAGAAAATGCGACCCTTCTACCGACTGGATAACCGTGGGCAATTCATTTTTTTTGGCCGCTTTAAGGTCTGCTAAATTTAGAGCGCGTTTTATAGAATTGTCGGCTAACGCTTTATCCATTGCGGTCATACCATTTAGAAAACGTTCGTATGCCACTCCGGCACTGCGCAGTTCCTGGTAGTCTACAGCAAATGTCATACAAATAGCCGATAGGCCCGATCTTTTCATCTCGCCGGCAATGTCTAATTTTGGCCCCGGTAACTCTGCTGTATTAAGAGGTACATCTATATGATTATGGGTATCTATTCCCATTGTTTTAGCTACTATCGCTGCAATTCGTGGGTCTTCTTCTCCTTCAAAACCCCAGGATAATGGTGGATTTAAAATAATGGCAGCACCGGCGCCGGTAATAGAGGTTACAAATTTTCTGCGCGACCATGAGTCCTGAAATATTGCCATAATTTAATTAATTGCGTGAAAAAGTATTTTCCTTTTAGGTCTATTTTTAGACCATATTCATGACGAAAGGTTTAATGATTAATTTTATTTTTATTAATTGTTTAATAGTCATAACTTTACGAGTGTTTAAAATGTGTAAAGATTATTTTAACAGAAATTTAAAAACATGAACAACGCCAAAAGCAATACGAAAGGGCTGTTGCCCCAAGAAAATGACGCATTATTAAGCGTGCTGAAAGCCCGCTTTGAAAAAAACATAAACCGCCACAAAGGTATTGAATGGGCTAATGTACTGGCTAAACTTGTAGCAGCAGATTCTCAAAAACTATGGTCGCTTAACGAAATGGAAGAGACCGGTGGCGAACCTGATGTTGTGGGTTATGATGCAGCCACAGGCGAATACATTTTTTATGACTGCTCTGCAGAAACTCCTAAGGGCCGCAGGAGTGTTTGTTATGATTTAGAAGGATGGGAATCGCGGAAAGAACACAGGCCCGAAAATAACGCTGTTGATATGGCTGCATACATGGGCATAAATATTTTAACAGAAGCGGAATACCGTGAATTACAAAAATTAGGGGAATTTGATGCCAAAACATCGAGCTGGATAGTAACTCCTGATAATATAAGAGCGCTTGGCGGTGCACTCTTTGCCGATTTTAGATATAACACTGTATTTGTATATCATAACGGCGCGCAGTCTTATTATTCTGCAAGGGCTTTTAGGGGCTCACTAAGGCTTTAATAAGGGTATTAAGATAAATTTTCCAGTGATTTGGCAAACTGTATTGAGTAAACAAATAAATTTAGATGGTATGGAAAAAAAGTACAACACCCTTATTTTTTTGTTTGTTGCTTTTCTGTTTATAAGCCTTGCTGGGTTTTACAGGTCTTATTTTCAATACTTTCCTTATTTTAAAAATACTACGCCTTTTACCCACATTCACTTTGTGATTTTTCTTAGTTGGTTTGCAGTGCTCATTTGGCAGCCCATCTTAATTAAACATAAGAATTTTGCATTACACAGAAAAGTTGGCCGGATCTCTTATTTCCTGGCGCCTGCTATGGTTATCTCCATTTTAGTAATTGTTAAGTTAAATATTGCAAACAACCTTACCCTCTCGGGCGGGCAGGCGGCGGTTGCTGCTGCCGGGGCAGTATTAGATGCTGTTTTCTTCTCCGTTTTTTACATAGCAGGAGTAGTTAACCGGCATAAAATACGCATGCATGTGGCGTTTTTAACAGGTGCTTCGCTAATAGTTTTAAATCCCGGACTGGGGCGTTTAGTTTCAAATATGTTCCACCAGGATATGGGTGTGCCTGCAATGGCAATAACCCCTTATTTAGTAGCAATAAGCATTATAGTTTACGAAAAATTTAAACTTAAAAGAGCAGTATTAAAAAGCCCTTATCTTTTTATAATATTATTCTGGACGTTAGAGCTGGTTTTCTTTATAGCTCTCTCCGGTGCAGGTTTCTGGAAAGAATTTATTGTAAAAGTTGCAGCAATTTAGTTTTTAACTATCGTTTCTTCTATAACCTTACCTTCTTTGTTTAATACAATTAATTTTTTAGCACCGGGAGATAAATGCAATTGCAATGTTTCATTTTCTTCAACTAAACACGCCCTGTACGGAACATTAGAGATGTAAGTGTTTTTAATTGTATCGTATTCAAAAATGTTGAGTTGTATTTTCTCTTTAAAAGTATTGATGTACTCAAAATTTACATTTTCATCGCTTATACTTAAATTATTTACAATCTGAAAATCGGTCCTTTTAAAAGTTGGGTCACTAAAAAAATCACTGTTTACTATCATTGCATCGTCAAAATTATAACGGTACATTGCAAGCCCTGTTTGCGAAAATGTTAACGGATCTATATTGTACTTTTCTTTAAAAATGGCCGACATTCTTTTTATACCGTCGCCTCCGGGTACTTCGTTTATATGGTCTATTCCGGCCAGTACCAGTACTTTTGCATTTTTATCCCTGCCAATAGTTTTAGCATACAGGTTAGCTGTCTGTATCTCTTCGCGATTGCCTTCGCCGTGGCTTTCATAGGCTACAAAGCTATAACCAAGGTCTTGGGCAGCTGTTATTAATTGTCTGTAATTTTGTTCTTTAGTATAGAATCCTGTATCTATTGTTATGGCCTTGCCTGCATTTAAAAGGCTGTCCTGTGTTTCGTCTAAAGCTTCAAGCGCCAGGTATTTAAAACCCTGTGCTTTTAATTGTGGCAGTAGTAAGCTAACAAGCTTGCGGTTATTAGGGTAAAAGTGATTTTCGTTAAACATAACAACATTGCGGTCTTTGGTTTCTTCCAAAATTTTACGCGTAACCCCCTCAATACCTCTTATACCTTTTTCTTTTATTATTTCAGTAATACTGTGTTTTACCGTCCCTCTTTCCCAATCTTTAATAAGTATATCATACAGTTTGTTAGGGCCAAGAAATGATGCATACGTAAGTTGCAGCTGTAGTTTTATGCTTTCTTCCTGTTTATCGTAAACAGGATAGTTAGTGATCTCTGTAAGTGCCGTATAAAACAGGGAGGTATAACTATACTTATCAGATACAGCCATTACCGTTTCGTTCCCCTTATTATAATTACCGCCAAATTTAAAGCTGCCAGAAAGGTATTTAAAATCAGGTTCGGGCCTGTACCCGGCATGCGAAATACCTATAAAGGTGTAGGTATGGTTATTTGCAACCGTGTCTTTTATATAAAAATCATGTTGTGTTTTCCAGTCATTTTTCGAGTCGGCAAGAATAACATATTCATATATAGGATCGGTATTGGTCTTACCGTATACAAGTACATTGTCAAATTTATACCGGTTTTGTTTTAAAATACTTTTTAGTGCTTTTTCATCTTTTGTAAAATCAACATCGCCATACGATCTGTGTGAAAACATAAGGCCGTCATTTACAACCATTGTATTTGCTGTGGCTGTATAAATATTACTTTTAAATGCAGGGCTTATCTTGTTAGAGCACGATAGTAAACTTAAAAATACTGATAATAGCAAAAGAAGCTTCATCGACCTAAAATAGTAATAAAACATTACTCAACGCCTTTTATTAAAACTTCTAATAAGGTAATGGCGGCCTCGCTAATTTTAGTGCCGGGTCCAAAAACAGCCACAGCACCGGCGTCAAACAAGTATTGGTAGTCCTGTTTAGGTATAACACCGCCCACAATAACCATAATATCTTCACGGCCATAGTTTTTAAGCTCTTGTATAACCTGTGGCACGAGCGTTTTGTGCCCGGCCGCTAATGACGATACACCAAGTATGTGTACATCATTCTCTACAGCCTGTTTTGCTGCTTCGGCAGGTGTTTGAAAAAGTGGGCCAATATCTACATCAAAACCCACATCGGCATAACCTGTAGCCACTACTTTAGCGCCACGGTCGTGCCCATCCTGACCCATTTTTGCGATCATGATACGGGGGCGGCGGCCTTCCAGTTTTGCAAACTCGTTAGCCAGTTGTTTTGCACGTGCAAAACTTTCGTCGTTTTTTATCTCTTTGCTGTACACACCACTAAACGATTTTATTTGAGCTTTGTACCTGCCGTAAACGCTTTCCAGTGCGTTGCTTATCTCGCCAAGGGTGGCCCTGTGTCGTGCTGCTTCAATAGCCAGTTCCAGTAAATTGCCTTCGCCGGTTTTTGCGCATTGCGTTAGTTTTTCAAGGCATTCTGTAACTTTATCATTATTACGGTTAGCCTTAATTCGTTGTAACTGCTCCACTTGGCTGTTGCGAACCATTTGGTTATCTACATCCAGTATATCTAAAGGGTCTTCTTTATGCAGGCGGTATTTATTTACTCCTACAATTACATCCTGCCCACTGTCTATGCGTGCCTGCTTGCGTGCGGCAGCTTCCTCAATGCGCAGCTTGGGTATCCCGGCCTCTATAGCTTTGGTCATGCCACCCAGTTCTTCAACCTCTTCTATAAGTGCCCAGGCTTTTTGTGCAATTTCATTGGTTAGGCTTTCTATGTAATAGCTGCCTGCCCATGGGTCGGTGGTTTTTGTTATTTTGGTTTCCTCCTGTAAAAATAATTGGGTATTGCGGGCTATGCGCGCGCTAAAATCAGTGGGTAATGCAATGGCTTCATCAAGCGCATTGGTGTGCAGCGATTGTGTTCCTCCAAAAACCGCTGCGGCAGCCTCTATGCAGGTACGTGCCACATTATTAAACGGATCCTGTTCTGTAAGGCTCCAGCCACTTGTTTGGCAATGGGTGCGCAGGGCAAGCGATTTCTCGTCTTTAGGATTAAACTGTTTAAGCAGCTTCGCCCAAAGCATACGCCCGGCACGCATCTTGGCAATTTCCATAAAATGGTTCATGCCTATAGCCCAAAAAAACGACAGGCGTGGGGCAAATTCATCTATTTTCATACCGGTTGCCAAACCGGTTCTTATATACTCCAATCCATCGGCAAGGGTATAGGCAAGCTCAATATCGGCAGTGGCGCCGGCTTCCTGCATGTGGTAACCCGATATACTTATAGAGTTGAACTTTGGCATTTTTTTGCTGGCATATTCAAAAATATCAGCAATAATTTTCATCGATGGGGCAGGGGGGTATATGTAGGTATTGCGCACCATAAACTCTTTAAGAATATCATTTTGTATAGTACCCGATAATTGCTCAGTACTAACGCCCTGCTCTTCGGCGGCTACAATATAAAAAGCCATGATGGGCAAAACAGCCCCGTTCATGGTCATAGAGACCGACATCTCATTAAGAGGAATTTGGTCGAACAGCACCTTCATATCCTCCACGCTGTCTATAGCTACACCCGCTTTACCTACATCGCTCACAACACGTTCATGGTCGCTGTCGTAACCGCGGTGTGTTGCCAGGTCGAACGCTACAGAGAGGCCTTTCTGGCCTGCAGCAAGGTTACGCCGGTAAAAAGCATTACTATCCTGCGCGGTGCTGAAGCCTGCATATTGCCGTATTGTCCATGGTTTTTGCACATACATGGTAGCATAAGGCCCGCGTAAATAAGGGGCAAACCCGGCTCCAAAATCAAGGTGCTCCAGGGTTTCGGTATCAGCTTCCGTGTAAATTTTCTTTAAAACGATACCTTCGGCTGTGGCAAAAGTTTCCGCATCGGGATTTATTTCCTGATGGGATAGTGGGGTAACTTTAAGATGCTGGAGGTTTTTTCTCATATTAATCTCGTTGATTCCATATTTCGGAATTTCGCGAAGTATGATATACAGCCTTTATTACAATTACATTTTCATAAATGCTGAAATGAATTAAATAAGGAAATGTTGCTAGTAATGCTGTGTGAACATTGTCATACCTTACTTCGTAAACTAAAGGATTTTTTTTAATAATTGCAATTTCTGTAGTTATTGAATCTAAAAAGCGTTTACCTAAACCAATTTGTTTTTTATTATACCAGAGTGCTGCTTCTTTAATATCAAGTTTTGCGTAAGGTAAAATGATCAGTTTATAGCTCATCCTCAATGTCTTTCATTGCCTCATCAAAATCAATACCTATTGAAGGATCTCTTAAATAAGCCTCACTGCGTTCCCTAACCTGTTGAATTTGCCATACCGGAATTGTTTTGGGATATTTTACCGATGCCAAAATAATCACTTCAACTTCATCTGCATCAAAATCATCAGGCAGTGTTATGCTGATGTTTTTACCATCTACTTTTATATATTGCCGTATAGCTTCCATGTAATTGTTTTAAGTAAATATAATAAATTAGCCATTAACTTTACTTACCATAACTAACTTTCTCCACTTCCAATCGTTCCTGCTCTAACTTTTCCGCCAGCCTTTTTTCTATAATGGGGCTAATAAGTGTTTTGCGCGGGTTGTTTTTAACGAAAGGAAATAGTTCCAAATCGTGGCTCATGCGGTCGTTGATGTTTATATATTTATTAGTGCCCACCAATGTTTCCTTACCGGTATCAAAAAGCTCCTGTTCTTTAGCAGCGCTTTCCTGTATTTTACGCTGAATAATACCATCTTTTAAATGCTTAACAAAGCCGCCGTTAGCCTCAATATCTTTAAAGAGTAGGAGTGCTTTTTCGGCAAGCTGTTGTGTGAGTTCTTCAATATAATAGGTGCCGTCTGCCGGGTTGTTTACGGCATCAAAATAACTTTCATGCTTTAAGATCAGCAATTGGTTACGGGCTATACGGTCGGCAAATTCGTTACTTTTATGGTATAACGCATCATAAGGCAGATTAACCACTGCATCTGCATCGCCCAGTATGGCACTCATACACTCTGTAGTAGAGCGCAGCATATTTACATTATAATCGTAAAGTGTTTTGTTGCGTTTGGCAGGGGTGGCTATAATATGGCAATCGTGTTTATGGCCGTATTCTTTAGCTATAAGGTTAAACAACAGGCGCAGGGCACGCAGTTTAGCGATCTCGAAAAAGTAATTGCTGCCAACAGCAACCTGCAATACTACAGGCTTATTTATAGAATGTACCCGGTTAAAATATTCGTTAGCGTGCGCGAGGGTGTAAGCCAGTTGCTGCACTACATTGGCACCCGAGTTTTGATATAATTTACCATCTATGCTTAAAAAACTTATATGCTTACAAGTGCTGGAAATAGTGTTTAAAACATCAAAATTATCCTGGCCTGCAACCCAGTTTCCTTCTTTTGCAAGATGGCCTACGGTATCTGTAAGAACGTAAAAAGTATAGCCTTGCTGTTGTGCAAGGGCATCAAGTTTTTTTACGAAATCGATTGATAGGAATTGTAAATAAAAATATACCGGAACAGTTGTATAAATATCTTCAAGAAGTTTTGCGGCATCAGTTTCCGGGTTAGAAATAGTAAACCGTAATGCTTCGGCACCGCGTTTAAGGGTACTTAATGCCCGGGCGGTACTTTTAGCAATGTCTTTTACAAAAATATCCTGTACTATTTTAAAAGGTGCGGCTTTAGTGGTTGCCGTAACAGGATCTTTGGTTTCATCTATATGATAAAAGGGCTTTACTTTAATGCCTTCTGGGCTCTCCCAAACCAGCGTTGCATAATCAGTGCCTTTAAGT
>Ga0247814_10002496_pt1 | contig 10157 bp, 7 predicted proteins | sample UWRJL179409R1_FD_179947 | JGI IMG/M metagenome (GOLD analysis project Ga0247814, IMG submission 179947) | Plant litter microbial communities from Arlington Agricultural Research Station in Wisconsin, United States - UWRJ-L179-409R-1 | ecosystem: Environmental > Terrestrial > Plant litter >... | reverse complement strand
CGTTTTCCAGAATTTATTTCGGAGGTATTCAGTTTCAGGATTGTTGTTTTTGTCGGTAAATAATTCTGCCCAGTTCATAAAGTCGCCATCTTCATTACCGGCAAAAATATCATCCAGTAAAACCGGTTTTCGCTTGCGTTGCTGATCAGTAATTTTATTGCGGGTTACCTTAAAAAGCCAGCCGCTAAGTTGCTCAATGGGCTCCGGGTTACCGGCCAGCTGGTAAAAAACATCCTGCAAAATATCTTCCGCATCTGCCTCGCTGTTAACCCGCTGGCGGATGAAACCCATCAGCCGCCGGGTATAATCATTAATAACCTGCGTAATATTTCGTTTTGGTTGCCCGGTCATGAAGTTTTGTATGGGAATTGCCTGATCCATTGAATAAGGTAGACGGGCAACGGGAAGTTATATTTTAAAAATGGAAAAATAAATTTTATAGTCAGCATTGGTACGCTGATTAATCCTTCATTTTTGGGCGTGCCCGCCGAAAACCAGGCGGGTCAGGCCTTACACTCCAAGTCCTCGTCCGCCCTTAAAATACAGGGGGCGGCCTGTGGGCTTTATTCACATTTTGTAGTTTTATTTTGGTGTTCATGCATCGCTTCGCTTAAGTCTGCTTCAGTCCTTCACGCAATCCTCCTGCTCACCGCATCGGTAGTAACACTGCCGTTATCCCCGAAATAGCTGCAAAGACAATGCTGGCGCAACATACGTTTCTGCAACCCGTTGAAAATGAAAGGTTCTGTTTCTTACCACACATTTTATTTATATTTGGCCGCCAGCGGTTGCAAAAAACAAAGTATTTTAACGGTTTGTAACTGTAAACGAAATTGAATATTTAATCCGGCTGCAAAGCAGGGGATACAATGTTCGCCGGAATAACAGACTGCTGTTACTCCCATTCACCAAAACGACATTCATGGTTGCAAACTCACAATTGGAGTCACTGTTTAAATATTACTTCAACCCAAATTATTCCTACAACGAACTGTTGGCGAACGATGGTATTTTGCGTCCGCACTGGGAAACCTTTTTTAATTCGTTTAAAGAACTGGGGCCGGCTGAAATAAAAGACCGCAACCAGCACATTTTGCGACAGCTAAAGGAAAATGGTGTTACCTATAATATTTACAACGATCCCGGCGGCCTTAACCGCCCATGGAACCTGGACCTGATTCCCTTTTTAATAACCAAAGAAGAATGGAGTACCATTGAACGGGGACTGATACAACGGGCAGAACTGCTCAACTACATTTTAAAAGATATTTACGGCGAACAAAAACTCATGAAAAACGGGCTGCTGCCCATGGAACTCATCTACAACCACCCGGGCTTTTTGCGGCAAAGTGCCGGTTTAAAAATGCCGGGTAAACATCATCTCATTGTTTACTCTGCCGACCTGGCCCGCAGTCCGGATGGCAAAATATGGATACTGAACGACAGGGTGCAGGCACCATCAGGCTCTGGTTATGCGCTGGAAAACCGCACGGCCATGGCCCGCACGCTGCCGGAGTTTTTCAGCGGGTTTAAAGTGCGCCGTTTATCACCCTATTTTAATGCCCTGCGTACTTCGCTAAATGAAATTTCGCCCGGCCACCAGCAAAACCCACGTGTGGTAATTCTTACACCAGGGCCTGGAAACGAAACTTATTTTGAACATTCTTACCTGTCATCTTACCTGGGTATTACATTGGTACAAGGCGATGACCTGATGGTTAAAAATAATTTTGTATGGCTTAAAACACTCGGTGGCCTTGAAAAGGTAGATGTTATTCTTCGCCGTGTGGATGATGAATACTGCGACCCGCTGGAGCTCAAAGAAGATTCTCAATTAGGCGTTCCGGGATTGCTGCAGGCGATAAGGAGCGGAAATGTCACCATCGCCAATCCATTGGGAAGCAGTGTGCTGGAAAACCCCGGGCTGATGCCTTTTTTAGAAAACATTTGCAAACATGTTTTTAAAACCAGCCTTATTATGCCCACCATTGCATCGTGGTGGTGCGGACAATCCAAAGAACTGAATTATGTGCTGGAACACCTGCCCAAATTGGTTATAAAAAAGATTTACCGGGAAAATGCGCCAAGCCGCTCCATTAACGCCAGTGCCTTAAACGCACAGGAACTGGCCGACCTGCGCAGCCAGATTTTAGCGAACCCGGCTTTTTATGTGGGCCAGGAAAAAGTGAGTTTTTCCTCTACCCCATCACTGGTAAATGGTAAAATAGAACCAAGAAATGCATTGTTCAGAAGTTTTTCTGTTAGCAGCAAGGACACTTATTATGTAATGGCTGGCGGTCTCACCCGCACATCATCCGAAGCTGGAAACTTCATGATTTCCAACCAGTTGGGTGGCGTTAGTAAAGACACCTGGATTATTTCGCCCGAGCCGGGACAAACAAACAACTTACGGAAAGAACTGGCGGCATCACCTGCTGCGGTGCCAAGTGGTGTATTGCCCAGCCATACTGCAGAGAATCTGTTTTGGGTAGGTCGATATACCGAACGGGTGTTGGGTAATGCCCGGTTTCAGCGTTCGGTCATGAAGTTTTTATTAACCGCCAACCGGGTACTGGATTTTGATGTGGACACCGAGCGGCAGCTTTTACAGGCGCTTACACAATTTACCTACACGTATAAAGAAGTAAACCAGCTAAACCAGTTCAGCAGTGATCCCTGGCCGGAGATGAAAGATATTTTGTTTAATGAAAAACGGAGCGGTAGCCTCAGCTGCAATCTGTCGCTTTTTAAACGAACCGTTTATGCCGTACGTGACCATTGGAGCACCGATACCTGGCGGGTATTGCGTAGCATGGAAGATGAATGGGCTGAAGCTGCAGGCCACAGCAGCCACCACAAAATGGTGGATTCAATGGACAGTTTTATTACATCCATGGTGGCATTTATAGGCCTTAACCGGGAAAGCATGGCCCGTGAAAAAGGCTGGTTGATGCTGGACACCGGCCGGAAAATAGAGCAAAGCCTGATGTTAATAAACATGCTGAAAACCATGCTGGTTATTAAATACGACGACCAGGTGGAATATAACCTGCAGGAATCTGTATTACTGATAAATGAGTGCCTGGTAAACTACCGCTATAAATACCGGGCGCCTATACAACTGTCGCTTATATTGGATTTATTGCTGCTGGACCCCACAAACCCACGGTCGCTGGTGCACCAGCTGGACCGCCTGAAAGCGTATATGAGCAGACTGCCCAAAACACAAACCGGGCACGCACTTTCCGAACATGAAAGGTTGATACTGGAAGCTTATACATTGTTACAGCTATCCGACAAAGACCATCTGTCTATTTTAAACAAAGGCGCTAATGCATACCTCAACCTGGAAAACTTCCTCGACCGGATTTATAACCTGCTATCTGCCATACCCGATGTGATATCGAAAACATATTTTAAACATGCCCAGCCGCAAAAACAATTGTTTACGGCTGAACATGTGTAAATGTTTGTTTAAAGTTTTTGCGGAGTAAATTTAAAGGTGCAAGCTTATTTCCGTGCAACGAAGTATACAATGCCGTGATCAGTTTCGGCTTTTACATGGGTACAAAGACCATTTTCGTAGGTATAATAATTTTTGTTGCCGTCTGGCAGGCTCACTTCGTACGTATGGACGGCTGTCTTTTTTAAGGGCACAAATGCCAGCGCTGTTTCGCTGTACACTTTTGCAATATTCACTGGTTCTGTAAAATATAAACTGGCAATACTAAAACGGATATCTTCTTTATGTGTAACGGTATCGCCATCTTTTTTCATACAGATATAACCCACCGGCCGCCACAAAATATTGTTGTTCACTTTTGTGCTGCCATTTACCGTACGTAATACAGCGGCTTTTTTTAAAATGCCATCTTTATATAAACTACTTTGGTTGGAGTTTACCTTGATATTGATAACTGCCCACACCTTCACTTTGGATTCTATATACAACAACAAGCCCATAGCGGTATTGGTGGATGAAGCCTTTAACATACCTACATTATCATTATTCCGGATGACATCAAATAAACGTTCCTGCGAGAAAGCCGCCATGCTGCCACAACACAATACCAGGCTCAGTAAAATGGCCTTAAACGGTATGCGGATGATTTTTTGTGACAGGATTTCCATGAATAACGCTTTAAAAAATTTAAGTTAGTCTTATTTAAAGCGCCGGCAAAGAAATTATTATAGAAATCTTTCTATGATGTTAAATAAGTGCTTCTTCATTATAGCCAATTACCACATTATTCTATTAGCACATTGGATTTAAAACCTCGACGACTGTTTTTACGGTATTTCCCACTGCACTTCGCCAAAATCAAAACCTACAGTTTCATCTTCCATTATAAGTAGTCGTCCATTTTCCGCCACACCGCGTATGGTACATGGAATTACCACATTATTTTTTCGAAGCCGGACCGGCAAGCCACGTTTGTATAAAAATTGATTGTACTCAGTAAAGATGTCTTTCCAGCCATCATCATTCAGCAGCAGCGAAAAAATTTGCCGAATTTCATCTGCCAGATGGTTTGCCAGTAATTCCACATCATACATTTTGCCGGTAATTTTCCGGAGTGATGTGGCATTCGGTAAATGTGACGGAAATTCAGCTTGATTAATATTGATACCGGTTCCAACAATGGCCCATTTCCAAACCGTTTTGGCAGCCACTGCCTCTTGGGGCTCAACAGGTGTTTGTATGCCTAAAACGTTTTCAATCAATATTCCACCTGCCTTCCTGTCACCCACGTAAAGGTCATTCGGCCATTTAACAAATACATTTTCAACCGCATAAGCTGCAAAAAAACGACGTACCGCAACTGCCACCGCAGCACTTAGCCTAAATTGCTGGTCGATAGATAGCTTAGCGGTTTCCAGAATGGTACTCATCAGTATGTTTTCGCCCGCTTTTGCTTTCCAGTCTTTACCACGCTGCCCCTTACCTGCCGTTTGTTCCAGTGCCAGTATCGCCTGGCCGTGTCCGGCCATTCCTGCATGTATGCGTTGCATGGCATAGTTGTTGGAACTGTCTATTGAATTTAAGATGGTTAAAGGGTTTCCGGCAGTTGGCATATGGGTTTACAAACTAAATGGTTTACTTTTGGGCATCAAAAATCAACATATTCCCTCAAACCCTTGTAAAAGGGTATAAAAATTTCGTGTTTGGCAACAATAAGTGAACAATCTATCCGTCCGAAAGCTTCAACGAAGCTTACCCGCAATTCAAAAATTTTCAAGACTATTATAAAAGCGATCCACGATAAAAAAGGTAGCAATGTCGTATCGCTTGACCTTCGGAAAATACTGGAAGCATCTGCAGACTTTTTTATTGTATGTGAAGCAAGTAACCCTAACCAGGTAAAAGCAATTGCAGACAATGTGCAGGACATTGTAAAAAAAGAAACAAATGAAGCGGCTTACAAATTTGAAGGTTACCAGGCGCAGCAATGGATATTAGTAGACTATGTAAATGTGGTGGTGCATGTTTTTTTAGCCGAAACACGCAAGTTTTACAGGTTAGAAGAAATGTGGCACGATGCACCATCGATGGAACATACAGATGAACCGACTGTAAAACCAGCAAAATAATAGCTGCCTGCATTTGTAAGGTGCAACTGCCGATTGGATATATTTGTAAAAACCGGGATTTACACCAGAATGGGGACAAGACATCAGGTTGCCGCCATTCACGAAAAACATGATCGCTTCTGGCCTTCCTTTTTTCTCTTTGCGACAAAAATCTCCCAACCCAACGTTAAATTCTCATGCTGTTGGTCAACCTTTTAGTGCTAACAGTATTATATACTTAAACAAGCAAGACTTAGAACAACAAATATGCTACCTGAAGAACAACAAAGAGATAAAAACAACCGCAACCCTAACCGAAGCGGCGATGACAAGTCTCCCCGCAAAGGACCGAAATTCAGCATTTACTGGATATACGGTATTATAGCCGTGGTACTTTTTGCCATGCGGTTTTATCCAAGTGAAACAACTACCATCACTACCGACAAAAAAACCTTTAAAGAGCAGATGTATGCCAAAGGTGACGTGGAAAAAATTGACGAAATCGGTAACCGTCGCCTGGTACGGGTGTACATAAAAGCGGATAGCTTAAAAAAGAACTTTTACCAGGTAAAACTGAAAGATAACCCCGCCCTTACAGCAGCTGGCAACAAAGCGCCACAGTTTGAATTCCGTGTAACCGAATGGGAAAGTTTCTCCAAAGAACTGAACGATTTTCAGGTACAAAATAACTTGCCGGAACTATCCATCAAATCTATCGATGATACAGATTACAGTCCGTGGATCAGTAATATCTTCTTTGTCATCCTGCTGGTATTATCCTTTGTGGTAATGATGCGAAAAATGGGTGGCGGCGGTGCTGCCGGTGGTCCGGGTGGCATTTTTAATATCGGAAAAAGCCGTGCACAGATTTTTGATAAAGACCTGAAAGTAAACATCACATTTGCCGACGTAGCTGGTTTAGATGAGGCCAAAGTGGAAGTAATGGAGATTGTGGACTTTCTGAAACAACCTAAAAAGTACACCACACTTGGTGGTAAAATACCAAAAGGTGCTTTGCTGGTAGGGCCTCCGGGTACCGGTAAAACCTTGCTGGCAAAAGCCATGGCAGGTGAAGCAAAAGTGCCTTTCTTTAGCCTTAGTGGTAGTGATTTTGTGGAAATGTTTGTGGGTGTGGGCGCCAGCCGTGTACGTGATTTATTTAAACAGGCCCGTGAAAAAGCACCATGTATCATTTTTATTGATGAGATTGATGCAATTGGCCGTGCCCGTGGGCGCAATGCCATGATGAGCAATGATGAACGTGAAAATACACTGAACCAATTGCTGGTAGAAATGGATGGTTTTGGTGGCGACACGGGTATCATAATCCTGGCTGCTACCAACCGACCCGATGTATTGGATAGCGCCCTGCTTCGTCCGGGCCGTTTCGATCGTCAGATAACGATCGACCGCCCCGATGTAAAAGGACGGGAAGCCATTTTTAAAGTGCATCTGAAACCCATCAAAATTTCTGAAACACTCGATATCCACAAACTGGCTGAACAAACACCTGGTTTTGCAGGTGCAGATATTGCCAATGTGTGTAATGAAGCAGCGTTGATTGCAGCCCGCAAGGGAAAAGATGCGGTAGATATGAGCGATTTCCAGGATGCGGTTGACCGTGTAATCGGCGGTCTGGAAAAGAAAAACAAAATCATTTTACCAGAAGAAAAAGAAATAATTGCCTATCATGAAGCCGGACACGCCATTTGTGGCTGGTACCTTGAACATGCATATCCGTTATTAAAAGTAACGATTGTACCAAGGGGAACTGCAGCTTTAGGTTATGCACAGTACACACCACGTGAGCAGTATTTGTACAATACCGATCAGCTGAACGACCAGATTGCAATGACACTTGGCGGACGTGCAGCAGAAGATATTTTCTTTGGTAAAATTTCCACTGGTGCCAGCAACGATTTACAACAAATTACCCGCATTGCTTACAGCATGGTTACGGTGTACGGTATGAACGAAAAGGTTGGCAACATCAGTTACCACGACCCTAGTCAGGAAAACAGCTTTACAAAACCGTATAGCGAAGAAACCGGCAAAATCATCGATGAAGAGGTTCGCAACATCATCGATATCGCTTATATCCGCACTAAAAAATTGTTGCTGGAGAAAAAAGGCGATGTAGAAAAACTGGCTAAACAACTTTTGGAAAAAGAAGTTTTGTTCCAAAGCGATGTAGAAGCGCTGATAGGCAAACGCCCTTTTGAGGAGAAAAAACCACTGGATGTTTCGGAACACAAAGCATCACACCATGAGAATGGAACCGTGATAGCGCCGCCTGAAGAAAGCGTTATCGACAATACCTTATAGTACTTTACACATAGTATTTATTACAGAAAGCAACTTTAGACAACCACCATGGTTTTTTAAAGTTGCTTTTTTGTTACTGGTCTTTGCTGCAATGGTGGCTGTTTTTTGGAGCATCATTATTGCGTTTCAGATTGAACTGTAGTACCTGTCCGCTATTAGTCCTCGCCCCGGTCGGCTTGGTGCCGTCCGGAGCTGAGCCGCTATTGGGTTGAAAACGAAAGGATATTACAACTTATAAATAAGCCAGTTACATGCTGAAATCATTTTTCATTATAACAACATTTTCCTGAAAATGGCGATATTTAACGTTCAAAATAAATCTGTAAACACCCGATACATTCTACAAAATAACAAGCCATGAATATCGAAACACCAACACCAAACGACATCATCTTTTACAACACTCCCAATGGCAATGTGAAGGTAGAAGTGATTTTTAACAACGAAACATTTTGGCTTACGCAAAAACGCATGGCGGAGTTATTTGGTGTAGAAAGCAATACCATAACGTACCATCTGAAAGAAATTTTCAAAACAGGCGAATTGGAGGAGTTGACAACTACTCGAAAAATTCGAGTAGTTCAAAAGGAAGGTGTACGGGATGTGAGCAGAGAACTTGACTTTTATAATCTTGATGCCATCATCGCCGTTGGTTACCGCGTTAGCAGTTTTGAAGCAACCCAGTTCCGTATATGGGCCACCAAAACGTTGAAAGAGTTTATCGTTAAAGGTTTTGTGCTAAATGACGAAATGCTGAAAAACGGCAAACCATTTGGCAAAGATTACTTTGATGAACTATTAGAACGCATCCGGGAGATCAGGGCCAGCGAACGCCGGCTTTATCAGAAGCTGGGCGATATTTTTGAACAATGCAGTGCAGACTATGCAACAAATGCTGCTGAGACAAATCTGTTCTTCAAGATGGTTCAAAATAAATTGCATTTTGCCATTACTGGCCACACCGCTGCCGAAATCATTCACGAACGGGCAGATAGCACAAAAAACTTTATGGGGCTTACCACCTGGAAAAATTCCCCGGCCGGGAAAATCATGAAAAGTGATGTAAAAATTGCCAAAAACTACCTGAAGGAAAATGAAATCGGCGACCTGAATTTATTGGTAAGTGCCTACCTCGACCTGGCAGAACTACAAGCCAGGCGCAAGCAAATTATGACCATGAAAGACTGGCTGCAAAGAACCAATAAGTTTCTGGAAGGTAATAGTATGGATGTACTGCCCGATGCTGGTAAAGTATCCCATGATGATGCCATGCAAAAAGCGGAAACCGAATTTGAAAAATTCCGCATTCAGCAGGATAAAAACTACATCTCAGATCTGGATCACGCATTGAAAAGTCTGACTGGAAAATAACAGCAGTTCTATTTGATCAGCATCTTTCTAAAGGCAGCGCTATCGCCATTAAAGGCGTTAAAATCGACACTGGTGGCAATGCCGTTTACCCGACCGCCTTCATTGTGCTGCCATATGTTCCACTCCCGGCTAATGCGGGGTTCCCGTTTTTGCTGGTAATGTGCCGCCCACAAAGGATATTTTTTAAAATCGTCCCCTAAATAGCGGCTGTAAAAATCTACACCGCTGTAAATAATGGGTTTTACACCATAATGGCCTTCCACCATATCCAGCCAATCCTGTACGTTTTTTTTTAGTTCCACAGGGCTGGTATTAGCAAGCGTTTCCACATCCAGTACAGGGGGTAGGTCACCTTTTTGCAGGTCTACCGTTTCTATAAAATTTTGCGCCTGCGCCCGGCCACTTTTGTACGGAATAAAATAATGATAAGCACCCCTTATAACACCCGCCTGTTTGCTTTTTTTCCAGTTGCGGTTAAACATATCGTCTACCAGTGTAATGCCTTCAGTTGCTTTTATAAAACAGAAGCCCAGTTTTATATTACTCACCTTCATTTGTTTTACTAATGTCCAGTTGATGCTTTTGTTGTGATGGCTAACATCAATACCGTGGATGGCAAAATCGGTCGGCATTTCTATACCAAACGCCGGATACCGCACAAAAGTGGTATCGCCATCGTCCAGCAAATCACTTTTTTTAATAAACCAGTAGCCTGCCACCATAAAGAATACAAGGGCAACAAAAACAAAAAAACGGGATAAAAGCTTTCTGGAACTGGCAGGCATGGTAAATGCTTCGTGGGTAGCCGGTAGTAAAACCGGCGTCCGGCTGAAGATGGCAGGATTTAATTTTTACTAAATAACGCGTTGTTGATGTCGATATTAATGTCA
>Ga0247814_10002495_pt1 | contig 10157 bp, 8 predicted proteins | sample UWRJL179409R1_FD_179947 | JGI IMG/M metagenome (GOLD analysis project Ga0247814, IMG submission 179947) | Plant litter microbial communities from Arlington Agricultural Research Station in Wisconsin, United States - UWRJ-L179-409R-1 | ecosystem: Environmental > Terrestrial > Plant litter >... | reverse complement strand
GCAGCATCAGCTGCTTCAAATGGTTTAAACGCGGCCTGTTCCATTGGTAATATGATTTATTATTATGGCTGTAGCCCCGCGGTTCATACTCACAAAAGTGCCCGCTATATGGCCTTTTTCCCAACGGTAATCGTCGTTATATATAAGTGAAGATAACGCTTCCTCCATTTCGTTTTTATCTTTAACCGCGATACAGCCACCCATTTGTACGAGTGCCACCGCCTCAGGAAACTTTTTGTGGTTAGGGCCTATAATAATCGGCACGCCAAATGCAGCAGGTTCCAGTATGTTGTGCAGGCCTGCAGTACCAAAGCCGCCACCCACATACGCCACATCGGCATAGCTGTATATTTTGCCTAATATACCTATGGTGTTAATAATTACAACATCATATTCTGCCAGGTTTTTGCCTTCTTTTTCAGAGAACAGTATGGTGTTTTTGTGTATGTTTTTCTTCAGGTCGTTTATATGGTCTTCACCAAGGGTGTGGGGTGCAATGATAAATTTTACATCTATAGCCGAGTTTATAAAGTCGAACATCAGTGTTTCGTCCTTTGGCCACGAACTGCCTAATACTACCGTTGTTTTACCGTTAATAAACTCTTTAATAAATGGCAAATTGTTATCGCGTTCCAGTATTTCGCTCACCCGGTCGTACCGCGCATCGCCGCTTATGGTAACATTAGTGAAGCCTATAGTGCTTAGCAACTGCTTAGAGCTCTCATACTGTACAAAAAAGTGGCTGAATGCCTTAAACGCCTCGCGGTAAAATATGCCATACCATTTAAAGAATACCTGGTTGGGGCGAAACAATCCGGAAATAAGGTATGTAGGTACGTTGGCCTTTTTAAGCTCGTTAAGGTAGTTAGGCCAAAACTCGTATTTTATAAAAAAGGACATATCGGGGTGTACAAGCTTCATGAAATCTTTAGCGTTAGCCAAAGTGTCCAGCGGCAGGTACACCACAACATCGGCGGCTTTTGTGTTTTTGCGTATCTCATAGCCCGACGGGGAGAAAAACGTAAGCACTATTTTATGTGCCGGATATAGTGTCCTTACCTTTTCCATAACGGGCAGGGCCAGTTCATATTCTCCTAATGACGCTGCATGAAACCAGATGGTTTTATCTGTAGCAGTGATTTTTTGTGCCAGGGTTGTAAAAACATCTTTTCGGCCCTCAGTGAACAGTTTCATCTTCGGGCTAAAAAGTGCAATAATCTTTAGTGCAAAACCGGCAATATGGGTAAGGAGGCTGTAAATTAAAAACATAGTAATTGTTTAATGCGGCAAAATTACGTTTAATTTTTATAGTAGAAATTTTAGCCGTGAATTATACAGGCAAATGCATCATGCGGGTCATTAAATTTCACCACGAATTTTACTAATTCGTGCGGATTTAACTAATTGTCCTAATCCCAAGGCATATATACGATGAGGCCTAATGTTCTGTATACCTGTTCGGAATCTAATATTTGCGGGGCATACAGCAAATGTAATTGCAACTGGCGTTATGTTTTGTGCAGTTCACGACATTTATTTTTTTAACATTTTGGTTTATAGCAACTTTGGTTCAGGATGTCCTAAACCAATCCCTCACCTTAAATCTTTACAAAATGGATCATGAACAAATTAAAAGCACCGTTGTGGGTTATATTTCGTTATCTACAAAATATGAGCCTGCACAAATAGAAGAGAAATTTGTATTAAAAAACTGGCCGCTGGCTTTAGATAATATCAGCCTTGCATTCCTGGCATTGTCCTGCGATAAATATGTGAAAACACTTAATCCCGATAAAGGTGTTTTTGTAAGCGAGATACGCAGGAACGGGTTAACCGTTAAAGGGCTGGTAGACCTTGTTCTTGCTAAAGCAAATTCATGATGTTTTAAGTAGGCGGTAAAAAGTAATTGTCTTTTAAAAAAGCAGTTTATAGGGTAATAACTCGTTAAAGTTAATTATTTTTGTGTCCGAATACTAACATAACCCTTTTCCCGTAAACCGGGCAGGATATAAGATATGAAAAAAATCCAGATGGTTGACCTAAAAGGTCAATACGAACAGATAAAAGATACAGTAAATGCTTCTATACAGGAGGTATTAGATACCACAGCATACATTAACGGCCCGCAGGTGCAAAAGTTCCAGAAAGACCTTGAGCAGTATCTCGATGTAAAACATGTAATACCATGTGCTAACGGTACCGATGCATTACAAATAGCTATGATGGGCCTTGGCCTTGCACCCGGCGATGAGGTTATTACTGCCGATTTTACCTTTGCAGCTACAGTAGAGGTTATTGCCCTGCTGCAACTTACACCGGTATTGGTAGATGTAGATGCAGATACGTTTAACATATCTGTAGAGGCAATAAAAAAAGCCATTACCCCAAAAACAAAAGCTATAGTGCCGGTTCACCTTTTTGGCCAGGCAGCCAATATGCAAGAAATTCTGGCAGTGGCCAAAGAGCATAACCTGTATGTTATAGAAGATAATGCACAGGCCATTGGTGCCGATTATACCTTTGCAGATGGTACTAAAAAGAAAGCGGGCGTAATGGGGCATGTGGCGTCTACGTCGTTCTTTCCTTCTAAAAACCTTGGCGCTTATGGCGATGGCGGCGCTATATTTACTAACGATGACGCCCTGGCACATTCGCTTAGGGGTATTGTAAATCACGGTATGTATGTGCGCTACCACCACGATGTAGTGGGGGTAAACTCAAGGTTAGACAGCCTTCAGGCAGCAGTGCTAAATGCAAAATTGCCATTGCTGGACGGTTATAATAAGGCAAGGCAGGCAGCTGCCAATAAATACAGCGCGGCTTTTGCAGGCCACGCTAATATTGTTACCCCTGTAATTACCGGAACAGCAGACAGCCACGTGTTTCACCAGTATACCTTAAGGATAGTAGATGCCGACAGGGATGCCCTTATGCAGCACCTGCTGGATAAAGGGATACCATGTGCTATTTACTACCCTATACCGTTGCACAGCCAAAAAGCGTATGCCGATACACGTTATAAAGAAGAAGATTTTCCGGTAACGAACCAACTGGTTAAGGAAGTGATCTCTTTACCTATGCATACCGAACTTGATGATGAGCAGATAGCGTTTATAACCAATAGCGTTTTAGAATTTTTAAATAAATAGTGCACTAACCTGTAAGTTTTTTATTGTTAGAAGTAATAAACCTGCAGGCGTGGCGTTAGTTTACCGGCTTGTTATGTAACAATGTGCTGAAACTATTTTTAGATAACAGCCAATCAACAATCGAAAAATATAATAAATGAAAATACTTGTAACCGGTGGCCTTGGTTTTATAGGCTCGCATACTGTAGTAGAACTTCAAAACGAAGGTTTTGACGTAGTAGTTATAGACGACCTTTCTAACGCATCTGTAGAAGTTTTAGAAGGTATTAATGCTATTACTGGTAAAAAACCTGAGTTTGAGCAAATAGACCTTCGCGATAAAGCTGCTGTACAGGCATTCTTTAAAAAATACGAAGACGTAGCCGGAGTTATCCATTTTGCTGCCAGTAAAGCAGTAGGAGAGAGCGTTCAAAACCCATTATTATATTATGAGAACAATCTTGGGGCGCTGGTTTACATCCTTCAGGAATTACAGAAAAAAGACAGTGCCGATTTTATTTTCAGTTCGTCATGCACGGTATACGGCCAGGCAGAAAAAATGCCGATATCTGAAAGTACCCCGGTACAGCCCGCTATGTCTCCTTACGGCAATACCAAGCAGGTAGGTGAGGAGATCATTCAGGACGTGGCAAAAATAAGCAACATTAACGCTATATTGCTGCGTTACTTTAACCCGGTTGGGGCACACCCGTCGGCAAATATTGGCGAGCTGCCTCTTGGCGTTCCGCAAAACCTTGTGCCTTTTATTACACAAACGGCTATGGGGTTGCGTGACCAGTTATCTGTTTTTGGCGATGATTACCCAACGCCCGATGGTACCTGCGTGCGCGATTACATACATGTGGTAGACCTTGCAAAAGCACACGTAATTGCCCTTAAGCGCCTTACAGAGAAAAAGAACGCCGATAAAGTTGAGGTGTTTAACCTGGGTACCGGTAAAGGCAACTCGGTGCTTGAAGTAATTAAGGCATTTGAAAAAGCCAGTGGCAAACCCCTTAACTACAAAATAGTACCTAAAAGGGAAGGCGATGTTACCGAGGCGTATGCCGATACTACAAAAGCTAACGATGTACTGGGCTGGAAAGCAGAGTTAACGTTAGATGATGCCCTTGCTTCTGCCTGGAAATGGGAGCAGAAAGTTAGGAGTAAATAAAAAAGCTTTAGTCGCAGTCACGGTTTTCAGGCTGTCAGAAATATAAAAATCCCAAACCTGTCAATTAAGGTTTGGGATTTTTTTTTGGATACAATTATAATAGTAGACTTATTCTGCTAATGGTTACTTACCAAGCTTTAAATTATCAAAGGTAGAAACATCTATTACTTCTTCGTTGTCAAGGTCGAATGATATGCTTATGCTGTCGCCTACAATGGTAACCGGCAGCTCATTAGATATTTGCGATGAACCAATAAATATTTTAGGCGATGTGTTAATCGTAAAATAGTAAAAGCTGTTACCGTTCTTAATATCGCTTTGTATGCGGGTAACTACTGTTTTAATAGCCTTACGGTTTGCCTGAGCGTCGGGGTTAATGCGGTTGCCGGCCATATTAAATACGTTCTTGTAGCTCATAAGGGTTTCGCGCATGGTGTTGCCCACGCCCACAATGGTATAATCGCCTATGGCAACCATGGCATACATTTTTACAAGCCCTCCACCGTCTTTAAGTGTCATAACATAAGTAGGTATACCGTTAATGTTATAAGGTATAGGTAACGATGCCTTGTAGCCTTTTTCCTGAACCTTACCTTCGGCCGAACTTTGTGCCGCATATTCTGTAGCGCCGCTCTGATTATACATAGTAGCCTCTTTTGTGCGGGTATCTACCAGCATAAACCCTACTGCCGATTCTTCTTTCCCTACAGACGATACCCCTGTGTACCAGTAGGAACGATTGTCTTCGCCATAAACCAGTGTAAGGTCTTCGGTAATCATAAGTTTGTCCTCGTTGCTAAAGTTCCAGTAACCGTGCACATATTCGCCCCAGTCGCTAAGCTGGTCTAAAATAAAAGATATAGGCTGCACACGGTCTATCCATGCAGGTACGGCCTCTATGCTATACTCTTTAATGGCGCCTGTTTGTGCATCTACGGTAACCACGCCCACGGCATCATTACCTGCAAAACCTATTCTCTTTTTATATTTGGTAACAACCCAAAAAGGATGGCCGCTTTCGTCTATTTCAAAATTGTAATCGGCAAGCCCCGTGGCCATATAGCCATTAAAATACAGGTGGCGCTCTATATCGCTGCCAAAATAAGCTCCCGGCTGGTATTTTATTTTAAGGTCTTTGCCGTTAATATTTTGTACCAGCTTTACATCGCGCTCGTTAGTGGCGCTTACCATAACATAGCCTTCGGTACCTTCTTTATTATTAAGCCATTTAAAAAAGCCCGAGTGTAATAGCGGCGCAACCCAGTACAGCTGGTTATTTACCTTCTGAATGAAAAATTCGCCAAGTTCGCTCTTGCTGCCCAACCCCTGGTCTGACCCTAATATTTTTTCACCCAGTAGTGTAGCCAGCGGTTCATCTACTACGCGAATGCGGTCTAAAGCGATAGGTGCAATGTGGTTGGTTATTTTTTCGCCGGTATGCACCTTGCCTATCATGTTGCGGTATGCCTCTGTCCTGAAAAGCGGAAGGCTGGTAGCCAATGGTGCAAGTATAATATAAGCCAGTACTATAGTAAAGGCAATAAACAACGGGCGGTGCAGCTTTGTAATTTTAATTTTTGTTTTCCCTGCCGAATATTCTGTGCCAAGCGTAAGCAGCATGGCTAACAATAAAAGGAACAATAACATAACAGGCAGCTGTATGAACCCGAAGTTAAATACAGGCATACCGAAATAGAAGAATAAAAAAGCAATGATAACCAAAGGTATAATGGCTAATGATTTTTTCATGGTTTTATGTGGTTTTTGCATATTAGACGCAATAGTACTGTAAAGTTACAGGAAGAACTAAAAATTTAGAATTAAGATTTTAAGATTGAATAACACTCTTGCCATAATTTTTAAAAACTGGACGCTAATTGATGTTTTTACTAAATGCATTTTCAGTAGATTAAGTGTAAAATCAAAATATTTTTTAAAAATATTGTAACAAAATGTATCCGTTATTGTCTTATATGCAACATCAATCGACAATGGCACTCTTAACAGCCATCTTTTAAAAAACGGACAATGAATTTTAAATTGCTACTTATGCTCCTTTTAGGCAGCATCATGACCCTTACTGCCCAAACGCAGGGAAGTATTTCCGGTAAAGTTACCGACAAAACCACCAAACAACCCCTGGCTTACGTAAATATTGTTGTTAAGGAAAACGGTACTGTTGTAAATGGCGGCATTACAGATGACAACGGAAACTTTGCGGTTAAAAAACTGGCTCTTAAAAACTATACTGTAGAGGTGCAGTTTATGGGCTACAAAACATTTACCGCTACAGCCACCCTTACAGAGGCTAATAAAGAAGTAAACCTGGGTACACTTATAATTACCGAAGAAGCCACTACGCTGGAGGAGGTAAGTATTACTACCAAAGTAGAACAAAAAATAGACCGCAAAGTGATTACCCTGGGTAAAGACCTTACTACTGCAGGTGGTACTGCTGCCGAGATAATGAACAATATACCATCGGTTAACGTAGACCAGGACGGCAAGATCTCGCTGCGCGGTAACAGCAACGTAAGGGTACTGGTAGATGGCCGCCCTACTAATATAGACCCTGCGCAGCTGCTAAAGCAAATACCGTCATCATCTATAAAAAAGATAGAGCTTATTACTAATCCAAGTGCTAAGTACAATCCGGAGGGTATGAGCGGTATTATTAATATAGTGCTTAATAAAAATGCTAACGATGGTTTTAACGGCAGTCTTAATGCAGGTATTACCTTTGGTAAAACACCAAAATTTAATAACTCGCTCGATATGAACTACCGTACCGGAAAAGTTAACTTTTTTGGTAACGCAGGCAGTAATTTTGGTAAGAACCAAATGGGTGGCGAAGTGGTAAGGCGTGATATTGGCTCTTTTCAGAATATAGATGTTTTAAATGATAACGAGTCATACCTTGGTAAATTTGGTGTAGATTATTATATAAACGACCATAACACACTTTCGGTGTATACCAACCAAAACCATTTTACGGGTAATGGCGAAATAAATACATCTATTTTATATCCTGATGGTGCCCCGGCAGAATTTGAAGATATAAACCAGTTTAATACAAACGACAGCGACAACCGCAACAATACGTATAACCTTGCTTTTAAGCATAAGTTTGAAAAAGAGGGCCACACACTTGATTTTGAAGGTAACTATAACGACTCAAAGTCGGTGCAAAATGTGTATTACAACACTGCTACTAATAGTGGTACTCCTGCTACGTACAATGACGACGTGCTGGATAAACGTAAAAACACCACCCTTAACCTGGATTATGTTAACCCGCTTAACGATAAAACCACGTTAGAGCTTGGGGCAGAGGCAAGGCTTATAGGTAGTGATAATACTTATACCACCACAAATGCACTTGTAACCAACCCGGCACTACAAAATTCTACTTACGCGTATGATATGGATATTTATTCGGCCTACGCTACGTTTGGGCAAAGGCTTGGTAAATTTAGCTACCAACTGGGTGCCCGTTTAGAACATTTTAAAGCCGATGCAAATTTTAATAAAGGTGAAACTACCTATCAGAACAAGTATTTTACAGTATACCCATCGGCATATTTAACGTATAGCCTTAACGATAATAATACCTTACAGCTTAGCTACAGCCGCCGTGTAGACCGTCCAAGCCTGGAGCAGACCAAGCCGGTAAGGGAATTTTCTACACCGTTGGTTACATCGTTAGGAAACCAGTTTTTAGATCCGCAGTTTACAAACTCTATAGAAGCTAACTATACCAGGATGTTTGGCAAAGGTTCGTCTATTACAGGAGGTGTGTACTACAGGATAATTAACGACGAGATAAGCCGTGTACTTTACCCTGATGAAAATACAGAGAATACCCAGGACCAGATAATGAGCTACGCTAACTTTGACCGTAACAGTGCCTACGGCTTTGAAGTTTCGGCAAACTATAAAGTAAACAGCTGGTGGGATATACAGCCTGCCGTTGATTTTTCGAGCATTAGGCAAAGGGGTATAATATCGGTACTTGTTCCCGGTACAGCCGACGAATATGAACCGGTTGAAACTCAAATTACAGCTTCGGCATTTAATGCAAGGCTAAACAGTAACTTTAAGGTTAACTCAAGGCTTAGCTTTTTGCTGTTCGGGTTTTACAGGGGGCCTGTAGATGGCGTACAGAACAACAGCAAAGAAATGTATAAGGTAGACAGCGGTGCACGTTATTCGCTGCTGGATAATAAAATGACACTAAGTCTGCGTTTTAACGACATGTTTAAAACCCAGCGTTTTGGTTTTAGCTCGCTTAACCCTTACCCGCAAACAGGAGAATTCCGTTGGGAGAGCCGTACCGTGTATTTTGGCTTAAACTACATGTTTGGTGGTGGCAAGAACAGGGCCATGGCGCGCAAGAACCGCGAAGATAATACCAAGCAGGGCGGCGGGGGCATGTTTTAAACGGCCCGCCCATTAATTTTGGCATAGTAATGCAATTTCATAATTTAGGTTAGTAAGCCCCGCGACATTTGTTGCGGGGCTTGCTTTTTTTGTGGTTTTGGCTTGTGTAATGCTGAAGTTTAAAGCAATCATCCCAAAAACACAAAACCCAGATAAATCATAATGATCTATATGGGTTTATTAATAAGTCAGCGTGGAGATAAATCTAAAATCTTAAATGTGTTAAGCCGCCGCAGTCTCTGCCTCTTTATTTATTTTTTTAACCAGTCCCTGTAGTACATTACCGGGGCCTACTTCGGTAAAGAGGGTTGCGCCATCGGCAATCATGTTTTGTACGCTTTGTGTCCACTTTACAGGGGCAGTAAGCTGTATTATAAGGTTGCGTTTAATTTCATTGGCATCGCTAACCGCTGTTGCGGGTACGTTTTGGTATACCGGGCACACAGGGTTTGTAAAGGTGGTGCTTTCTATAGCGGCAGCAAGCTCTTCGCGTGCAGGCTCCATCATAGGTGAGTGAAAAGCTCCGCCTACAGGCAGTATAAGCGCCCTTTTGGCACCGGCAGCCTTCATGGCTTCGCAGGCAGCCTCTACAGCTTTAGTCTCTCCCGAAATTACCAGCTGGCCGGGGCAGTTATAATTGGCCGCAACCACCACACCGTCTATAGAGGCGCATACATCTTCAACAATCTTATCATCAAGGCCCAGTACGGCAGCCATGGTGCTTGGGGTAATTTCGCAGGCTTTTTGCATAGCGGCGGCACGTTGTGCAACCAGTTTCAGCCCGTCTTCAAACGTTAGGGCACCGGCAGCTACAAGAGCGCTAAATTCGCCCAACGAGTGACCGGCAACCATATCGGGTGTAAAGCTGTCACCCAGTGTTTTTGCCAGTATAACCGAATGTAAAAATACCGCCGGTTGGGTAACATTGGTTTCTTTTAACTGTTCGGCTGTGCCTTCAAACATTATATCGGTAATCCTGAAACCCAGGATATCGTTAGCTTTTTCAAATAATTCTTTAGCCTGTGCATTGCTTTCATATAGCTCTTTGCCCATGCCCGTAAACTGGGCTCCCTGCCCGGGAAATACGTATGCTTTCATCGTGTTTGTTTTTTGTAGCGTGTTTTTGCAGGCACAAAAATAATCTTTTTTTATTATTTGGGTAGATGTTTAGCAAAGCCTTAAAATTTTAGCTTTCAGTTGCTTTGAGACTGCATAAATTCAGATGTGTCAGGGAGGGGGTAAGTGCCGGCTGCAAAGGGTTGTTTAAAATGATAATTTCGCACCTCATTACCCGGCAAAGTACATCTGCAACGGTTAAAAATTACATAATCTTCAAGCAAATTATGATTTATAGCATTTTATCAAACCCTAATCGTTATTTTTGCAGTAAACCTTTTTTGAATGAAACTGCTTAT
>Ga0247814_10002492_pt1 | contig 10160 bp, 11 predicted proteins | sample UWRJL179409R1_FD_179947 | JGI IMG/M metagenome (GOLD analysis project Ga0247814, IMG submission 179947) | Plant litter microbial communities from Arlington Agricultural Research Station in Wisconsin, United States - UWRJ-L179-409R-1 | ecosystem: Environmental > Terrestrial > Plant litter >... | reverse complement strand
ATGGGCATGGTTTGGTTATGATGAACCAAATTATACCTATATGAAAGATGGAAAAAAACTCCTTACCGAAATTGCCGAATTAAGTCCGGTGCCGGTTTATGTGCGAGCGCATAGTTTGCTTGTGAGTGGCGATGGTGTTGCAGCTCTAAAATGGGGATCGACAAATGCATACACAGAAGATGCTAGTGGAAATCCTATCTACAACTGGAGAATCGTAGACAGTATTTTTGATACCTATGTTTCACGCGGAATGAAACCCTTGGCACAAATAGGCTTTATGCCCGAAGCACTTTCTACACATCCTTCTCCTTACCGTCATTACTGGAAACCTGGTGATCCTTATACTGATATTATTACGGGTTGGGCATATCCGCCAAAAGATTATGATAAATGGCGTAATCTGGTTTACGAATGGGTAAAACATTCTGTAGAGCGTTACGGTCAAAAAGAAGTCGAAAGCTGGTATTGGGAAGTTTGGAACGAACCAAACGGGCATTACTGGAAAGGAACCCGCGAAGAGTTTTATAAATTATATGATTATGCTGCCGATGGTTTAAAAAGAGCCTTGCCTACAGCAAAAATTGGTGGTATAAATATCGCTGGAACTAAAGGAAAAGGGGCTCAGGAATGGACTAATGGTTTTATCAAACATTGTATCAGCGGAACCAACTATGCTACGGGTAAAATAGGTTCGCCAATGGATGCCATACTTTTTCATGCTAAAGGTTCTCCTAAATTGGTAGATGGCGCAGTTCGAATGAACATGGCTCCGCAATTGAATGATATCGAAACGGGGTTTAATATGGCGATGTCTTATCCTGAAACCAAAGAGCTACCGCTGATAATAGGGGAGTCTGATCCTGAAGGTTGTGCCGCTTGCGGTATGGCTACAAATCCAGAGAATGCTTATCGAAACGGAACCATGTATTCCAGTTATACCGCAGCAAGTTTTGCCCGAAAATATTTATTGGCAGATAAAACCAAGGCAAATTTTCTTGGAGCAGTATCCTGGTCTTTTGAATTTGAAAACCAGCCTTGGTTTTATGGTTTTAGAGATTTGGCTACCAACGGTGTTGATAAACCAGTGCTGAATGTTTTTAGAATGTTTGGTATGATGACTGGTGCGCGTTTAGAGGCTGAAAGTAATCGTATGTATCCTTTGGAAGAAATTGTCAAATCAAGTGTTCGTGGAACGCAGTCGGATATTGGAGTTTTAGCAACTAAAGATAAAAAATCGGCAGCAGTAATGGTTTGGAATTACCATGATGATGACAAGCCAGGAGCTACTGAAACAGCAAATGTAACTATTGAAAATATTCCTGTAAAAAAAGCAAATCTTACTGTTTATATAATTGATAAGGAAAATAGTAATTCGTATGAGGTTTGGAAAAAAATGGGTTCGCCTCAAAACCCTACGCAGCAGCAAATAAATACTTTAGAAGAATCGGGAAAATTAAAAAGTATTTCGAATAAGAAAATAAAAATAACTTCGGGCAAAACTATTGTGCCTGTACAATTAGAACGTCAGGCGGTAGCATTGGTAAAATTAGATTGGTAAATCAAATAAATAATAAATATGAAATTTAATAAATGCTTGAAATTAAGTGGTGTACTCTTTATTGCGCTATCCAATCTTACATTGCAGGCACAAGAATACAAAGATCAGGTTGTTTTGCCTGCGCCTTATGCTACAAAATCCAGTAAAGTATTTTCTAAAGTTATCGGTTGGAAAGGCAATCAGATACCTGTGGCTCCAAAGGGTTTCACTGTGTCTAAATTTGCCAGCGGATTAGAAAATCCAAGATGGTTGTACGTGGCAAAAAACGGCGATGTGTTTGTAGCAGAATCGGGTACAAGGATACCTAAATCAAAACGCAGTGATGAAAAGGATGAGTTTTTTGCATCGAAAGCACAAAATTTTGGAAGCGCTAACCGCATTACGATGTTTAGAGACAAAGATAAAGATGGCGTTTATGAAAGTAAATATTCTTATTTGGCCAATTTGAATCAGCCTTTTGGGATGTTAGTCCTTAATAATTATTTTTATGTAGCCAATACGGATGAGGTATTGCGATTTCCCTATCATGAGAAAGACAGTACCAATACTGGAAAATACGAAAAAATAGTAGAATTGCCAGCTGGAGGATATAACAATCACTGGACTAGAAATATAATTGCAAATCCAGAAGGAACAAAAATATACATTACGGTAGGTTCCGAAAGTAATGTGGCAGAACGTGGCATTGAATCCGAATACAAGCGTGCTAATATTTTAGAAATCAATCCCGATGGAAGCGGGGAGCGTATCTATGCCAGCGGACTTAGAAATCCTAATGGTATGGACTGGGCTCCGGGAACAAAAACTTTATGGACAGCGGTAAATGAGCGTGACGAACTCGGGGACGAATTGGTTCCGGATTATGTTACCAGTGTAAAAGATGGTGGCTTTTATGGCTGGCCTTATTCTTATTTTGGGCAAAATGTAGATCCGCGCCATAAAGGCAAACGCGCTGATTTGGTAAGCAAAGCCATAGTGCCAGATATTGCATTGGGGTCGCATACAGCATCTTTGGGACTTACATTTTACCGCAATAATTCTTTTCCTAAAAAATACCGAAACGGAATGTTTGTAGGACAGCATGGTTCATGGAATCGATCAGAATTATCAGGTTATAAAGTGGTTTTTGTACCTTTTAAAAAAGGGAAACCTTCGGGCAAACCAGAAGACTTTTTAACTGGTTTTATTGCCAATGCTGAAAAGAAAGAAGTATACGGACGTCCAGTTGCCGTTGCAGTTTTACCAGATGGTTCTTTATTGGTAAGTGATGATGCTGCCAAAACAATTTGGCGAGTAGCAGCAAAATAATTTTCTACCCAATCAAACCTGGTATATAGTAAAAAGCTTCAGATTTATCTGAAGCTTTTGTATTTAATGAAATAACTTTCACAATGTATTGGGGGTACATACATCATGACTATTATTTCAATGTAAAGTTGTAACTAATTTTAATTTTATCAGCTATTTTTTTACTAACTATTTTAGGTATTTCAATGGCAAAATCTTCCGGTTTAACGTCAAATGTGCCTTCAAGTACAATTCCATTTGCTGTTTTTAGAGCTTTTACAGTTGTGGTGATATTTTTTGTCTTACCATGTATGGTTAAATCTCCTTTCACTACAAGGTTTTTAGCTGTATTGCTAAGTTTAGAAATATCAAAATCTTCAATTTTACCTTTAAAAGTAGCTTTCGAATATTTCTCTGACTCCATGTAATTTTCATTGAAATGTTCCTCCATTAATGCCGTTTTAAATCGGAATCCTTTAATGAGTGCCAAGGCTGCAAAATCGCCAGTGGATTGTTCTAAAATTGCTGAAGCACTTTTGTTTTCGGCAGCTACTTCTTCATAAGAAGGTACAGAAGCCTGAAATTTTATGGTACCGGTTTTGGTTATAATTTTCTGTCCAAATCCATTGATACTAATAAAAATCGTAAGCAAGGCGGAAAAAATAAAAACTGATTTTTTCATAATAGTTTATTCTTGTTTAAGTCCGTCTGCATTCCATTTTACAATTAGGTCAATGTTAGCCTGAGACATTCTGCCCCCTTGTGGCATTAATCCTTGCTGACCATTTTGCAATTGAATTCGGTTTAATAAACCTGCATTCTCTACAGCGGCTTTTACTTCTGAAAATGTTGTTAAAGGTCTGAAAGCAGCTGAACGTCCGCTGGAATGACAGCCTATACAATTAGCATCAATAATTGCTTTTACATTTTTTGAGTAAGTAATTGCTTCAGCGGGTTGCGGATCAGGTGTTGTTCCTCCGTTCGTAGGTGGTGTCTCGATATCTTCAAAGGTATCAGAATCATTACAGCTGCTTAGTACTGCTGTTAAAATCAGAATTGCAATTATTTTTTTCATAGTTATAGTTTTTAAAATACTCGATATAAGTTAAATCCAAAAAAGAAATCCCCTTTGTCCCATTTTCCAGCGGCATTAGTAAGGTATCCGCTTTCGCTCATGGATTGCGAATTGGTGAAAATTAATTGAAAAACATGTCCTCCCGTTTCTACATCTAAACCTACTGATAGTGGATTTTGGTAAAAATCAGGTTTGTCAAAATTGTGTACGTACTCTAAGTTGACCGATAATCTCTTGGTTAATTTATAGCGTCCACCTCCACCAAAAGAGAACTGATTGTCATTTTCGATTGCAGGATTATAAAGATTTTTGTGTACAAATGAGGGTACTAATTCTAATGAAAGTTTCTCGCTTATTTTTCTTGATACCAATATTTGCTGAACTAATGCAACACGATGTTTGAATTCTAATCCGGGATATTGCTCTTTTTCTAAGAAAGTATTAATGTCTGCCACACTGTTTCCTACAATTTCCACTGGAAAATCCGCGCTTTGTCTGGTCAGTCTGTATTTTAATCCCGTTTCGTACATTTTGTTTAAGGTGTGTCTGGAAAGATTAACAGATAGCCAATCTGTAACTCCATAGATGCCGCCTAATTTTGTAGTAGCATTGTCTAATCCGAAAAAATCATCAAGACCTCCTTTTACACTTCCAAAGCGATGCGATACCACAAAATAAAATTCTTTTTTAGCAGGCATTTTTGTGGTTTGCAATGTTACAAGCTGTAATGCTTTAAAAGTGGCTGTGGAATGTGTGTCTTCTACCTGAGTAGAATCAAGTGATTGTAATAAATCGTTTTGTGAATACGCCATAGTGGCTAGAAAAAGACAAACGGGCAATAAAAAATTCTTCATAAACTATTTAATTATTTAATAATGGTGCATTGATCCAGCTTAATCTCTGCGAAGAGTTCATCATAGCCAATACATTTTCCTTTAATAACAACATTTTTTTTTGTCAGCTTAGCTTTTTGAGGTTGGCTAAGAATGCAAAAAACAGTATTGTGTAAAACAAGAGTTGAATCAGTTTCGCTACTTACTATTCCTTCGATTGCTATGGTTTTGTTGAGGTATTTTGAATCAGCCTTTTTTTGATTGGCGTTATAGTCTTCTATCAAAGTTTCGGCTGATATGTTGAAAGTGGGTTGTTCTGACTCTATATTGCGGGATGTTTTAAATAAAACTCCATAATAGAGATAACTTCCTCCTGATACTAACAGTAAGAGTATTACCAGCCCGAGTACAATTTTATTTTTCTTCATATTTATTCGTTCCGTTTTTTTAGATTTTCTCTGGCTTTTTTCCAAATAAAATCATGGATTAACTAATTGGTATCAATTTTAATGATGCAGAAATAAATTAGTATAATGATACGTTATTGATATATAGAAGCAAAAGTATGTACTTTAGCCCCCGGAAATTAACCCCTTACCCAAAGGTAACTGCTTACTTTTAGGTAACTAACCCCCAAATTATAAACTATGAATCCAATGCAAGAAGAAATTGTGCCTGCTAAAAGACCAGAAATGGAAAGAGTCCTGCGATGTAAAACAGAAGTTGTGCCTATTATGGATGCTATTTATATCATAACCGGAAAATGGAGAGTTCCTATTACAATTGCATTGATGGAAGGGAATAAAAGGTTTAGCGAAATCCAGAAAGAAGTTTCTAAGATTACTTCTAAGGTACTTTCGCATGAGCTGAAAGAAATGGAACTGAACGGGTTTGTAGAAAAAAAGGTTTATGAAGGTTATCCAGCACGAATTGAATATGAACTTACTGATTATAGCTGGTCCATAAAACCAATTATAATTACCTTAAGAGATTTTGGAATTCAGCACCGGGAGAAAATAAAACAGGAGAGGAGTAGAAAAGAGCAGTAGTTTGGACTATTTTATAATTAAAGAAAGCTTCAGAGAAATTTCTAAGAAGCTTTTCTAGTAGCGAGAACAGGATAATTTTTACCTTTTACTCTTTTTATTAATTCAGCCAATAAAAAAATCTTTATGCATTGTAACCCAGTCTTCCATAGAAGTCATTTTTACAGGTAGTTTTTGTAAAACCTCTTTCATGTTTGTATTGAACTTCGAAGGGTAAACCGACTGACTTGCTAACATTTCATAATACGCTTGTACGCCTCGAGCTGCAGATTCTTCCATAAAATTGCTTAAAATATCACCACATTCCTTTGGAGGCATTGCATAAAAAGATATTTTTTCATTCAAAGCAACAGAGAATTTTTCAGCAAGCGCATTTCCTTTCAAATTATCCATGCCACTAATTCTAATGGACTGACCAGACAGTTCTGGTTTGTATAAAGCTTCAACCACAAAAGCACTTACATCTCTTGAAGCAATCCAGCCAATAGGCATATCTTCAGAAGTGGGGTAAGCCACTTTTCGTTCTTTTTTAACATAATCTGTGGTATATGGTGCCAATAAATTTTCAGCGTAAATAGGTGGTTCAATTATTACAAATGGTACGCCGCTTTGTTTAAAATAATCTCTAACGTCTAACTTTACATCTTCCATAGGAATACCGATTAGTTCAGAAGCCAGATAACCACTCGTATTCCAAACAATCAATTTTACTCCATTTTCCTTAGCTGCGTCTATCACATTTTTCGCAAGTTGAAATCCGTCTGCCGGATTAGCCAATGAGGCAGGAATTAACAAAGCAATTGCATCAATTCCTTTAGTAACTTCTTTCATTTGCTCTGCATCAGCCATATTACCCAATACAGGAATTGCACCAGCTTGTTCTAATTTTGCAAAACTTTTTTTAGAACTGCTTACCGCATAAACTATAGCTCCCTTACTTTTTGCTTCTCCTATCACATGAGATTGCTGTGAGCCTGTAGCTCCAAATACTAATATTTTCATTTATTGAATTTTTTAAATTAATTACTATGAATTTTTGACAAAACTAGATAATAACATACTTTTGCACAAGTACTTACGATTAAGTTGGGTACTTACTAATAAGTTAGAAATATTGATAATCAATGGAAAAAGAAATAAAAATAATTAATGCCTGTGACGAAAACTGTCCAGTAAAAAAATCTTTAGCCATATTAGGAGGGAAGTGGACTATGATGATTCTCTATCAAATCAATACCAGAACAATACGATATGGAGAACTTAAAAGGGCAGTTATGGGTATTAGTGAAAAAATGCTGATACAAGAATTGAATTCCTTGGTTGAGCACAAATTAGTTCATAAAAAGGCATATCCCGAAATTCCACCAAGGGTAGAATATTCATTAACAGAGTTGGGCTTGAAAACCTTACCTGTGATCGAGCAAATAGCTGTTTTTGGATTGGAAAATTTAGTATAGTTTTATAATTATGTGCAAATAAAAGTTGCTTAGAAAAGTTTGCAATGACCTCTATTTTTTTTTGAGATAAGTACTTGATAATTAAAATAGATAAAGGTTTATGTCTTCTAAAACTGATAGACAAATAAATTGCAATAGTTTCACAACCGCTCAGCTTATGATTATTCTTATATTTGCTGGTATCAATTTATTATCATAATCTACTAATTACGGTCTATGTATAACTCACGAAAAGCTTTAGTCAATGGAAAAATTATAACAGATGGTCAACTTCTGGAAAATGTCATACTTGTAATTTGCAAAGACAAGATTGAAGCAATTTTATTCGATCAGAATTCTTTAGAAGGAATGGATATAATTGATGTTGGCGGAGCTTATATCTGCCCCGGTTTTATCGACTTACAAGTGATGGGTGCAGGTGGAGTATTATTTGGAGGAAATCCAAATGTCGAATCACTTAAAGTTATGGAGCAGGAGTTATTAAAGCAGGGTGTAGTGGGATTTCTTCCTACGGTTTCGACAAATACCAATAATGTAATATTCGACGCTATTGATAGTGCATTAGATTTCAGAAATTTAACAAGAGGTGCTTTTCTTGGCTTACATATAGAAGGACCATTTATAAATTCCAACAATAGAGGAGCTCATCCTATTGAATTTATAAGAGAAGCTTCCGTCCCAGAATTGGAAAAATGGTTTGAAAAGGGCAAAGGAGAAATAAAAATGCTGACGCTCGCACCAGAGAAGCAAAATCAGGAGGTAATGAAATGGCTTGAGCAGAAAGATCTTGTTGTTGCTATGGGACATACGGGGGCTCAATACCAAGAGGCAAATACCTTTTTGTCAGGAAAAAGAAAGGCGGTTACACATCTATATAACGGAATGCCATCATTACATCATCGGGCGCCAGGTCCCATTGCGGCAATTTTTGAAAAGAAACCCTTTACTAGTATAGTTGTTGATGGTATTCATGTAGATTTTGCCATGGTAGCTTTAGCTAAGCGCAATCTTAATGATGCTTTATATCTAATTAGCGATGCTGCAACTCCTTGCAATGTGGGTGTGTATCAACATACAGAACGTCAAGATAGATATGTTACAGTTGATGCATTGAGTAAAAATGAAGTTTTATCAGGATCCAAACTGACAATGTTGAAAGCTATTAGCAATTGTGTGGAATTTGTTGGCATTGACTTGCCGGAGGCGGTCAATATGGCAACATTATACCCATCCAAGGTATTGGGAATTGAAAATAGTTATGGTTCAATACAAATAGGACGTGAGGCTAGTTTTGTCATTTTTAGTGAAAGTTTCGAAATGATAAATGTATTTTACAAGGGAGAACTAGTCTAAAATTGAGATTTGGAAAATCAGAAGATTGAGCTTAATTTATTTTTAGACGCTGTTGTCTTATTACATTGCGCTCACAATGAATATTATTATTCTATTTATACTTACTCAAATCCAGATTAAGAATTTTGCCTACTCTGCTAAACTCTTCATTAATCTTTGCATTCAGGATTAGTTGTTCATTCTTTATTGGATGATTAAAAACTAACTGATGGGCATGAAGCATCATTCCTTTTAGCTCATAATTCTCCAGCCATAATTTATTTTGTTTATTACAACCATGTGGACGACTTCCTAAAATGGGATGAAAAATATGTTTGAAATGTTTTCTTAATTGATGCATACGTCCCGTTTCAGGAATCGCTTCTACCAAACAATATCGTGACGTTGGTTTATTGTTAAATTCAAGCTCCACTTCGGCATTTTGCAAACGATGAAAATAGGTTATTGCATTTTGTGTAATATCATCATCATTGGTTAAATCATAATCAATCGTGAGTTCTTCGGGTGACCAACCACGTAAAATGGCTAAGTATTTTTTTTCGACTTCGCGTGTGGCAAAACGATCATTCATAATTTTTAAAATCTCCTTATCCAAAGCAAATAACAAAACACCAGATGTTTTGCGGTCTAGCCTATGAATAGGATAAACGTGTTGTCCTATTTGATTTCTCAATTCCTGAATAGCATACACTTTTGCATCTCGCGCATAAAATGATTTATGAACCAACAATCCACTTGGTTTGTTAATTGCGATAATATATTCGTCCTGATAAAGAATTTCTAACATTTGGCAAAAGTAGAAGAGATTTTGTTTAAAATGCTAAATATTTCCGATTAAGAAATTTAGAGCTAGTGTATCGTCGCCAAAAAGTATTAATTCCACATCTTTTTAACTACTCTTACAGCTCCAAATCAATCCTATCTAAGTTTTCTAAAGAAAAATTATCTGTTTTGTCTCTTTATTGTAGTATTGAAAAGATTAATTGTCTTTAAAAGTGTATTTAAATAGCTTAATTATCTAATTTTAATCATTAATAAAAATAATAAATCTTTTATTTTGAAATTTGTAAGGTAAAAAAACTAAACACTGCCATCGAATGAAAGCGAACCTACAAGAAGATTCAATAATAAAGGAAAAGAAATCTATTGAAAATACCCAGAATGCAATCAAGAATGATTTTGCATTCACATTGCAGCGTATTTATTTCAATGAAAACTATATTCCATCTAACAGTACACGTACAACAACCAACTTTGCTAACCTGGCAAGAGGAGCGAGTCGTCAGGAAAATGTACGCAACACTATTACTATGATTAACAATCGTTTTAATGCCTTGGCGAACTGGGATAATCCTAATAAGGATCGCTATTCGGTTGAATTAGAAATTGTTTCTGTTTATATAGATGTTGATGGTAGTGGTAAAACATTCCCATCGATTGAGGTTTTAAAAACGCATATTATCGATCATAAAACAGGTCAACGCATTGAAGGAATTGTTGGAAATAACTTTTCTTCTTACGTACGTGATTATGATTTTAGTGTATTGCTTT
>Ga0247814_10002490_pt1 | contig 10162 bp, 6 predicted proteins | sample UWRJL179409R1_FD_179947 | JGI IMG/M metagenome (GOLD analysis project Ga0247814, IMG submission 179947) | Plant litter microbial communities from Arlington Agricultural Research Station in Wisconsin, United States - UWRJ-L179-409R-1 | ecosystem: Environmental > Terrestrial > Plant litter >... | reverse complement strand
TGGCGATGGTCGGCCAGGGCAAGACCAAGGATCAGGTGCTGAGCGAAACCGGTTGCGTGGTCGGCGTTAACGACCTGTCGCTGAGCATCGGCACCGGCGAGATCTTCGTGATCATGGGCCTGTCGGGCTCGGGCAAATCGACGCTGGTGCGCCATTTCAATCGGCTGATCGATCCCACCAGCGGCGCGATCCTCGTCGACGGCGTGGACATCCTGCAATACGACATGGACGCCCTGCGCGAATTTCGCCGGCACAAGATCAGCATGGTGTTCCAGAGTTTCGGCCTGTTGCCGCACAAGAGCGTACTCGACAACGTCGCCTACGGCCTGAAGGTGCGTGGCGAGAGCAAGCAAATGTGCGCAGAACGCGCGCTGCACTGGATCAACACCGTGGGCCTGAAGGGCTACGAAAACAAATACCCGCACCAGCTCTCCGGCGGCATGCGCCAGCGTGTTGGTCTGGCCCGCGCCTTGGCGGCGGACACCGACATCATCTTGATGGACGAAGCCTTCAGTGCGCTGGATCCGCTGATCCGCGCGGAGATGCAGGATCAGTTGCTGGAGCTGCAAAAGACTTTGCACAAGACCATCGTCTTCATCACCCATGACCTTGATGAAGCGGTGCGCATCGGTAATCGCATTGCGATTCTCAAGGATGGCAAGTTGATTCAGGTCGGTACGCCACGCGAGATTCTGCATTCGCCGGCGGATGAGTACGTTGACCGGTTTGTGCAGCGGCGGGCGGCAGTAGTCTGAAATGGATTGCCATTGTGGCGAGGGGATTTATCCCCGTTGGGTGGCGAAGCCGCCCCAAACATTGCATGCGGTGTACCTGAGCCATCCTGGCTGCAGGTTTTGGGGCTGCTGCGCAGCCCAACGGGGATAAATCCCCTCGCCACAGGGTTATCTGCATCAACAGAATTGGTATGAGGTTTTAGATGTCCCAGGCTGAAAAAATCGTTATCACCGGCGCCCCTCTGCGTTGGCAGGACGTGGTCGCCGTCGCCCGTCACGGCGCGCAACTTGAGCTGTCCAGTGACACCTGGACACGCATCGAAAATGCGCAAGGCATCGTCCAGCGCATCGTCGCAAGCGGTGAGCGCGCCTATGGCGTCAACACCGGCCTGGGCGGTTTGTCCAACGTTTCCCTAAAAGACGAACAGCTCAGCCAGCTCTCGCGCAACACCTTGCTCAGCCATGCCTGCGGCGTCGGTCCGGTACTCGCCGACGAGCAGACCCGCGCGATCATCTGCGCGGCGATCCACAACTACAGCCACGGCAAATCCGGCATTCACCGGCGGGTTGTCGAAGCGCTGCTGGCGCTGCTCAATCGCGGCATCACCCCGCAAGTGCCGTCGCAAGGTTCGGTGGGTTATCTGACCCACATGGCGCACATCGGCATCACGTTGCTCGGCGTTGGCAATGTCAGCTATCGCGGCCAGATTATTTCCGCACAGCAAGCATTGGCCGAAGAAGGCCTGCAACCGGTGCAACTCGGCGCGAAGGACGGCTTGTGCCTGGTCAACGGCACGCCGTGCATGACCGGTCTCAGCTGTCTGGCGATTGCCGATGCGACAAGATTGGTGCAGTGGGCGGATGTCATCGGCGCGATGAGTTTCGAAGCCCAGCGCGGCCAGATCGACGCCTTCGACGCTGAAATCATCGCGCTGAAACCGCATCCAGGCATGCAGCAGGTCGGCATCAATCTGCGCGCCTTGCTCGATGGCAGTGAAGTGATCGCATCGAGCAAGGGCATTCGTACTCAGGACGCCTTGAGCATCCGTTCGATCCCGCAGGTACACGGTGCGGCGCGCGATCAACTGGAACATGCGATCAAGCAGGTCGAAGCCGAACTCAACGGTTGCACTGATAACCCGCTCCTGCTGGGCACACCGGACAATTTCCGGGTGATGTCGCAAGCCAACCCGCACGGCCAATCGGTGGCGATGGCGGCGGATCTGCTGGCGATTGCCATGGCCGAAATCGGTTCGATCGCCGAGCGTCGCCTCGACCGTCTGGTGAACCCGCACGTCAGCGGTCTGCCGGCATTTCTGGTGACCAATCCGGGGGTGAACTCGGGGATGATGATCGTCCAGTACGTCGCTGCGTCGCTGTGTGCGGAGAACCGCCAATTGGCGCAACCGGCGGTGCTCGATAACTACATCACCTCGGGCCTGCAGGAAGACCATCTGAGCATGGGCACCAACGCCGCGCTGAAGCTGCATCGCGCACTGGAAAACTGCACGCAGATTCTCGCCATCGAATATCTGCTGGCGGCGCAGGCGTTTGAATTCCTCAAGGAACAGCGCTTTGGCGCAGGCACCGATATCGCTTGGCGACTGCTGCGTGAAACCGTCCCGGCCTATGATCAGGATCGCTGGTTGGCACCGGATATTGCCGCCGCCGCGAGCGTGTTGAAAACGCCGAATCTGCTGCACAACGTTCTATCGAATTTGCACTGAAAAACTACCCTGCCAGCGTGCCAAGGCGCCGGATGCCCACAAGGCTGAAAGCGACGGATAACGGAATGCTCCGGAGCGAATGGCAAGTTAATAACAAACTCTCAAAAGGAGCATTTAAATGACTGCGCTGAACCTGATTCCCGGCCAACTGAGCCTGGCCCAACTGCGTGACGTCTACCAGAACCCGGTCAAGCTGACGCTCGACAACAGCGCATCGCAGCAGATCGAAGCCAGCGTTGCCTGCGTCGAGCAGATCCTCGCCGAGAACCGCACCGCGTACGGCATCAACACCGGTTTCGGCCTGCTGGCCTCGACACGCATCGCCAGCGAAGACCTGGAAAACCTCCAGCGTTCGCTGGTGTTGTCCCACGCTGCGGGCGTTGGCGTGCCGATCAGCGATGAGCTGGTAAGGCTGATCATGGTGCTCAAGGTCAACAGCCTCAGTCGTGGTTTTTCCGGCATCCGTCGCGTGGTGATCGATGCGCTGATCGCGCTGATCAATGCCGAGGTTTATCCGCATATTCCGTTGAAAGGTTCGGTAGGTGCTTCGGGCGATCTGGCGCCGTTGGCGCACATGTCGCTGGTGCTGCTCGGTGAGGGCAAGGCGCGCTACAAGGGTGAGTGGATGGAAGCCACTGAAGCGCTGAAGGTTGCGGGTCTGACGCCGCTGACTTTAGCGGCTAAAGAAGGTCTGGCGCTGCTCAACGGTACTCAGGTTTCCACGGCGTTCGCCCTGCGTGGTTTGTTTGAAGGTGAAGATTTGTTCGCTGGCGCATTGGCGCTGGGTGGTCTGACGGTTGAAGCGGTGCTGGGTTCGCGCTCGCCGTTCGATGCGCGCATTCACGCGGCGCGTGGCCAGAAAGGTCAGATCGATGCGGCTGCGGCTTATCGTGATCTGCTCGGTGAGCGCAGCGAAGTGTCCGACTCGCATCAGAATTGCGAGAAGGTTCAGGATCCGTACTCGCTGCGTTGCCAGCCGCAAGTCATGGGCGCCTGCCTGACCCAGTTCCGTCAGGCCGCTGAAGTGCTCGCGGTTGAAGCCAACGCCGTTTCTGATAACCCGCTGGTGTTTGCCGCTGAAGGCGACGTGATTTCCGGCGGCAACTTCCACGCCGAACCGGTGGCCATGGCCGCTGACAACATGGCGTTGGCCATCGCCGAAATCGGCTCACTGAGCGAGCGCCGCATCTCGCTGATGATGGACAAGCACATGTCGCAGCTGCCGCCGTTCCTCGTCGCCAATGGTGGGGTGAACTCCGGGTTCATGATTGCTCAAGTAACCGCTGCGGCACTGGCCAGCGAAAACAAGGCGTTGTCGCATCCGCATTCGGTGGACAGTTTGCCGACTTCGGCTAACCAGGAAGATCACGTTTCCATGGCGCCGGCGGCGGGCAAGCGTTTGTGGGAAATGGCTGAAAACACCCGCGGGATTCTCGCGGTGGAGTGGCTGGCGGCGGTGCAGGGGCTGGACCTGCGTAACGGTCTGAAGACCTCGGCGAAGCTGGAGCAGGCGCGGGCGATTTTGCGTAAGGAAGTGCCGTTTTATGAGAAGGATCGGTTCTTTGCGCCGGACATCAATGCGGCGACTGAATTGCTGGCTTCGCGCTGCCTGACCGAGTTGGTTTCGGCGAAGCTTTTGCCTAGTTTGTAAGTGGACTGCCTGGGGGATTTTTGTTGTTCAAGACATCGATCCCCCTCACCCCAGCCCTCTCCCCCAGGGGGGAGAGGGGGAAGGGAGCAGATCTTCGTGGTTTTCAAAGCCTGAGTTCGGCGCAAGATTTTAAGGTCGATGTACCTCGACAGAACAACCCGGTCAGTCCTGCTTCTTCCAGGCGAGAGCAGGGAGCCGATCTTCAAGTTTTTCAGTGCCTGAGTTCGGCACAGGATTTTCAGGTCGATGTAACTCGACAGAACAACCCGGTCAGTCCCCTCTCCCTCCGGGAGAGGGCTAGGGTGAGGGGCTTTTCAGGGCCGCCCACCAAACCAACCCCAACGGAGGCCAACAGTGAAAACCCTCTGGCAGCACTGCCACGTTGCAACCATGGCGCAGGGCGTCTACTCGATCATCGAAGATGCGGCCATCGTGACGTCCGGTGCGCACATCGAGTGGATCGGCCCGCGCAATCAATTGCCGTCCGGCGAATACCCGGCGGTCAATGACCTGCAGGGCGCGTGGGTCACTCCCGGACTGATCGATTGCCACACCCACACGGTGTTCGGCGGCAACCGCAGCGGCGAATTTGAAAAGCGTCTGCAAGGCGTCAGCTACGCTGAGATCGCAGCCTCAGGTGGCGGCATCGCCAGCACCGTGCGTGCGACACGCGAAGCGACCGAAGACGAACTGTTCGCCAGCGCCGCCAAACGCCTGAAGAGCCTGATGCGCGACGGTGTGACCACGGTCGAGATGAAGTCCGGCTACGGCCTCGATCTGGTCAACGAGCGCAAAATCCTTCGGGTCATCCGTCGTCTGCAGAAAGAGCTGCCGATCAGCGTGCGCAGCACCTGTCTGGCCGCCCACGCGCTGCCGCCTGAGTACAAGGATCGCGCCGACGATTACATCGATCTGGTCTGCAACGAAATGCTCCCCGCGCTCGCCGCCGAAGGTTTGGTCGACGCCGTGGACGCGTTCTGTGAATACCTGGCGTTCTCGCCGGAGCAGGTCGAGCGCGTGTTTATCGCCGCACAAAAACTCGGCCTGCCAGTGAAACTGCATGCCGAACAATTGTCCTCGCTGCACGGTTCCAGCCTCGCCGCGCGCTACAAGGCGTTGTCTGCCGATCACCTGGAGTTCATGGACGAAGCTGACGCCATTGCCATGGCCAAATCCGACACCGTCGCCGTGCTGCTGCCGGGCGCGTTCTACTTCCTGCGCGAAACCCAGCTGCCGCCGATGGACGCTCTGCGCAAGCACAAGGTGAAGATCGCCATTGCCAGCGACCTCAACCCCGGCACCTCGCCGGCGCTGTCGTTGCGGCTGATGTTGAACATGGCCTGCACCTGCTTCCGCATGACCCCGGAAGAAGCCCTCGCCGGGGCGACGATTCACGCTGCGCAAGCGCTGGGAATGGCCGATACCCACGGCTCGCTGGAAGTCGGCAAGGTCGCGGATTTCGTTGCCTGGCACATCGATCGCCCGGCGGATCTGGCCTATTGGCTCGGCGGTGATCTGGACAAACGCGTCGTGCGTCACGGCGTCGAATCAAGTCTGTAGGAGAGCGGTTGTGGATAAGGTTTTGAACTTCAAACAAGGTCGTGTGCCGTTGCTGATCAGCATGCCGCATGCCGGGGTGCGGTTAACGTCTGCGGTGGAAGCCGGGTTGATCCCGGACGCGAAAAGCCTGCCGGACACCGACTGGCACATTCCGCAGCTGTACGACTTCGCCGAAGAGTTGGGTGCGAGCACTTTGGCTGCCGAGTACTCGCGGTTCGTCATCGACCTGAATCGTCCGTCCGACGACAAACCGCTGTACGCAGGGGCGACCACCGGGCTGTACCCGGCGACGTTGTTCGATGGCATTCCGTTGTTCAGGGACGGGCTCGAGCCGTCGAAAGAAGAGCGCGCGACTTACCTTGAGCAGATCTGGACGCCATATCACCGCACGCTGCAAGAAGAGCTGGCGCGATTGAAGGCCGAGTTCGGTTATGCACTGCTGTTCGATGCGCACTCGATCCGCTCGATCATCCCGCATCTGTTTGACGGCAAACTGCCGGACTTCAACCTCGGTACCTTCAACGGCGCCAGTTGTGATCCACAATTGGCCGCGCAACTGGAAGCGATCTGCGCGCGCCACGACGATTACAGCCACGTGCTCAACGGCCGCTTCAAGGGCGGTCATATCACCCGCCATTACGGCAACCCGACCGAGAACATCCACGCGGTGCAACTGGAGTTGTGCCAGAGCACCTACATGGAAGAGTTCGAACCGTTCCGCTACCGCCCCGACCTCGCCGAGCCAACGCGGGTGGTACTAAAGGAATTGCTGCAGGGTTTCCTCTCCTGGGGCCAAAAGCACCACGCGCAATAACGCCATACACCTAACCCCTGTAGGAGTGAGCCTGCTCGCGATAGTGGGGTGTCAGTTACTGAAGTGTTACCTGACCCAACGCTATCGCGAGCAGGCTCACTCCTACAGGTTTTGTATGCGAACCCACTCGCTCTGGTAAATGGCTGACAAGCGGTGACATCGCACAGGCATGCTCATTGACGTAAATCGGGTTTATGATGCCCAACGGCAGAATAATAGAAGTCCCCCCAGGGATGACCTCGACCCCTTACGGAGCGCGCAATGCAGACTTTGTTTCCGCAGATCAAACCTCACGCCCGGCACGATCTGGCTGTCGATGACACCCATACGCTGTACGTCGACGAAAGCGGTTCGCCGGAGGGTTTGCCGGTTGTGTTTATCCATGGTGGCCCCGGCGCCGGTTGCGACGCGCAGAGCCGCCGCTATTTCGATCCGAACCTGTATCGCATTGTCACCTTCGACCAGCGCGGCTGCGGTCGCTCGACGCCGCACGCCAGTCTGGAAAACAACACCACCTGGGATCTGGTCGCCGACCTCGAGCGCATCCGCAAACACCTGGGCATCGACAAATGGGTGCTGTTTGGCGGTTCGTGGGGTTCGACCCTGGCGCTGGCCTATGCGCAGACCCACCCTGAGCGTGTACATGGGCTGATCTTGCGTGGGATCTTTCTCTGCCGCCCGCAGGAAATCGAGTGGTTCTATCAGGCCGGTGCCAGCCGTCTGTTCCCCGATTACTGGCAGGACTACATCGCGCCGATTCCGCTGGACGAGCGCGACGACCTGCTCAGCGCTTTCCACAAGCGTCTGACCGGCAACGACCAGATCGCCCAGATGCACGCGGCCAAAGCCTGGTCGACCTGGGAAGGGCGCACCGCGACCCTGCGGCCGAACCCGCTGGTGGTCGATCGTTTCTCCGAGCCGCAGCGCGCACTGTCGATTGCGCGGATCGAATGCCATTACTTCACCAACAATGCCTTCCTTGAGCCGAACCAGTTGATTCGTGACATGGGCAAGATCGCTCATTTGCCGGGCGTGATCATTCACGGTCGCTACGACGTGATCTGCCCGCTCGACAACGCCTGGGAACTGCATCAAGCCTGGCCGAACAGCGAACTGCAGGTGATCCGCGACGCAGGCCACGCCGCGTCTGAACCGGGCATTACCGATGCACTGGTGCGTGCTGCGGGCAACATGGCCCAGCGCCTGCTCGATCTGCCGCCCGAAGAAGCATGAAGGGGCTTTTACAGCGCGTACGCGGTGCGCGAGTTGAAGTGGCAGGCGAAGTGGTGGGGGCGGTAGATCACGGTTTGCTGGTGCTGGTGGCGGTAGAACCCGACGACACGCGTGTCAGCGCCGACAAACTTCTGCATAAGCTGCTTAACTATCGGGTATTCAGTGACGCGGAGGGCAAGATGAACTTGTCCCTCGCCGATGTTGGCGGTGGGTTGCTGCTGGTCTCTCAGTTCACCCTCGCGGCCGACACCAAAAGCGGGTTGCGCCCGAGCTTTTCGACGGCCGCGCCTCCCGCGTTGGGCGAGGAATTGTTCGACTATCTATTAAGCAGAGCGAAACAGGTGCATGGCACTGTGGCATCAGGTAGATTCGGCGCCGATATGCAGGTGCATTTGGTCAATGATGGCCCGGTTACCTTTTTGTTACAGACCTGAAAGCGCTTGAAACACCTTTTTAGGAAATTTCGACTGTTTTTAAGGTGTTTTCGCGATAAATACTTTGTTACCCCTGATGCGTTGTCATGCGGGCTACTAGATAATCGCGCGCACTGGGATCAGCGTTCGCTGATTCATTTTTGACTTAGGTAGAGACTTGTCTGGATCCGATTGGGGAATCATTTTGCCCCAGCGGAGTCGGAACAATGCTCGCCAACTTGGCAAGGGTGCTCTGGAAGGTCGGTTTTTCACTGCCGAAAGCCTCACAGGCACTTCATCTGGCCGTTGGTTTTTTGATCTGTTTTCGGCGAGGGTTGCTCGTGATTGTTAGTCCCTGTAATGCAGCAAAAATGTCTGCCAAACGCATGCGAAGTGCCCTGGTAGCGGGTTCGGCGCTCCTGTGCCTGCTCAGCGCGGGTCAGCTTTGGGCGTTCAATCTTGACGATGTATCGGCCAAGGCCAAAGAGCTGGCCGGGCAGAAGTTCGAAGCCCCGCGCAGCAACCTGCCGAACGAATTCCGCGACATGAAATTCGCGGACTATCAGAAAATCCGCTTCCTCACCGAAAAGGCTGAGTGGGCTGATCAGAAGACCCCGTTCAAACTGTCTTTCTATCACCAGGGTATGCACTTCGATACACCGGTGAAAATCAACGAAATCACGGCGAACACCGTCGAAGAGATCAAATACGATCCGACGCGCTTCGATTTCGGCGACCTGAAATTCGATCCGAAAGCCACCGAACAACTGGGTTATGCCGGTTTCCGTGTGCTGTACCCGATCAACAAGGCCGACAAGCAAGACGAAATCATGACCATGCTCGGCGCGAGTTACTTCCGCGTTGTCGGCAAGGGCCACACCTACGGCCTCTCGGCCCGTGGTTTGGCGATTGATACCGCACTGCCGTCGGGCGAAGAATTCCCGCGTTTCCGCGAGTTCTGGATTCAACAGCCGAAGCCGGGCGACAAGCACCTGGTGATTTTCGCCCTGCTGGATTCGCCGCGCGCCACCGGTGCCTACCGTCTGATCCTGCGTCCGGGCAGCGACACCATTGTCGACGTCAAGGCGCAGATGTTCCTGCGTGACAAGGTCGGCAAACTGGGCATCGCGCCACTGACCAGCATGTTCCTGTTCGGCGCCAACCAGCCGTCGAAAGTCCTCAACTACCGTCGTGAACTGCACGACTCCAGCGGTCTGTCGATCCATGCCGGTAACGGCGAGTGGATCTGGCGCCCACTGAACAACCCGAAACACCTGGCCGTGAGCAACTTCAGCATCGAGAACCCGCGTGGTTTCGGTCTGCTGCAACGTGGCCGTGACTTCAGCCACTACGAAGACCTCGACGACCGCTACGACAAGCGCCCAAGCGCGTGGATCGAGCCGAAGGGCGAGTGGGGCAAGGGCACCGTTGATCTGGTAGAGATTCCGACCGCCGACGAAACCAACGACAACATCGTTGCGTTCTGGAGCCCGGAAAAAATGCCCGAGCCGGGCCAGCCGCTGGACTTCGCTTACCGCATGCACTGGACCATGGACGAAGCGGCGCTTCACGCGCCGGACAGCGCCTGGGTTTCGCAGACTCTGCGTTCGACCGGTGACGTCAAGCAATCGAACCTGATCCGTCAGCCGGATGGCAGTGTTGCCTACCTGGTCGATTTCGAAGGTCCATCGCTGGCTGCTCTGGCGCCGGATGCCGACGTGCGCAGTCAGGTCAGTGTCGGCGACAACGCCGAGCTGGTTGAGAACAGCGTGCGCTACAACCCGGAAACCAAGGGCTGGCGCTTGACCCTGCGGATGAAAATCAAGGACGCGAGCAAGTCGACCGAGATGCGTGCCGCGCTGGTACAGCCAATCGTTACGGCCGATCTGGCCAAGTCTGCGGAGCCGGCGTCCAATTCGTCCGTCGCCAAGGCCGACAAGGTTGCCGCCAAGCAACAAGAGAAACTCGACAAGGAAGCCAAGGCCGCCGAGGCCAAACAGGCCGACGCCAAGCCAGCTGCAGATGCCAAG
>Ga0247814_10002489_pt1 | contig 10163 bp, 9 predicted proteins | sample UWRJL179409R1_FD_179947 | JGI IMG/M metagenome (GOLD analysis project Ga0247814, IMG submission 179947) | Plant litter microbial communities from Arlington Agricultural Research Station in Wisconsin, United States - UWRJ-L179-409R-1 | ecosystem: Environmental > Terrestrial > Plant litter >... | reverse complement strand
TACATAAAGAGTTGTCCGCTCGTAGGTCGCTACCCGCTTGATCCTGCCAGCAATGGTAGGACTAGATAGATGATTGTGCTCGACAAAACCCGGCTTATAGGCGGACTGCCCAACTAAAAATACTTCCGAAAGGAAGTATTTTTAGTTTCTCTGTAAGATACGAGAGAAGAAGTGAACTAAGCGATGCTTTTAACGATTGCAGTGAATGCTGCAGGTTCAGAAACGGCAAGTTCAGCAAGTACCTTACGGTCAAGCTCAACGTTGGCTTTCTTTAGGCCACTAATCAAACGTCCGTAAGTGACGCCTTCTTGACGCGCTGCGGCGTTGATACGAGTGATCCATAGGGCTCGTAGGTCACGCTTTTTGTTGCGGCGGTCGCGGTAGCTGTATTGTAGAGCACGGATAACGGCTTGCTTGGCAAGACGGAAGCTTCGTGTTCGGTTGTGTTGCATACCCTTGGCTAATTTAAGGATCTTTTTGTGTTTTGCTCGTGCTGTGACGCCTCTTTTAACTCTCATGGTCTATACTCCTAGAACTCGTCTTACGTTTTTCGCCATTGAACCAGTAACGTGTGCAGTCGTGTTGATTGCTCGTTTACGGCTTTTGCTTTTCTTTGATAGAAGGTGAGCACCGAAAGCGCGTCGACGAGTCAGTTTACCTGTGCTTGTCAGCTTGATGCGTTTCGCTGTACCTTTGTGTGTCTTCATCTTTGGCATATTATTTACTCCTTATTACAACGCTCAAATTGCGGCCAGCCATTTGAGGTGTTTGCTCTAGTACTGCATCATCTTCCAGAAGAGTGGCGATCTTTTCGATCATCACGTATCCAAGATCTCGGTGGGCCATCTCGCGACCACGGAAGAAAATTTGAATACGCACCTTGTGTCCCTCAGCCAAAAACTCTCGTATCTTGCGTAGCTTGATATCGAGGTCACCCTGTCCGATTTTCATTCCGAATCGCATTTGTTTTAACTCGCTTTGCTTGTTAGAACGGCGGTTCTTTTGCGCTTCCTTCATCTTTTGATACTGGTATTTACCCCAGTCGACGATCTTGGCTACAGGAGGGTTGGCGTTGGGTGAGATCTCAACCAGGTCAAGTCCGGCTTCTTCGGCTGCCTTTAGTGCATCACTGCGACTCATGACACCGAGTTGTTCGCCTTCTTGTCCAATAACGCGCAGTTCTGATGCCCTAATTGCGTCGTTAATTCGAATTGATTGGTTGATAGTTCTCTCCTCTTAAATAGAGTATGCAGTTTTAAGCGTTACTCAGCATCAATTCTACCAAAAATCACCGAGGAATACAAGGGTTACTATCGAGAGCCGATGTCCGCGCGATACTGCAGCGCTTCGCTGACATGCTTGGCTTGTACAATCTCACTGTCATCGATGTCTGCAATTGTCCTGGCGACTTTAATAATCTTGAAATATGCACGGGCACTGAGGAGCAGTTTATCGCTCGCTTTTGACAGTAGGCGACGAGCGTCATCTGAAAGTTCGATTGTTCGTCGAACTTCACTAGCGGATAAATTACCGTTGTACTGAAAGCTACGTTTGTATCTGTTAAGCTGATGCGTCATTACTTTTTTGATCGTATTTAAAGCATAAGCATGTTGTGTATTATTCAGCGTTTGCTGAGAAACAAGTGAAGAATGAGGCACTCTAGAGACGTTAACGATCAAGTCTATACGATCCAGCAGGGGACCTGACAGCTTCTTTTGGTAGGTCATAATTTGCTGACTCGTGCATGTGCATTCTTTGCTGTCGTCGCCGGCATAGCCACATGGACATGGGTTCATCGTCGCGACCAACATAAAGTCTGCGGGGTAGACGATTCTGCCATTAACTCGTGCAATCGATACCCGCTTGTCTTCGAGGGGCTGTCGTAATGCTTCTAGTGTCGACCGAGAGTATTCCGGCAATTCGTCCAAGAATAGCACTCCTAGATGAGCAAGGCTAATTTCGCCCGGCTTTGGTTTATTGCCACCACCGATGATCGCAACAGGGCTGGCGGTATGGTGAGGTGAGCGAAAGGGACGGCGAGTAACAATCTCGCCATCGATCTCACCGGCAATACTATGGAGCTTCGTGGTCGCTATTTGTTCACTGTATGACAGGGGTGGTAGGAGATTGACGAGTATCTTTGCGAGCATTGTCTTGCCAGCACCCGGGGGTCCGTTCAATAGGATATTATGGCGACCGGCTGTTGCGATGATTAAGGCTCGTTTTGCTTGGTCTTGCCCCTGTACCTCGTCGATGAACGGGGGATTTGCCAATTCTAGTTCACTGACCACCACAGGAACGGTTGATTCTAGCCGTATTTCGCCCTTTAGGTGCAGGAACAGCTCTTTTAGAGAAGCTACCCCGATTACTTCTATACCTTCGATCAGCGTCGCTTGGAGGGCGTTAGCAAGCGGCAGATAGATCCGGGCGGCTTTGTGCTGTTTTGCCGCCTCTGTTATATTAATTGCGCCCCTGATAGGGCGTAAGTCGCCGCTCAGAGAAAGCTCGCCTGCAAAAACCGAATCAGTGATGTCCTGCTGTCGTAACTGACCACTGACGATCAAGATCGCGATAGCGATAGGGAGGTCAAAATAGGCACCATCTTTTGGCAGCTCTGCAGGGGCTAGATTTATGGTTATCTTCTTTGCAGGGAACTGCAATAGAGAATTACCTATAGCACTTCTGACCCGTTCTTTTGATTCATCGATTGATTTATTACCCATACCAACGATCTGAATTGTAGGGAGTCCACTCTTTGCGTCGGCCTCTACCTCTATAATCGCGCCCTCAAAGCCGATTGGTGCTGCGGTGATTACTTTTGCTACCATATTCTAAGCTAGATTTAAGCATAGCTAGTAAAAGATTGCAAGATATGCTAATATAACAGATATGGTGCGGGGCTGAATTAGCTTCGACGACGGGACCTTAACAGATTATTTTGCAAGTCGGACGTGGGCGTAACCCACACATTTTAATTGCAAACAACTTTGCTAAAACAGTAAAAGAGAACGCTGCTAACCTTCTTGCGCAAGCATTTGGTACAGCGCCTCGCTTTGCTAACTCTGTAGCCTAATAAGCTCAGTACCGTCGTTCTCTACAGGTAACATAGACTGAGAACGGTGTTATAAAACATGTTACTTACCGGATAGAGGGGGAGCAGCCTCCGCTTGGGACACTTTACTGCGCGACGACCTAGTTATTTTTTGTATGATCTTTAGGCTAGAGAGTCGTTAATCATCGGATCAGACTAAACTTGTAGACGAATAATCAGTTACCTATCGGACCCGGGGGCAGTACCCGGCAGCTCCACCATGACATTATTTGAACCGCTCCGAATGGAGCGGTTTTGATTTTCTGGGACTGTAAAATGGCACAAAATAAAACAACCGCCTGCGAGGAACGGTTGTTTTTGTGGAGTTTTTTCGTAATTTTTGTTTTTGGCCGCTGTATAATTTATTTATTCAGTAGCTACCCCTATAATATGATGCCAAAGCGCTTGTGTCAATGACTTTATGAAAGATTTTTTACGTAATTTATACGACGTATATTGAACACTATATGTAGTATGCGGCTGAACACATAGGCGCTAGTCGTGTTACTGTCTATGCTTATGCTACAATATACGCAAGCGCAGGCAACTTGCGCGCCACAATTCGGCAATAGTAACCTAACCTGATTAGCAGACGACAATCTGCGAAAGGCATGGTTAAAAATCCAACGAAGTATTGAACCGTCAGTAGGTATCTTTCTTGGTCATGGTAGAAAACTATCATCAGAGCAGAAAGAACTTGCTGGCGGTTTTCTTTCTTCTATCAGTAAACTTGGTAATAATACAGATTTAGTTAACATTTAATACATAGAATAGGGTAATGATGGGCATCAAAGGTAAGGAACGCGGGTTCACGATCGTAGAATTACTGATTATAGTCACAATTATAGGCATTTTAGCCTCGATTACTATCTTGGCTTATAACGGTGTACAGAATCGCGCATACGATACCGCCGTACAGGCTGATCTGAGGAATGTTGGTGTGCAGCTAGAGCGCTATATGGTGGAAACAGGTGCGTATCCATTTCAAACTCAAATGACGAGTGCCATTATGGACATCAAAATGTCCAAGAGCTCGTATATGACAAACGGTGGAATATATAATGCCCTGTTCTGTGTTATTTCAAATGGGGCAGTGCAAAAGTATGTCGTGTATGGTCGTTCAAAATCAGACACAGTGTATACGTATTCATCATCCACTGGACTCACAAAGGTTGCTTCACTCGCCACAACATCAGCGGATGCGTGTAGTGCGGCAGGAATATCGACAGCTGACGCCGGATATTGGGCACAGTGGGGCTTTAATAGTGGCAATAGCGGTACCTGGCAATCGTGGATAAAAGGATAGATACGTATATTACAACGTTGTGATGGTTACATTATATTATAATTAACACCTTAATATGTATGTATATGAGGCAGTGTTGTATCTATTACGTACACATTATTTACCCAGGGCATTGACCATTTATGATGTTTATGCTAATCTAAAAACATGCTAATGCAGACATAAACAAAACACCAACGAACAAAAAACACCTTAACAATTCGGCACAGATCACAGACCCAGTAGGGAATAGAGGCCATCTTGGCACTGTCCCTCCATCAAGTATTTGACGGTAAATTGGCAATACTACGATCAAAAACAAACACAAGTATCTCGTTACAATTAACAAGATTAAAGTTAAAACAAAAAAATCGATCCGCCCATAGGGATCATCGCACCTTTGTCTTTTGTTCATCCGAATAAAAGTATCCGTTCAATCGTTTGTCCACTATCGTTAGCATTGCCAATGCTCCGCCAAAAGCGTTTGGAACTTTGTTCCGAACGTGTCTAGTAAATCCTATACTACTATCTAGCGTACTATACAAACTACTAGACACGTTCGTTGAACGTTGTTCCAGAGCAAAACGGTTGCTCTCGTATGAGAGCGGTCAGAAGTCCACCATGAGTGACGAGTTGCCCCTGGTTCACACGCCCTTTTATTATTTACTGCGGCGTTTGCTGCAATCATCGGCGTATGACTCGTTACTCGGACTAGTTTTAATCACAAGCGGGTAGTATAGTAACAGATGAAATGTTACAAAGAACACTCATCACGATAACAGTTGTAAGCCTCTGCATACTCTTGTTGCTACTCACTGCTACCACCCCAGCGACCGCCGGACCATTCGGGTTGCTGGGCATTTTCATTACAGCTTATCTGGCCAGCCTTGGCCTGATAAGCTTTTTTTTGTATGGTGTTACAAAAATTGCAACGTTTTTCTTGTCGGGGTTCGCGGTAAAGAAGCCCCTGCAACCCATGACACTAAAGCGTGCTTACTATTATGCTACTGTATTAGCTGCCGTCCCTGTCATGTTAGTTGGCCTTCAGTCCGTTGGTGCGATGGGTATCTACGAAGTAGTACTCGTTGCAATTTTTGCAACACTGGGTTGCGTCTACGTTACAAAACGACTCTAGAAATGCATTATTCTGATTGTACAAATTAGCATTGGCATTATGCTATAATTACGGATATGCAGCCAGAGCTACCGCAACAGCAAAACGGAGGGGAAGTACAACCCGATATTTCAGCGCCCAATCTTGAGCGTATGCCAATTTTGCCCGCACCAGAGACTGGGCTTGAGGTTGGGTTAGAGCGAAACGAGCAAGCGGCTGAACTTCGCGCCGCAGCTGATGCCTCTATTACAGCACTACCACTGCCGCCATTGCCACTTGATCCAGTGACGATGCCTATCGTAGATGATGCAACGGCCGCAAATCCGTTGACTGCCCAAGACGATGACGTGATCGAAAAGGAATGGGTAGACCGCGCAAAGACAATTCTATCAAATACAAAAGATGATCCGTTCGAGCGCGGCAAACAGGTGAGTAGCCTGCAAAGAGATTATCTAAAGAAACGCTACGGAAAGGACCTTGGTGCGACGGAGTCGTAGTGCCTTGGAGGGACGCATACTGTAATGCTTGGCTCAATTATCACTGTCATTATTATCCTCGCCATTCTAAGCGGGGTTGGTGCGTTTGTCTTTGTACAGTACCGGAAGGTACTTCGAGAAGCCAAGAACTACGAGCGTGGCCTCAAGATGGTACCACTCTATATTCATATCCCACCACCAAGTGATGATGTCGAAGGCGGCGGTAGGGATGAACGAGAGCTGACCCAGGAGGTCTTGTCACAGGCACAGGTGATGTATAACATTATTGCGAGCACGGCCACCAAAGGCTTCAAGAGTCGCATCTACGGACAACGGCACCTATCGTTTGAAATTGTTGCTCATGAGGGATTGGTTCATTATTACACTGTTGTACCGGTTGGTATGATTGACGTCATTAACCAGGCGATCTCTGCTGCGTATCCATCAGCCCGGCTCGAAGAAGTCGAAGAACGTAACTTATTCAGTCCCGCGGGCAAGATCGCCGGAACAGTGGGTGGCGAGTTTACATTAAAGAAAGAGTTTGGTTATCCGATTGCGACGTACGAAGAATCAAAGCGAGATGCGGCACGCGCCTTACTAAACGCACTTTCATCTGCAACCAGAGAAGACGGTATCGGCGTTCAGATCCTGATACGTCCAGCACGCGAAGGCTGGGCAAAGAATGCTATAGATCTAGCAAATGAGATTCGTAAAAACAAAGGCGTGAAGACTGGGCTGTCCTCGTTCAAGACAAAGGGGATTATGGAAATTCTCTGGAAACCACCGGAAAGCCACGAAGTGAAGGCAGAAGACAAACAGCTCAGCTCACTAGAGCAGGGTATTGTTGATGCGATTGAAGGCAAGACTAGGCATCCGGGCTACGAGACATTAATTCGTGTTGTTGCATCTTCGACAACACCTGCTCGCGCACAAACATTGCTATCGAACGTCGTCGGTGCATTTTCGTTATTTGACTCAACATCACACAATGGATTCAAATTCACACCAAGCCGCAATATCGAAGAATTTGTTACGGCTTATATCTTCCGCTTCTTCCCGCAGGAGATTGACGAGAACATTCTCAATAGCGTAGAACTGGCATCTATCTTTCACTTGCCGGACCAAAAGAGTATCCCGACGTCACAAGTACAACGACAGGCGGCCAAACAAGTAGATGGGCCAAACCAGCTGATGGAAGAGGGATTCTTGCTAGGTACGAATGAATACCGGGGCGTTAAGAAGCCTATCAGACTAGCGGCCAATGATCGTCGCCGGCACACGTATGTGATCGGACAGACGGGAACAGGTAAATCTGGGCTTCTAGAGAATTTGGCGTACCAAGACATGATGGACGGCAAAGGATTTGCCTTTATTGATCCGCACGGTGACTCTGCCGAGGCGCTACTGGGGATGATTCCAAAGGACCGTGTTGAGGATGTTATCTACTTTAACCCGTCAAATATGGAGATGCCGGTTGCCTTGAACCTGTTTGAGTTCGATAACGAAGACCAGCAGGACTTTATTATCCAGGAATCAATTGCGATGCTCTATCGACTCTATGACCCAGGGCACACCGGTATCGTTGGTCCACGATTCGAATCGTGGTTCCGTAACGCTGCGCTGACAGTGATGAGTGATCCGGGTGGATCATCGTTCCTCGACGTACAACAGGTATTTATTGACCAAGCGTTTGCTGACGAAAAGATCAAGCACGTGAAGAACCGTATGGTACTGGACTTTTGGAACAAAGAAATGGCACAAACGAGTGAAGCCTCAAAGGGTGAGATGCTCGGTTGGTTCGCCAGTAAGTTCGGTGCTTTCCTGGCAAATGACATGATGCGCAATATCATCGGTCAGACCAAGAGTACATTTAACTTACGCGATATTATGGATAACAAGAAAATCTTCCTGATTAACCTCTCGAAGGGAAAGACTGGTGAGCTAAACTCGCAACTACTCGGTATGATCCTGGTCATGAAGTTCCAAGCGGCTGCTATGGGTCGTGCGGATATACCAGAGAGTGAACGACAAGACTTCACGCTTTATGTTGATGAGTTCCAGAACTTTGCGACAGACAGTTTTGAATCAATCCTGTCAGAGGCCCGCAAGTACCGTCTGAGCTTGGTACTCGCTAATCAGTTTATGACGCAACTTACAGACAAGATTAGGGAAGCGATCCTGGGTAACATAGGAACAGTTATTAGTGGTCGTATTGGTATTACTGACGCCGAAATCTTGCAAAAGAAGTTTATCCCAACCTTTGACGCAGAAGATATGACTCGGCTTCCTAACTTCCAAACTATCGCCACGGTCATGATTAATAATGTCCCGTCTGCTCCATTTAGTATGTCGCTGTTACCTCCGATGGGAACATCGAGCCCAGAGCTGCGCGATGCACTAAAGAAGCTATCATCGGCGAAGTACGGTCGTCCTCGGGCAGAAGTAGATCGCGACATTTTTGCTCGCCTGGGTGCGGGTGATGCTGCAAAGAAAGAAAAGATGGAGGCATTAAAGAAGGCTCAACAAGATCGCCTCACTGCGATGCAGAATACGGCAGGGGCAGCAAATCCTGCGGCACCAATGGCCCCTGGAGCAGCGCCAGCAAAGGCACCTTCGTTCCTAGATGACTGGCTTGCAAAGAGGCAGCAATCAACCCCGGCACCACAGCCTCCGCAGGAAGCACCACGATCGCCAGTTCATGCAGTAAGTCCAGCGGCACCACTAGCGACAACGCCTCCGGCTACTGCACAGCCAGTTACAGCACCAAAGCCGGCGCCTATGACAACGCAGGACGCGCCGAGTGGCCCGTCTGTTGCTGAACAGAACAAAGAGCCGCTTATGCCTATCGCTGCCGTTCCAACGCCTGCAGTGCAGCCAGAAACGCAGATTCAGCCCCAGGATCAAACGCACAAGTTGCATGTTCGTGAACCAAACAACGAAACGCATGAAGGTGTCTCCATAAAACTTCGATAACGGTAGCCTATGATATAAAAAAGAACTCGTATATAATGTACGAGTTCTTTTTTATATCAGTCCTGGTTACTACTGACTTTTACCGGTAATCAACACCTTGAAGTAGTCATAGACAGTCCCCAATATCCATCCGATAATGAACGCTGCAATCGTCTCAAATCCAGAGAGGACGTACCCCAGTGTTTTTGCGATGATATAGACAGTGAGTACCAGGAAGAAGGCGGCGACCGCACCAGATAAGATTGCATCTGGGCGCGCTGCAGTAGCGCCGACAAAGTCACTGGTCCGTTCGACAGTCTTATTGTGAATAAGCTTGCTAAAGGCGCGGCTAGGGGCGGAGAGCTCTTTTTGGATATGCGACATATGGCGCTTAAAGCTCTGTTCGCCTTCTTTTTTGCTAACCACGCCATGACGCCTCGGGGCTGGGGGCGCTTTTTTGACCTTCTCGGCACTCGATTTCTCGACACCAATAGCTGTTTCCATCGCTTCGACTTTAGCGCGTTCGACGGTCTGTTCGATATGTTCTTTACCTAGCTCCGCACCTTTTTCGATAGAGTTCTTTAGTGCTTCTAATCGTTCGCTAGAGGCTTCGGTTGCTTCGACAGAGCGTTCACCGCTGTCAGATAGTTGTTCTGGACTACTCATTATAGGCTCCCTGTATTAAGATCACGCCGGATCAATCGTACTTCCTTACCAAGCTGTCGTGACCTGAGGTAGAAGTAACTGACAACCGCTAGGACAATGCCACCGAACAGGAGGTTCTCTGCAGGACCGGTGTGTGGTAGCTCGGCTACGACTTGCTCGACAACCTTTGGCGTCGGGCAGGTGACACTAACAGTCACGTTATTACCAAAGACATTCATAAGGTTACAGTCATAAGATGTTGGTTCGCTTGCACCCTGTGGGGTTGCAGGAATGGTATCCATGACACGAACGATGAACGTTCGTGACTGGGTCTCTTCGCCGGCAAGTGTGATTGCAGGCCAGCTCAGTACCTTTGTGGTTTCATTAAATGTGCCGCCACCTGCGTCCACGAGTGTTGCATATTCCATGACATCCGTGAGGTCGTCGTAGATTTCTGTTGGCGCGCCTGTGCCGCCAGTATTCTTTAGTGTGACAGTGTATTTAATTTGGTCACCTTCGTGTGCACTCAATGTTGTGACATCAAGGAGTCCAGTCGATAGGTTAGATGCTGATTTGGATAAGGTGATATTTGCAGGCGTA
>Ga0247814_10002487_pt1 | contig 10166 bp, 10 predicted proteins | sample UWRJL179409R1_FD_179947 | JGI IMG/M metagenome (GOLD analysis project Ga0247814, IMG submission 179947) | Plant litter microbial communities from Arlington Agricultural Research Station in Wisconsin, United States - UWRJ-L179-409R-1 | ecosystem: Environmental > Terrestrial > Plant litter >... | reverse complement strand
GAATTAATAAGACGGCTTTTAATTAAAAAAATGAATGAACCATAATTTACGCTCATCTCCAATCAGTTATTATAAACTTTTGAAAGTAGTTTTAAGCAGGTGGTACTGGTTACTTTGCGCAGTGCTCTTCGGATTAGTTTTATGCTATCTATACATTCTTATTACGCCCAAAGAATATAGATCGTCCGCAATACTTAAATACGAGGATAAAAAGTCTGAGATAAGTGAACTATTGAGCGTTAGAAATTTATACGACAGGACAAACAAAGTGGAGTCAGAGAAAAATACAATCCTGTCAAGAACCGTGTTACATGCTGCAATTGCGGCCCTAGATTATCAGATAACGTTTTTTGAGGAGGTAAATTTGCATACTGTATCAATTTATCCCAAAAAGCCAATTACGATTACATTCCTGAAGAGAAATACTTCGAAGCTTGTAAAACATAGATTAGAATACCGTGAAATAAATCATAAACAATTTCAATTGTGTCTACAATCGAAAGAAATCAATTACTGTAAAGTATATAATTATAATCAGCCAATTGGAATTTTTGGAAATGTAATAGCTATAAATGACCATGCTTCGAATAAAGCAAGTGTTCCAGTGTTCTTTAAAATTACGAATCCAGAGGAAGTAATTGAAATTATACAAAAAGCAATTAAAATAGATGACTCTCAAAATACCAACACATTAAAAATAAAATATCTAGGCGCGAATGCTGCCTTTTGCACCGACATTTTAAATTCTATACTTGATCAGTATTTAAAATTTGATGTTAAACAAAAGGAAAATGCCTTGGTGCAAACATCAAACTTTTTAGGCTTACTGCTCGTACAAATGTCAAGTAAAGCTAAATCCTCTGCGTTAGCTCTTCAATCATTCAAAGAGTCAAATAATCTATATAACGTCAACTCTTTAGTAGCCGACAACCAGAGTGTCCTCGAAAAACTTGAATTAGAGGGACATGCTGTTGATATGAATTTAAAGATATTAGAATTTGTTTCTGCCCGAATATTGGAAGAGCCTTTAAAAGACATTCCTACTTATAATTTACAAGGCTTACCTGACCGGCAATTACAAATTCTAGTTGAGAAATACCATCAACTAACTTTGACTCGTCGGGAAAAGCTGAATGTGTATACGAGAGATTCAGATCCTATTGTATTTATAGATAATCAGATCGTAGACCTTAAAGGCTCAATTATAAAAAGTCTTTCTGAACATCAACGTCTTAACGAGCAACGTTCGAACTTTCTTAGGAAACAGGCCGACAGTGTAAGTGATATTTTAAAAAAAATTCCTCAAATCGAGACCGCCGCAAATTCCCTTTCTTCCAGGTCGGAATTAGATCAGAAAGTTCAAGAGTTTTTAGCTCAGAAAAAACTTGAAACTCAAATCGTAAATGCAGCAATTATCCCAATAGCCACAATACTAGACCGAGCAAGTTATCCAATGGCACACTGGCGGCCTCTTGTGCAACCATGTTATCTCTTAGCAACATTTTTAAGCATTCTAGCTGGAACATTAATAATAATAGCCGCGCACTTGTATAACCCTTTCATTTATACCAAGGAACATATTGAAGAACTGACCTCAATACCAATTCTGGGTGTCGTTAATAAATCTTATAATCATCCTCAATCTCCAAGTAATCAAATTATAATCAAGGATTTTCCCAGGTCGACTTTTAGTGAATCAATTAGGTTCATTAGAGGTAATCTCAACTTTATAGCTCCCGAGAAGGGCAAAGTAATATGCATTACCTCGGCAGTATCTGGAGAAGGAAAATCATTTGTTTCTCTCAATCTCGCTTACACTTTAACACTTATTCAAAAAAAAGTAATTTTAATCGCTGCAGATTTGCGGAAGTCAACGCTTCACTTGGCTTTTGATCTTCCAAACTTAAATGGTTTAAGCAAATACCTAAGTGGTCAATCCGACGTAAAGTCCATCTGCACTAAAACATCAATTACAAATTTGGATACAATAACTGCAGGACCTACACCTCCTAATCCTTCAGAATTACTTCAAAGTCACCTAATGGAATCTCTTATCCAAGAGCTTAAAGAATTCTATGATATAATATTGATCGACTCTGCCCCTATCGGATTAGTATCAGACATTAAACCAGTAATGATGCTTGCAGATATAAATCTTTTTATTCTTAGGAGCGGTGTTTCAAAGCCTGGATATACACAAATACCTCAGCGATTAAAGGAAGAACTTGGCCTCTCAGGCGTCGCGATAATACTTAATGATTTCAAATCTGATAATTTTCACAACCACTACTACAAGGATAGTCAATAGTATTCCGAACGAAAAATGAAACTTAACTCAAAGATACTCTTTCTCACACTTGATGGCTTTAGTAACACAGGTGGTATTCAAAGTGTATGCAAAAATATGGCCTTTACATTAAACTCCATAAGTACAAAGTCTGATACAGTTTACTTTACAAATCATTCACTTTATGATGATCTGGCAGATAACGCCTATATAGAAGGTAATAATTTTCACGGACATAGTGGAAATAGAATATCATTTTTAATTAATTCCATTAAACAGGGCATATCTTGCAATACGATAATAATTAGTCATATAAATTTACTTCTTATAGCCTTTTTAATAAAGCTATTTAATAGGAAAGCAAAGATTGTCATGCTAACACATGGCACAGAAATATGGAGGAACATCCAAATCGTAAAACTGTATTTTATAAGAATAGCGATTACTATTTGGTCTGTAAGTGAGTATACTAAAGATATTCTTGTAAAAAGGCATTGTATCAAACCCTTAAATATAATAGTCTTAAACAACTGTCTTGATCCTTTTCGCAGTGCTTCGGAAAGTTTGAACAAGCCAGAAGACCTTTTGAAGCTTCATGCATTATCAACTATTCAACCAATAATCATCAGCGTATGCAGAATGTCTAAATACGACTGGGATAAAGGATACGACCTTACACTACGTGCATTGCCTAAAGTAATCCTCGAGTTTCCAACTCTGCACTACTTCATGATAGGTTGCATTGATCCTGTGGAACTAACCAGAGTTAATACCCTAATTGCATCATTAAATATCAAGAAACATGTAACTCTCTTAGGCTATGTTTCGGAATTTGATCTCGCTAAATACTATAGGTTAGCTGATCTATTCGTTTTACCCAGTTCAAAAGAAGGTTTTGGATTAGTGTTCATTGAAGCTGCAAGTTTTGGCTGCGAAGTAATTTCTGGAGATCAAGACGGTAGCAAGGAAGCGCTAATGAATGGCAGCCTTGGAATTTCAATACGCATTACATCCGAAAATTTGGTGAAGCAAATTGCAAAATCTCTACGGAATGGCCGTGATATACTTTCTAGAAGAAATATTAAAAACAAATGTTTTGATCAATATAGTCAAGGTAGATACGAAAGCAGAGTCAAACTTCTTCTGAGATGACAGGAAGAGAATGGAAAATTATACCTCAAGAACCCATATTTACTTTAAGACTTAGAGAACTTATTCAGTTTAGATATCTCCTTTCACAATTAGTATACAGGGATCTTATTGCTTCTTACAAACAAACCATATTAGGCCCCGCCTGGCTTATTGTTCACCCATTGATTACGACTTTAATTTTTACGGTTGTTTTCGGGAGAATAGTAAAGATCTCAACTGATGGGCTGCCCCAGCCATTATTTTACTTAAGTGGAATCATTTGCTGGAACTACTTTTCCGAGTGTTTAATACGGACATCTACCGTTTTCAAAGACAATGCAAATATTTTTGGAAAAGTATATTTTCCCAGGATAATAGTGCCAATAAGTTTAGCTGTGTCCATGTTCTTTCGGCTTGTCATCCATATGCTTCTTCTTTTACTCGTTATGCTATTTTACAGTAATCATTATAACCAAAATATTTTAACGAGCATCGCAATCATCCCTTTACTGATAATCACAATAGCGCTATTGGGAGTTGGTTTGGGATTAATTATAGCATGTCTGACCATAAAGTATAAGGACTTAAATTTCGTCATTGTCTTTAGCCTGCAGCTTACAATGTATACGACAACAGTGATTTTTCCACTCAATTCCGCCCCAAAGAATATGGTATCCTTAGTTAGAGCTAACCCTATGACAACCATAATAGAATCATTTAGGCATGCATTATTTAACACGGGAAATTTGGAGATTGTACCTCTTTGTTATAGTTTGATATGTGGATTCCTATTTTTTAGCATAGGTTTTATCGCGTTCAATCGGATGGAAAAAACATTTATAGACTCTATATAACAATGTCTGAAGTAATTTTAAAAGTAAGGAACGTGTCGAAGTGCTACAACCTGTACAACTCTGGAAGCATTAGTGGAGACTTAAGTAAATGGATTTCCTCACGACGTATTGAAAAAAGTAACTATGAATTCTGGGCGCTTCAGGAAATCAGTTTTGATTTGAGAAAAGGAGATCGCTTAGCTGTAACGGGCGATAATGGCGCTGGTAAAAGCACCCTGCTAAAAATTCTTAGTAAAATTACCAGGCCCACTAGTGGTTCTATAATTGGAAAAGGGAGAATTACGAGCATGTTGGAAGTTGGAACGGGTTTTCATCCCGAATTAAGCGGCATTGAAAACATTTATCTTAATGGGGCGATGTTGGGTATGAGTAAGCGAGATATTAAACTTAAGGTCGATGAAATAGTCGACTTCGCTCAAATCATAAACCAAATTAACAATCCTGTAAAGTTATACTCATCGGGCATGTACATGCGTCTTGCCTTTGCTACCGCAGCACATCTTCAATCAGAAACGATAATAATGGATGAAGTATTGGCTGTTGGAGACCAAAAATTCAAAGAAAAATGCATCACAAAGTTAAACGACCTAAGTAGTGAGTTTGGTAAAACTATCATTCTAGTAAGCCATGAAAGGGAACATTTAAGAGCAATTTGCAATAAAGAAATTAGGTTATGTAAAGGCTTGATGATATGAGTGATAAAGCAAAACTTATCCTCGTTGTTTATATGCCTTGGGTACTAGCTAAAATATTTAGCCTAGACCCTATTGTATCATTTTTTATCGCTTGGCTCGGGTCTTTTCATATATTTTACGTCACGATCCTTTCATCCCTGGCACCATTTAAATCACATGGTCATGGAAATGTGGAGGTAATGAAGCCAATCATTTTAGTTCAGCTAATCTTTGCAGGTTTCATGTGTTGCACATCAATTTTCTATTTTATAGAAAACGTCGAGGAGGAAGCAATGTTTATAAGTCAGTGTCAACAGCTTTCACTACTTGCACATTCTTCATTGGTTGCTGGAATAGTTTTAATAACCAAAACTGAAAACTCTGAATTTAATGTCGCCTATCAACCGAGTCTAAGATTAATTCTTGGCATTTGTGCGCTTAGCTTTATGAGTGCAAAAGCCCTGGATTACTTACCTTCATTTATTCAATTTAAATTTCCTTTACACTTGCTGTCAATTACAACTGCCGTCTACCTATTGGTGAAAGGAATTGCAGCAAAGAATATCAGCTATGCATTAATAGGTTTTGCAATGTTCAGCATACATTTCATTGAGTCAACCTTAACTGGTTTTAAAGAAGGAATAATCGTTCAAATACTAACCTTAATTTTTGTAAGCTTTCATTTTTTTAAAACTTTTGTTCTCACATTAGGAACAGCAGTGCTGCTTTTAGCATTGTATATCTTACCTACCTATACCACCATAATGCGAGAAAAATCTTGGCAAAATGGAAATTCAACTTCTTCAGCAAGGGACCAAGCGTATCAAACTTTCTTCAATGAAGAAAATGATCAGATGATTTTGGAAACAAACTGGAAGTTTTTAACTAATAGATTCAGTGAGATCGGGATGTTTGTTAAATACGTCAAACACACACCAGATCATCAGGATTATATCGGAACTGAAATCATAAACAATGTTGTCATCTCTCTAGTCCCCAGATTTCTTTGGGAAGAAAAGCCCATTACTGAGCACGTAGCCATGCAACGGGTGTATGATGCTGGTGTGGCAAAAACCTCTTCGAATGTTTCAGCAAAGACGAGGCCGGTTGTCGATGGTTACTTGATTGCCGGTGCTATGGGTGTTGTTTTGGTTATGCTAAGCTATGGGATGGTGACTCAAATGATTTTTAATACAGCTGAAAGGCTTTTTGGAGGCTATGAACTTGGAGGTATTGTAATATTTAACAGCTTATTTCAACAACTTTGGAGAGGTAATACTTTAGAATTCCTGGTGAATAACATCATTTGCGGACTACTATTAATGTATAGTATTTACGCAGTGATGAATGGCCTTTCTTTATTCTCTAACAAGCACTTGAAATGAGAGTAATACAAATTACTCCTGCATATAAGCCTGCATACATCTATGGTGGACCGACAGTATCTGTGGCGCTACTTTGTGAAGGATTGGTTAAGCTTAAAGTAAACGTAATAGTTTATACGACAACAGCAAATGGAGAAGAAGACTTTGCTACAGACGAAAGTATAACTCAAGTAGAAGATGTAGGTGTAATTTATTTTAAGAGGTTATGGAAGGGACAGTTGCATTTATCAATAAGTCTATTGAAGGCGCTCTTTCTTAAGACCAGTGCACGAGATATTTTCCATGTTCATTCCTGGTGGAATGCTACTGCAATTTTATCAACTTTAGTAGGCATCATACGGCGGAACAAAATTGTCCTTTCACCAAGAGGTATGCTTACTAGATATTCTCTAACTAACAGACAAATGCTGCTTAAGAAAGTGTTCCACGGACTCTTTGGCAAATGGATATTAAATCAATGTCTAATACACGTAACGTCCGAAAAAGAAAAGCAAGACGTATTGGATTTTATCGGTCATAAGAGAATCGTCGTCATACCAAACATAGCAGACAATACCTTTCTAACTAATTCGAAGCGAATTTTTAAAAAGGAAATACCATGTGATTTTAAGCTACTCTTTCTTTCAAGAATAGAAGAAAAGAAAGGTATTGAAACACTTCTTCTTGCTTTAGCTAAGTTGAAATTTTCATGGCATCTTACTATCGCTGGCTCGGGGAATCACAAATATATTCAATATCTGAAATCAGAAGTAACCAGGCTCAAACTACAAGAAAAAGTTAATTGGATAGGATTCGTAGATGCTAAAGACAAAGTTAAAGTCTTAATCGATCATGACCTACTAGTGTTATTTTCTTACAATGAAAACTTCGCAAACGTAGTGATTGAAAGTTTATCATCAGGTTTACCTGTAGCATTATCAGATAGCGTAGGTTTGGCTGACTTTGTAACTGAATTTGGTCTTGGATGGGTTTCAAAAAATGATGTGCTAGCAATAACATGTTTACTTGAAAATGCTTTCCTGGATGTAAAACAGCGATCCTTGATACGTAAAATTGCACCTACAATTATTAAACAACATTTCAATCAAGAATCCATAAGTGCACGCTACTTAGCCATGTATTTGAATTATGAATACTAAATTTTCGTTCATTATTCTAACATTCAACGAGGAACTAAATCTCGACAGACTATTGGATTCAATATCTGGATTAGAGGCTCCAACATATATATTAGATTCGGGCAGTACAGATAAAACACTAGAGATTTGTAATTCAAGGAAAATTGAAGTACAGAGTAATAAGTTCATTAATCATCCGCAGCAATGGGATTATGCACTACGAAATTTTAATATCAACACACCTTGGACAATTGGTCTAGATGCTGATCAAACGGTTAGTCCTGAATTGTATGAGCTCCTCCAACGATTTACACCAGCAGACTATAGCAATATAGATGGAATCTATTTTAATAGGAAATACTATTTTCAAAATCAATGGATAGAATACGGAGGCTATTATCCTATGTATTTGTTAAAAATGTTTAAAACCAATCTTGGATATTCTGACCTTTCAGAAAACATGGATCATAGATTTCAAGTAATTGGAAAGACTATCATTTGGAATGATGGATATATTATTGAAGAAAACTTGAAAGAAAACAGTATCGGTTTCTGGATTAACAAACACAACATCTACAGCGATTTAATTGCTGAAAAGGATGTTATGAAAAGATTAATTACAACTCATACAACTAATTATCAGGCACTTTTTGGCGACCCCAATCAACGTAAAATATGGAAAAAACAGGTTTGGGATAAACTCCCAAGGTTTATTCGACCCACTTTATATTTATTTTACCGATTAATAATTCAGAGGGGAATTCTCGATGGGAAGAAGGGAATCATATTTCATTTTCTACATGCTTTCTGGTTTCGCTTAATTGTAGATTTAAAGATTGAAGAACGACTTCAAGAAAATTTTGTGGTCATTCCATTTCAACGTAAAAAAGAAATTTATACATTTTTCATAAAGTTCATCTACCTATTTCTAGTTTTCTACAGCATTAATATAGGATTCATAGCTATTTCAAGTCCTGGAGGGTTTTATATACCCTTTGTTGAAACTCACCTCAACTACATTCAGTTTCTTAGGAATACTTATATATCAGGGGTTACATTCATACTGCGACTCTTGGGATTTGAGGTAATTACCTCACCCTTTGGATTGGGAGTATTAAATCATGCTGGCTTTAAACTTGTATATTCTTGCTTAGGTTACGGTTTGATGAGTTGCTTTAGTGCTTTTGCTATATCTATCCCTAAACCATTCCCTAGCAGGTATCTTTTTCTCGCATTGGGAATAATCTTAATCTTTCTTCTAAACGTCTTTAGACTCGTCTTAATAGCTTTATACTATAAGCCCAACTTTAACATCTTTAAATTGGATCATCACGAGATTTTCAATATCGCTACTTACCTGACTATTATTGGGTGTTCATATTTATATCTAAAACATATTAAACATGATGAGTAATTTATCTACAACGAACCTGACTAAGAATTTTAATACTGAAAACTTCAATCCTGGAGCTTCTCATTTAAAAATGATGTCTTGGTATATCACTAACCTTATTATTTTCAAATCAGGAATAGTCCCCTTTAGCAATGTTTTAGTATGGTTCCTACGACTATTTGGATCAACTATTGGCCGAGATGTGAGAATAAAGCCACACATACAAATTAAGTATCCATGGAAGCTTATTGTGGGAGATCATTCCTGGTTAGGTAGTTGCATTATAGAAAATCTGGATCAAGTAACAATAGGTGCTCATGTATGTATTTCACAGGGGGCAACGCTTCTGACTGGTAATCATAACTATAAGCATCAACATTTCAATTTAATGACCGATCCAATAGTCATCGAAGACGGCGCTTGGATCTCTGCCAATAGTACAGTTTGTCCAGGAGTTGTAGCCAGATCTCATTCCGTACTATGTGTCGGCTCAGTGGCAAATAAAAAGCTCGAAGCATATTCTATCTATAAAGGAAATCCAGCAGTTTTTATTAAGAAACGAGTGATAACGTAATCTATGTTTAGAAAATATAGCTTCAAAGTTCCCCAGATTTACAGTGGCACTGAGCTCAACACGTCAGGCGGTTACCCATGGACAGTCATACAAGTTGGAAAAAGAGATGAGTATATGAAGTCACTGGAAATTGAAAACGTCACAGGAGACATTAGCACATTCTCGAAATTTCTCTCTTACTTGGTTACTGAGAATATGAAAGGAAAACCAGTTGCACATGTGCCAGGAAACTTAGGATGGTACTCGCCGCAAAAATGCGGCGAATAAGCATAACTATTTGCCGCATAATCTACGAGTCCACCCACCGCGTAGATATCACACCTTGGCTAGAATGGTTCCTTGGATGTCTAAACCATTCGCTGGAACAAACTGAACAAACTATATCCATGATTCTGGCGCGTGCAAGGTTCTGGAAAAACAACAACGGACAAGAATTCAATCTTCGTCAGCAAAAAATGCTGCATGTTTTGCTTGATAACTTTTTAGGAAAATTAAATGTGTCCAAATGGGCAACAATGACCAGAACCACTACAGATACTGCATTAAGGGACATACAGGATCTGGTAAAAAAAGGTATTCTTGAACAAGAGAATAGCGGCGGGCGCAGCACCAGCTACAGGCTGAGAGAGATCATCAGATAGAGATTAAACGTTTAGTTGACAGTAATTTACTGTGCATCTTGTCTAGGAATTCATGCTAACTTTTAATATATTTATTTTAAATAAATTAATCTCATGAAATATTTTAACA
>Ga0247814_10002485_pt1 | contig 10171 bp, 5 predicted proteins | sample UWRJL179409R1_FD_179947 | JGI IMG/M metagenome (GOLD analysis project Ga0247814, IMG submission 179947) | Plant litter microbial communities from Arlington Agricultural Research Station in Wisconsin, United States - UWRJ-L179-409R-1 | ecosystem: Environmental > Terrestrial > Plant litter >... | reverse complement strand
GCCAGGCGCAGGTGGCGCACGGCATGCGCATGGCGCTGCGCCGCGCCGACGGCAGTACCGACGAATTGTTCATCGATGTGCTGTTCCAGCCGGACATCGATGCGCACGGCAACGTCGCCGGCATCTACGTCCAGGGCACCGACGTCACCGAGCGCATACTGGCCCAGCTTGCCGTCACGCAGAATCACGAGCAGCTCGAAGCGCTCGTGCGCGAGCGCTCCAAGTCGCTCGAACACACGCAGGCGGCGCTGATGCACGCGCAAAAACTGGAAGCCATCGGCAAGCTGACGGGCGGCGTGGCGCACGATTTCAATAACGTGCTGCACATTATCAGCGGCAATATCGACTTGATTAAAATGTTCTCGATGGCCAACGAGAAAATCGTGGCCCGTTGCCAGTCGGCCCAAAGCGCCATCAAGCGCGGCGCCAAGCTGTCGTCGCAATTGCTGTCGTTCGCCCGCAAGCAGCCACTGCAGCCGAACGCCGTGAACCTCGATGAAGTGTTCGCCAACATGGATTTGCTGGTCAAGCGCGCGGTCGGCGAAAAGGTCGACGTGATCCTCGACATCGCCCCGAATGCGTGGAACATCAAGGTCGATCCGCAGCAGCTGGAAAACGTCGTCTTGAACCTGGCCATGAATGCCGGCGACGCGTTAAAGCGCGGCGGCGAGCTGGTCATTTCGGCACGCAATGTCGTGCTCAGCCCGTCCGAACAACTGGCCAGCGGCAGCGAATCGCGCGAGTGCGTGCGCCTGTCGTTCGCCGACAATGGCGACGGCATGAGCGAAGCGGTCAAGGAACGCGCCTTCGAGCCCTTCTTCTCGACCAAGGGCATCGGCAAGGGCAGCGGCCTGGGCCTGTCGATGGCCTACGGGTTCGTCAAGCAAAGCGGCGGCCACATCGAAATCGACAGCACGCTGGGCGCAGGCGCCAACATCATCATCCTGTTGCCGCGCACGGTGGAGTCAGCCGCGCCGAAGAAGACCGGTCCGGTGGGCAGTGTCGAAGGCGGCGATGAAACGGTGCTGGTGGTCGACGACGAGAAAGAGATCCAGGAAAACGTCGCCGCCATCCTGGGCGAACTGGGCTACCACGTGATCACCGCGTCCAGCGCCGACGAAGCGGCCACCCTGCTCGACCGCTCCGGCAAGATCGACCTGCTGTTTACCGACGTCATCATGCCGGGCGCGATTTCCTGCACCGAGCTGGCGGCCATGGCGCGCGTGCGCCACCCGGATATCCGCGTACTGTTCACGTCCGGCTACCTGGAAAACGCCGTCGCCAACAACGGCAAGCTCGATGAAGGCGTCACCCTGCTCAACAAGCCGTATGCACGGGAAGAGCTGGCAGGGGCGGTCAGGAAGCTGCTGTCGGCGCGCGCGGCGACGACAAATACCTGATCAGGCGGTGACCGGCGTCGGCAACGCCTTGCCGGCAAAATGGCAGCGCAGGTTCTCCAGCACCAGGTCCATCATGGCCTGGCGCGTCTCCACCGTCGCGCTGCCCAGGTGCGGGGCCAGCAACACATTCTCGAGTGCCGCCAGGCGCGCATCGGCATGGGGCTCGCGCTCGAACACGTCGAGCGCGGCGCCGCCCAAGGTCTTTTGCTCCAGCGCGTCGATCAGCGCCGCTTCATCGACCAGCGAGCCGCGCGCAATATTGACCAGGTAGCCGGAAGCACCCAGCGCATCCATGACGGCGCGGTCGATCAGCTTGTCCGTCTCCGGCCCGCCCGGCGCGGCCACGATCAGGATGTCGCTGTCCCTGGCCAGTTGCACCAGGTCCGCTTCGAAGCGGTACGCGAGGTGCTGGTCGCTGCGTCCGTAGTACGCCAGCGTCACGCCGAACGGCTCCAGGCGGCGGGCAATGTCCTTGCCGATGCGGCCCAGGCCGACGATGCCGACGCGCTTGCCCGACAGGCTCACGCCCAGCGGCATCGTGCCCTTGGTCCATTGGCCTTCGCGCACGAAACGGTCCGACGCCGGCAGGCGCCGCAGCAGCCCCAGCAGCATGCCCACACACAGTTCTGCCACGGCCGTATTGAGGACATCCGGCGTGTTCGTCACGGGTATATTGCGCGCGGCGGCAGCGGCCAGCGGCAAGCCGTCGTACCCGACGCCGAAGGTGGAAATGATTTCCAGTTTGGGCAAGCGCGCCAGGATCTCGGCCGGCACTTTCACATTGCTGCGCGTGACAATGCCGCGGATGCGCTGGGCCAGCGCCGGATCGGCGTCGAGCGCCTCCTGCAAATGCGGGGTGAATGCGGCGTCGAGCTGGGCCTGGTGGGCGGGCGCATAGCTGCCCAGCTGGAGCAGGTCGGGTTTGGAATCGGTTCGGGTCATTTGGCAAACACCTGGTTGAGGTCGGCAAAGGCTTTGAATTCAAGCGCATTCCCGGAGGGGTCGAGGAAAAACATGGTGGCTTGCTCGCCCGGCAGGCCGGGAAAGCGGATGTGCGGTTCGATGACGAAATCGATGCCGGCGTCGCGCAGGCGGTCCGCCAGCGCTTGCCAGTCGGCCAGCGGGATGATGGCGCCGAAGTGGCGCACCGGCACGTCATGGCCGTCGACGGCATTCGTGGACGCCGCTCCGGCGGGCACGTGGCACGCCTGCGGCGCGAGATGCGCGACCAGCTGGTGGCCGTAGAAATTGAAGTCGACCCACGCAGCGGAACTGCGCCCTTCGGCGCAGCCGATCACGGCGCCGTAAAACTGGCGCGCCGCGGCCAGGTCGTGGACGGGAAACGCCAGGTGAAACAGGGCAGATGCAGTCATGTTGACTCCTTTGATCATGAACAAAATTGTAATCGAAATGGCCAATTCCATTTGTGACCGCCCGATCGCCCACAAATCGTGTCTGTTTAACAACAATTTTTGGCAACAATGTGACCCAAGGACTGTTTCCAAAAGTCACTAACTGATAAACTGCTGGGCGAACGGTTTCTTGTCATGCATCGCTGTCCGGCAAAATCAGTGCGCGCGTGCAAGTGGCGGTTCTTCCCTGTGACGGCCCGTCTCCGGTGCCGCGCAGTACGTTTTAGTCAGGATTGGCATGTCGCTCACCCCCGTTCCCGCGCACCTTGCTGTGCTTGCCGCTGCCCTGCTACCCATCGTGGCCCCCGTCAGCGCGCAGGCCCCCATGCCCGAAGTGGTCGTCACAGCCCAGCGCACGCCCGAACTGGCATCGCGCACCCCCGTGGCGCTGACGGTGATTGAGGGCGAGCAACTGCGCAACGAGGGCATTGCCCGGCCCGCCGAGCTGGCCCGGCGCTTGCCGAACGTCAGCATGGATGGCGCCGCCGACGGCCTGAAAATCACGATCCGCGGCGTGAGCAGCGCCGACACCACCGAAAAAGGCGATCCGTCCGCCGCCTTCATGCTCGACGGCGTCTACATCGCGCGCCCGCAAAGCCAGGATGTCGACCTGCTCGACGTGGAGCGCGTGGAAGTGCTGCGGGGCCCGCAAGGCACGCTGTACGGACGTAACGCCACCGCTGGCGTCGTCAACGTCGTGTCGCGCGCGCCGACCCAGATGCTGGAAGGCAGCGCCGGCGCCGAGGTCGGCAATGCCAATGCCCGCCGCGTGGACGCCATGCTCAACGTCCCCGTCAACGCCGGACTGGCGCTGCGCGCAGCCGTGGCGGCCAACCGGCGCGACAGCTACCTGCACAACGGCCAGGGCACCGGCCACACGCTGGGCCTGGACCGCGACGACCGCGCCGCCAAACTCGCGGCCAGGCTGGCCATTGGCCGCGATGCCAGCCTGGTCCTGCGCTACGACGTCTCCGTCCAGCACGACAACCCGGACAACTTTGTCGAGGATGGCAATTTCTACAGCGGCGTGGAAACCGGCGCCCCGGTCGCCACCAGCGGCACGACGGCGGCGCGGCTGACCAACCGCTTCATTGCCCCGAACGCCGTCCCGGAACAGGGATACCGGACCCGCCGCACGTCGGGCCTGGCCGCCGACCTGACATGGAACGTGGGCGCCGCGACGCTGTACTACCTCGGTTCCCGGCGCCATTTCGATGATGCGTTCCTGACCAATTTTTATTACCGCGTCGCACCAACCGTCGCCCTGGGCGTGCGCGAAGAGTTCAATGGCGCCTACACCCAGGATTCGCACGAGCTGCGCCTGGCGACCGACGCCAATGCCGTCCTCAGCGGCCAGGCCGGCCTCTATTATTTCCGCGAACAGTCCGACGTCCTGTACGTCTTCCGCGACCTGGAACCGATCGGCTTGCCGCCCTATTACGTGTTCCCGCACGGACCGAACGTGGCGCGCAGCAAGGCCGTCTTCGGCCAGGGCACCTGGAAGATCACCGATGCCCTGCGCGCCACGCTCGGTGCCCGCTATACCGACGACGTCAAGTCGCGCGCTGGCTCGACCAATTTCCAGCAGGCCGCCACGTTCAATCCCGCCACCGACTTGCGTTCACTGAATGCCGCCACCGTGAACACCAGCAAGACCACGTGGCGCGCCGGCCTCGACTACGACCTGGCGCCAGCGACCTTGTTGTACGGGGCAGTGTCGACCGGCTACAAGGCCGGCGGCTTCAATGACGGCTGCCTGGCCGGCACGCGCGCCCTCGGCATCGATTGCCCGGCCGGCGCGGCCGTGCCCGAAGCGACGCTGGTGTACCGCCCGGAAACGCTGACGGCCGTCGAAGCGGGCGTCAAGACGCGCTTCTGGGACGGGCGCGCCACGCTGAACCTGGCCGCATTCCACTACCGTTACGCCAACCTGCAACTGTCCGGCGTGGCCGTGGTGCAAGGCGCGCCGCGTTACGTGACGGCCAACGCCGCCAAAGCCGGCGTCACGGGCGTGGAAGCCGACGGCCGGGTCTTGTTCGATGCCAACAATGCGCTGACCTACGGCGTGACCTGGCTCGACGCGCTCTATCGCTCCTACGTCCCCGACGGCGTGCATTCCTGGGCCGGGCACGACCTGGACCGCGCCCCCCGCCATACGGTGATGCTGGGGTATGAACACCGGGTCGGCCTGGCAACCGGCGACCTGACGGCGGGCATCGCCACGCGCGCCAGCAGCGCCTACCAGATCGCCGTGCCCAGCCAGTTGCTGGAATACCCGATCGCGGGCCACGCCAGCACGGACCTGTCGCTGCGCTGGCAGCCAGCCCGGGCCCCATGGCACGTGCAACTACGCGCCAGCAACCTGGAAAACCGCGTGCGCCCGATCGCCATCGACAGTTTCGGCATGGTCGTGCCGAGCGACCCGCGCACCGTCAGCGCCCGCCTGGCTGTCCAGTTTTGAGGCAGCCACCCGCCCGCCATGCAGCAGCGCTTGCCGGGCGCCTGGCCTGCGTATTGCCGGTCATGCTGGCATTGCTGGCACTGCTGATACTGCTCGCGCCACTGCACGCACGCGCTGCCGCTCCCCTGGTACTCGACGGCCAGGCCGTTGCGGTGGATGCCTGGCCGGCGCTGACCGTCCTGAACGACCCCGGCGGCACATTGCGCCTCGAGCAGGTGCTTGCTGCGGGCAGCCAATTCCAGCGGCCGCGGTCGCATCGCGCGACGCTGGGTGTCGGCAACAGCGTGGTCTGGCTGCGCATACCCGTCAGCGTGCCCCCTGGCGCCGACGGCAACTGGGTGCTGTCGATCGATTACGCCGTGATCAACCGCGTCGACGTGTACATCGGCGACGACCATGGCATCCGCCTGCATGGCACGATGGGCAACCTGCACCCCGGCACGCCGGGCACGGCCGGCGGCCGGATTCCGGCGACCTTGCTGGACCTGCCGCCCGGCACGGAGCAAACCTTGCTGTTGCGCGTCGAGAACATCGGCGCGCTGGTCGTGCCGGTCGCGCTGTCGCGCCCGGACCGTTTTCTTGCCGATGCGCTGGGCGAGCAGGTGCTGCAGGGCTTGCTGGCCGGGCTGTCGGTGTGCCTGCTCCTGTACAGCCTGGCGCAGTGGATCAGCCTGCGCGAACCGCTGTTCGGCAAATACGCGCTGTTCGTGGCGGGCATCACCATGTTTTCGGTCGAGCTGTTCGGACTGGGCCAGCAGTATTTATGGGGCCAGCATCCCTGGATGACCGTGCATGCGGGCGGCCTGTTTTCGCTGATGGCGTCGTGCGGCGCATATCTCTTCGTCGAGCAGGCGCTGGCCCGGCCCGGCCGTGACCGCCTGTTCAGCATCCTGATGAAAACCGGCGCCGCGCTGACGGTGGCCAGCGCCATCGCCTTCGGCCTGGACTGGTTCAGTGTCGCCACCCTGGTGGCCATCGTCAGCACGCTGGGGCTGATGCCGATGCTGCTGGGCCTGCCCGGCGCCTTCCAGCGGGCGCGCCGGGGCGATCCTGCCGGCATCTATTTCCTGGTCGGCTGGGCGCTGGGCTTCGCCGCCGCAGTCTGGCTCAGCCGCGTGATCGGCGGCACTGCCGACGCCCATTTCTGGAGCATGCACGCGCTGCAGTTCGCCAACGTGCTCGACATGCTGATCTTCATGCGCATCCTCGGCCTGCGCACCAAGGCCATGCAGGCCGCCATGTTGCGTGCGGAAGCGGCCACGCGCATGAAGTCCGATTTCCTGGCCAATATGAGCCATGAAATCCGCACGCCTTTGAATGCCATCATCGGCATGAGCCGGCTGGCGCTGATGGGCCAGCCGCAGCCGAAAATCCAGCATTACCTGAACAAGATCCTCGGCTCCGGCGAACATCTGCTGCGCATCCTGAACGACATCCTCGACTTTTCCAAGATCGAAGCGGGCAAGCTGACGCTGGAACACGTGCCATTCGACCTGGACGACATGCTGGGCCATTTGTCGAGCCTGATGGCCATCAAGACCGACGTCAAAAAGGTCGAACTGGTGTTTCGCGTCGAACGGGGCGTGCCGCCGCGCCTGGTCGGCGACCCGCTGCGGCTGGGCCAGATCCTCATCAACCTCACCAACAACGCGGTGAAATTCACCGAGCAAGGCGAGATCGTCGTCACGGTGCAGGTGGTGGAAAGCAAGGACAACGATGTGCGCCTGCGCTTTTCCGTCGCCGATACGGGCATCGGCATGGATCCGGAACAGCTTGCGCGCCTGTTCACGGCCTTCACCCAGGCCGACGGCGCGATCACGCGTCGATATGGCGGCACGGGCCTCGGCCTGTCGATATCCCGGCAACTGGTGGAACTGATGTCGGGCACGCTCTCCGTGACCAGCACGCCCGGCGCCGGCAGCCGGTTCAGCTTCACGGTTCCGCTCGGCATCGGCGATCTGCACGAAACCGCCATGGCGGCGCCCACCGCCGCCCTGTTCCAGGTGCGCGCCCTGGTCGTCGACGACAGCCCCAGCGCGCGCGACGCGCTGGTCGAGATGCTCGGTTCGTTCGGCGTCACCGCCCACGCGGTCGCGTCCGGCGAGCAGGCGCTGGCCATGATGGCGCGCGCCGTGGCCGCCGGCCAGCCCTACCAGGTGGTGCTGATGGACTACCTGATGCAGGGCTGGGACGGCGTGGAGACGATCCGCCGCATCCACGCCGACCCGCGTTTCACCGCGCCGCCGGCGATCCTGATGGTCAGCGTCTGCTCGCGCGAAACCGTGCTCGACCATGAGGGGCGCCTGCCGGTCGACGGATTCCTGACCAAGCCGGTGGGCCCGGCGCTGCTCTATCACAGCCTGCTGCAAGTGCTGCAACCGGCGCTGACGACTGCGCCGGCAGCGGCCGCGCCGCCGGCCGCCGCCAGCCGCTGGCCAGGCGGGCACGACCTGGCGCCACTGCACGGCGCCCGTGTCCTGCTGGTCGACGACAATGCCAACAACCGCGAGGTGGCGCGCGACTTTCTCGCCATGGCGCGGGTCCACGTCGACTGCGCTGTCCATGGCGGCGAAGCCATTGCCATGGTCCAGGCGGGCGACTACGACCTGGTGCTGATGGATATCCAGATGCATGAAATGGATGGCCTCACCGCGACCCGGCGTATCCGCGCGCTGGGGACGTACGACGCCTTGCCGATCGTGGCCATGACGGCGCACGCCATGCTGGGCGACCGCGAGAAAAGCCTGGCTGCCGGCATGAACGACCACATCACCAAGCCGATCGACCCGGCCTTGCTGTTTGCGGCACTGCAGAAATGGATCGCCCCGGCACGGCTGGCGGGCCGGTCCCTGCCGCAAGAGGCGAGCGAGCCGGTCCGCGCCCGGCGCCGCAGCCCGCCACTGCCGGAAATTATCGGCGTCAACTGGGACGTGGCGCTGGCGGCCGCCGGCGGCCAGCGCCCGCGCCTGTTCCAGCGCATGCGCAGTTTCATGGGCGAATATGGCAACGCCACCCGGCAAATCCAGGTCGCGCTGGGCGCCGGGCGCCTGGAGCAACTGCAAGCGATGGCGCATAACCTGAAATCGAACGCCGCCTACCTGGGCGCCGAAGCGGTGGCCGCGCTGGCCAGTACGCTCGAAGACGAGCTGCGCGCCGGGCGTACGGCGCAGGCCGGCGAACTGGCAACCGACCTGGCCCGCGCCCTCGATGGCGTGCTGGCCGGGCTGGCGCGCGTCGTCCAACAGGCCGCAGCGCGCACGCCGGACGCGGCCGGCGTGGCGCCATTGCTGCAATACCTGGCCGAACTGCTGGGCAATGACGACGCCCGCGCCGAGGATGTGTTCGCCGAACTGGAAACCCTGCTGGCAGGCGGGCGCCACGATGCCAGCCTTGCCATGATTGCGCGGGCGCTCGAAGAGATCGAATACCATGCAGCCATGGCGCCGCTGGCCGATGTGGCACGCGCGCTGGATGTGCCGCTGGCGCTGCCGGACAACCGATAGGACGAACATGCTCATGACGCCGGTGGAAATGCAAAAAGTCCTGATCGTCGACGACGACGCAGGCAATCGCCAGGTACTGGCCGACTTGCTCAAGCCGGCGTACACCGTGCTGCTGGCCAAAAATGGCGTGCAGACGCTGGAACGCGCATGCCGCCACCTGCCCGACCTGATCCTGCTCGACGTGATGATGCCGGACATGGACGGCTACGACGTACTGCGCCGCCTGCGCGCGGACCCGCTGACCCGGCACATCGCCGTCATCTTCGTGTCCGGCATGGACCGCCCCGAGGACGAAGCGGCGGGCCTGACAATGGGCGCGGCCGATTACATCGCCAAGCCGTTCAACGCCACCGTGGTGCTGGCGCGCGTGGCGCTGCACCTGGAAGTGGTGCGCCAGCGCCGCCTCCTCGAGCGCCTGGCCCACGCCGACGTCCTGACCGAACTGGCCAACCGGCGCCGCTTCGACGAAGTCTACGAAGTCGAATGGCAACGCGCGCGGCGCAGCGGCAAGCCCTTGTCGGTGGCCTGGCTCGACATCGACTGTTTCAAACAATACAACGACCATTACGGCCACCCGGCCGGCGACCGCGCCCTGCGCGCCATTGCCCGCACGGCCGGCGCGTGCATGCGCCGCCCGGCCGACCTGGCGGCCCGCTACGGTGGCGAAGAACTGGTGCTGTTGATGCCGGACACCAGCGCCAGCGATGCCTGCGAGCTGGTGCGCTCGATCTGCGCCGCCATCGCGGCCCTGGATATCGCCCACGCCGAATCGCACGTTGCGCCGATGCTGACCGTCAGTGCCGGCGGCGCCACCCGGCTCGATGGCAGCGACGAGACCGCGGCCGCAATGTTCGAGGCCGCCGACGTCCAGCTCTACCGCGCCAAAAAGGGCGGGCGCAACCAGGTCGCGTGGCGCGCCGAGGGCGACGTGACACCCATGCCGGCACCGCTGGCCGGAACGGCCCGCTGAACGGCCCGCTGAACGGCCAGCTGAACGGCCAGCTGAACGGCGCCAGCGTGCCTGGCGGGCCCGCCATCGGCCAGGTGGCCGCGCTGTACGTGCGGCCCGTGCGCGGTGCGGCGCCGCAGCCCGTGCAGCAGGTACACGCCACGGCCGGCCATGGCCTGGACGGCGATGTCCAGTGCGACCCCTTGTCGCCGCGCCAGTTGCTCGTGGCCGGCACACCGGCCTACGCCCGCCTCGACCTGCCTGCCAATGCCCTGCGCGAAAACCTGCTGCTGGACGTCGACACGGCCCATCTCGCGTCCGGCCAGCTGCTGGCAGTCGGCGCGCAGGCCGTCTTGCAGCTGACCTTTGCATGCGAACCCTGCGGGCGCCTGAACCTGCGCCAGGACCGCCTGAGCCGAACCATCGGCAGCCAGCGCGGCATGCTG
>Ga0247814_10002483_pt1 | contig 10173 bp, 7 predicted proteins | sample UWRJL179409R1_FD_179947 | JGI IMG/M metagenome (GOLD analysis project Ga0247814, IMG submission 179947) | Plant litter microbial communities from Arlington Agricultural Research Station in Wisconsin, United States - UWRJ-L179-409R-1 | ecosystem: Environmental > Terrestrial > Plant litter >... | reverse complement strand
TAGGATCCGCCTTTTTTGGACATTATGGAGATAAAATAGGTCGTAAATTTACTTTGGTTGCCGCTTTATTAACAATGGGAATTTCGACAGTTACCATTGGATTTTTACCAAGTTATGCCAGCATTGGCGTTGCAGCTCCGTTATTATTAATGCTGTGTAGATTTGGACAAGGCGTAGGTTTAGGAGGCGAATGGGGAGGAGCTGTTTTATTGGCTATAGAAAATGCACCACCAAATAAACGTGCCTGGTACGGAATGTTTCCTCAATTGGGCGCTCCAATAGGATTATTGCTTTCCGGAGGAACTTTCTTATTCTTAACCGATTCTATGAGCAATGAAGATTTTATGGATTACGGATGGAGGATTCCGTTTATTGCCAGTTCTTTTTTGGTAGTAATAGGCTTTTACATTCGAACAAAAATTACCGAAACTCCTTCTTTCGAAAATTCTAAAAAAGAACAGGAAGAAGTAAAAGTCCCTTTTTTAACACTGGTGAAGTCGTATAAAAATCAACTTATTTTTGGAACCTTTGCCGCTGTTACCACTTTCTTGGTTTTTTATTTAATGACAGTTTTTACGTTGAGTTGGGCCACTTCAGATTTAGGAATTGTGAAAAGAGACGGATTATTAATACAGTTGTTTTCGGTATTGTTTTTTGCCATTTTTATTCCGGTTTCGGCTGTAGTTGCAGATAAAATTGGCCGACGTAAAATGCTTATTATTGCTACAGTGGCGATCGCGATTTTCGGATTTTTCTTTTCTTATTTTTTAAGTTCAGGAAATATGGTGTTAGTGACTACTTTTGCCTGTATCGGAATGGCTTTAATGGGCTTTACTTATGGGCCATTGGGAACTTTTTTGTCAGAGTTGTTTCCAACAAATGTGCGTTATTCTGGTGCATCCTTAACTTTTAATTTGGCAGGAATTTTGGGTGCTGCTTTTGCGCCTATGATAGCAATTTGGCTTGCCTCAACTTATAGCGTAAGTTATGTAGGTTTGTATTTAACAATCGCCGCATGTATTTCTTTATTTGCCTTTTTGGTCATTAGCAAAGAGGAACATAAATTTTAAAAGTTTAATAGCAATCCTGATAGCTATCGGGAACAAAAGATATATATAAAGTCCGCAATCTTGATAATTATCGTGATTGCGGACTTTGTAGTTAAATCTATCTCTTCAAACTAAAATGGCCTCTGTATTCTTCCCCGTTCAATCTTGTTGCTGTAAACCAGTAATCTGAGGCAGGTTCATTTGTACCAAGATAAGTTCCGTCCCAGGAAGTATTAGAATTTAGTTCCTTGATGAATTTTCCGTAACGATCAAATATTTTGATTCTTGTATTCGGTTTCAAATAAGCGAAGTCTATTGTCCAGGTATCATTATAACCATCATTATTTGGTGTAAAGAATTTAGGAAAAGGAAGTTCATCAACAAAATTGATACAATCTCCCTGAGTTGCTTCCAAAATATTTATGGTAATTGGAATTCTGTCGCTTTCGCAATTGTTTATGGTTTGTGAGGCATAATAAGTGATTCCGTTTTGAAGAACTGTTGTTTCAGACAAAGTATTATTGGAAGATGTACTTTGATACCATTTTATATTTTGCCCTGTAATGTTGATGCTTTTTATTGAAGCATTTTGTTGTACACAGAATATCTGCGGAGAATCAGCAATTGGATTTTGGGTTTCTTGTATTTTTACTGTTATGGCAAATCGTGGGCTTTCACAATTATTTAATGTTTGTGTAGCGTAATAAATGCCATTTTGTAATAAATCTGTTGTCTCTAGGATATTTCCGCCTATTTGAGAATCATAATATTTAAGATCTCTTCCGTCGATAGTAAGATTTTCAACAGTTTTAAATTCATTTTTGCAAAAAGTTTGGATGTTATTTCCCGATGGTTGCTCTGTATCATAAATTTGAACTAAAACAGGTGTTTTTACACTTTCGCATCCAATAGTTTGCGAAGCATAATATGTTTTATCGTTTTTTAATACAGTAGTAACGGGTAAATTGGCACTAGATATATCAGTTTCGTACCATTTTATATTTTGTCCTAACATTTGGATATTGGCTAAAGTTGCATTTTCGCTTTTACAAAATATAGGACTTTCATTTTCAACGGGTGCAGTTGGAGTATTTGTTAGAGTTACAGTAACGGCTAATCTTTCAGTTTCGCAAGTGTTTGATGTCTGAGAAGCATAGTAAATTTTTCCATCTTGAAGTATTGTTGTGGAAGAAAGAAGATTTCCATTTACAGCATTATCATACCATTTTATTCCGCTAAAATTTGGAACCAAATTATTAATTGTTGCATTCTGACTTGCACAAAAAAGCTGACTTTCTTCACCATCAGGCTTCGATGGGTCGCATGGGCTAAGTTTAACGATGAAACCATCAGTTGTAACTACAACTCCTCCATGTAAAGTGCTTAATATTTGAGTACCGGTTCCAGGATCAAAATCGCATTCCGAGTTAAAGTCTCCTAAAAGATATATGCTTTTATTTTTAACTTTAACATCTTTTACTAACGAACGGTAATTAGAAATTAACATATAAGCTTTATTAAAATTTCTATTAGAATCAAATTTTATTGCGTAGCCAGATCCATATTGAATAGACCCATGGGGATTTTCTAAGAAAAAAACATTTGGCGAAGGATCAGCATCAACTTTTCCTGCAAAATCACCAACCAAATAAATGTTATTTTGTGCATCATTTTCTATTTTCAACATTCGAAAGTCTGCAGAAAATTGTGCAACAAAATATTCTTTTAAATCCAGAAATTTACCATCAAGGTCAAGCCATAATAAAAACTTTTGCGAAGTAGTATTTACTAAATTTGGTGAAGGATCAACATCTATAGTTCCCTGAAAAGTCCCATTAGCTCCAGCGATAATGATATTTCCTTGAAGATCAAGATGAAAAGTATTGATAGCTTGCTGCGATAATTTTTTTTCCCAAATAACATTTGCATTGATTGTATTAATATTTAATATCGAACACATAGGATAACCATTGTCTGAAGTGTTTAATACAGCAATAATATTTCCGTCTGGTTTCGTCTTAATACTAACATCAGATAATTGAGGAGTTTCAAATATTTTTTTCCAAATAAAATTTCCGGAATTATCCAGCTTTAAAATATAGGAAGCGATATTTTGTGACTCAAATTTTACATCCGTATTGTTGAATTTTAAAGTTTTTGAGTTTACAAACCATCCACTGATTAGAAAATTATTTTGATTATCAATGTCAAAGTTATTGGTAAAAAATGATCCGGGATTTTTAATTTTGATTTTTGATAATTCATTTCCTTCAGGAGAAATTTTTATAATTGTGATGAAGGAGTCGATTTGATTAGAAACCAACTCTGTAGTTTGTAGAAAAAGATAAAGATTGCCGTCAGTTCCAATCTTTATTTTATATGCATACTGACTTGATTTTAGATCTCCAAAAGTTTTTCCCCAGGCAAAATCACCATTGTCATATAGCTTTACTAAATAAATATCTGCATATGGAGAAAATGGGGTACTACGATTATCAATAATTTGAGTTCCACTTGGAGTTGGATCCAGATCATATGTGTAAGATTGTGCTACACCAATAAAATAAGAATTACCATTATTATCAACTTCTATTGATTCTGCTTCATCAGTTTGTTGGTTTCCTATTTGTCTTACCCACTGAAACTCTTGAGCGTTACTACGATTACAAAATAATGAAAAAAATAAAAATAATATAAGTAATTTTTGTTTCATATAAAGAAGTTGGTTGTCACAAATGTAATTAATTATCTACAAAATAAAACTAAAATTACAAGTTGAATCTTTTCCTGAAAAGTCTCTAAATATCCCGTATTTTTGCAAAAAATAATTTTGTCTTGAAAACCAAACTTTTTGTTGTTACGCCGCCTTTTACCCAATTGAATACTCCGTATCCGGCGACAGCGTATATAAAAGGATTTTTAAATACAAAAAATATCGAATCGGTTCAGGCTGATTTGGGTATTGATGTGATTTTAGAATTGTTTTCGAAAAAAGGTTTGATTGATTTGTTTCAGGTTTCAGATTTCAAGTTTGAAAGTGTGTCCTCCCGAGCGGAGTCGAGGGATGATGTTTCTGATAACTCAAAGCGTATTTTTGCTTTACAGGACGAATATATCAAAACTATTGATGCTGTAATTCAGTTTTTACAGGGGAAAAATCCAACTTTGGCTTTGCAAATTTGTCAGGAAGATTTTCTGCCGGAAGCTTCTCGTTTTGCGCAGTTAGAAGAACTCGATTGGGCTTTTGGTACCATGGGAACGCAGGATAAAGCGAAACATTTAGCCACATTGTATCTTGAAGATATATCCGATTATATTGTTGAATGTGTCGATGAAAATTTTGGCTTTAGCCGATATGCTGAACGTTTGGGCCGAAGCGCCAATTCGTTTGATGAATTGTACGAGGCTTTACAGCAAGAACCAACTTATATCGACGCGATTTTAATTTCGATTTTAAAAGCGAAGATTGAAACTATTCAGCCTACATTTTTCCTAATTTCTGTTCCCTTTCCTGGAAATTTATATAGCGCTTTCAGATGTGCACAATGGATCAAGCAAAATCAGCCCGAAATCAAAATTTCGATGGGAGGCGGTTTTCCTAATACCGAATTACGTTCACTTTCGGATGCACGTGTTTTTGAATTTTTCGATTTTATCACTTTAGATGATGGAGAAGTTCCAATAGAAGAATTAATTTTCAATTTAGAAAATCCAAATTCCAATTCTTATAAAAGAACTTTTTTATTAGAAGATGGAAAAGTAGTGTACAAAAACAATTCTCTAAAACACGATTATAAACAAGCCTACGTAGGAACGCCGGATTATTCTGATTTGCCTTTGGATAAATATATTTCGGTTATAGAAATAGTGAATCCTATGCACAGAATGTGGAGCGACGGACGCTGGAATAAACTCACAATGGCGCACGGCTGTTATTGGGGAAAATGTACTTTTTGTGATATTTCACTAGATTACATTAAAGTATACGAACCGGTTGCAGCCAATTTATTGTGCGATCGAATGGAAGACATGATGCTGCAAACAGGGCAAAATGGATTTCATTTTGTCGATGAAGCTGCACCGCCTGCTTTGATGCGTGCTTTGGCGTTGGAAATTTTACGTCGAAAACTGGCTGTTACGTGGTGGACAAACATTCGATTTGAAAAAAGCTTTTCTAAAGATTTATGTTTGTTACTAAAAGCTTCCGGTTGTATAGCTGTTTCCGGAGGTTTAGAAGTAGCTTCAGATCGATTATTAAAATTAATTGACAAAGGCGTAACAGTTGAACAAGTGGCAAAAGTGACCCGAAATTTTACCGAAGCCGGAATTATGGTTCATGCGTATTTAATGTACGGATATCCAACACAAACCATTCAGGAAACCGTAGATAGTCTTGAAATGGTACGTCAGTTATTCGAAGCGGGAATTTTGCAATCCGGATTTTGGCACCAATTTGCGATGACCGCACATAGTCCGGTTGGTTTGTATCCGGAGAAATTTGGCGTAACAAAAAAGACCGAAGCCATTGGAACTTTTGCCAATAACGATATCGACTATACAGATTCTACAGGAATCAATCATGATAAATTTAGTTTCGGATTAAAGAAATCACTTTTTAATTTCATGCACGGAATCTGTTTTGACTACGAATTGCAGGATTGGTTTGATTTTAAAATTCCGAAAACAAAAATAGATCCTGATTTTATTTTTAATGCACTTGAAGAAGGAAATGACTTCAATACAAAACCAAATGCAAAAGTAGTTTGGTTAGGAGGAAAGCCTTTTACAGAACATTTTACAAAATCTAAAAAAGGAAGATCCTGGGAAATGATGACTTTTACTTTTCATGATAAAAAGGAAAGTTTCAATATTCAGACCAATAAAGAAGAAGGGGAATGGCTGGTCGAAATTTTAACCAAAATCACGATTTCAAATGCTAAAAATTATACTTTTCAGGAAGTAAAAGCCGATTTTGAAACGAGTTTAGAAGATTTTGAATTGTTCTGGTATTCAAAACCTATTAATACTTTACGTGAATTTGGTTTACTGGTTTTATAACTTTAGTACGAAACAATTTCGCCATCTTCCGGAATCGAAACTTTATTTAAAAGATCATTTTGCTCTAAGGCTAATCTTAATTCAGCTCTTTTTGTCGGGCAATGGTTTAAAGCTTCTAAATGATTTGCCAAAATATATTTAGGCGCCAAGGCGACAAATTTCAGAATATCATTCATTCTCATTAATAAAGGCTGACCAATATCTAATCTCGCAGTTCCGCAGGCTACGACGGCAATTTCTGGCTTAAATTCGACCAGAACTTTTTGTACATGTTCGGTAAAAACAGTATCTGAACTTATATAGATTGATTTTTGGTTAGGTAATTCGATATAAAAACCCATTACGTTTCCCATCAGTTTTGCAATAAATCCGTAACCGTGGATAGCCGGAATACCTATAATTTTACCTCCAAGAAATTCCTGCGGTTCCCAATAATTTAACGTTTGGAGAATATTTAAGCCTCTTGCGCTCAAAGCATTTTCATCTTTTGCACTGCAAATTACCGGAATACTTTTTCGTCGAAGAAAAACTTCACCGGCTTTGTCAATATGATCAGGATGTAAATGTGTAATCAGGCAAATAGTAACCCTGCTTAAAATATCCCTCGTATTTTTGGGTAAAGCAACAAGCGGGTTTCTATGTGGTTTATAACGAAAAATCGTAAAAGGCGGAATCGTTTTTCTCTTTCCTAACATGGGATCAACCAATATAACATCGGTTTCAGTTTCAATAACTAAAGTGGCGTTACGTAAATGATGTAATTTCATATCTAGGAAAATTAGATATTAAAAATACGAAAGTTTTTTAAAATTAATTTTACAGTTTTTTCTATATTTTTAGCAGAATTGTTATTATTAAATTTTATGCATTTAGAGGTTGGGTTTCATACATATTACATTTATATTATTACAAATAAAGCAAAATCTGTTTTCTACACAGGTGTTACAAATGATTTAAGAAGTAGATTACTTCAGCATAAAAATAATATTGTATCAAAAAACAAGACTTTTGCTTCAAAATATAATGTGGAGTTTTTACTCTATTATGAAAAATTTACTTGGATTCAAGAAGCGATTGCAAGAGAAAAAGAAATAAAAGGTTGGAGAAGAGAGAAAAAATTAGCTCTTATAAAAATAATTAATCCTGAATTAAAGTTTTTAGAATATTAAACTTTAATTACTCGTGCGGAATAGTATCGTGGAGATTCCTCGTTCCTCGGAATGACAAACTTTGTGGTTACTTTTTGTTGATAGGTTTTCAACACCAGTATGTCCTTCCGAGGAACGAGGAATCTCCACAAGAAACTCGACATAGTTTTGTTTTGCACAAAGTTCTGACAAGCTTTGTCTTTCCGAGGAACGAGGAATCTCCGCAAGTAACTCGATGCAGTTTTGTTTTACACAAAGTTGCCACAAAGTTTGTCCTTCCGAGGAACGAGGAATCTCCGCAATTAACTCGACATAGTTTTGTTTTGCACAAAGTTCTGACAAGCTTTGTCTTTCCGAGGAACGAGGAATCTCCACAAGTAACTCGACATAGTTTTGTTTTGCACAAAGTTCTGACAAGCTTTGTCTTTCCGAGGAACGAGGAATCTCCGCAAGTAACTCGACATAGTTTTGTTTTGCACAAAGTTCTCACAAGCTTTGTCTTTCCGAGGAACGAGGAATCTCCACAAGAAACTCGACGTAGTTTTGTTTTTAACAAGTTGCCACAACGTTTGTCCTTCCGAGGAACGAGGAATCTCCACAAGTAACTCTATACAGTTTTGCTATTCATTAGCTGAAATGAAAAATTACTTTACGGAATATTGTCGCGGAGATTCCTCCTCCGTCGGAAGGACAAACAGTGTGAAGAAAGGAGAATCTTTGAGGTTGTTATATGGAAAGAAACGAGCGCTTACACCGTAAACCTAAACCCAATTCCATGCAAATTTTCTATAGAAATACCTTCTTCATTCACTAAAATTTTACGCAGTCGCGAAATAAAAACATCCAGACTTCTTCCCATAAAATAATCATCAGTTCCCCAAAGCGAAGTTAGAATTTGTTCTCTTTTTAAAACCGAATTTTTATTGTCCAGAAATAATTTCAATAACTCGGCTTCACGTTGCGTCAGGCTAATTTTTTCATTTTCATTAAATAAAATAAAATTGTTGGTGTCAAATTGATACTTTCCAATTTCGTATACCGATTTTTCTATTGGGATATTTTTCTGGGAACGCTTCAGGAATATTTCAATTTTTAGCAGCAATTCTTCAATGCTGAAAGGCTTTACCAAATAATCATCGGCGCCCAGACGCAAACCTTTAATACGGTCTTCTTTTAATGTTTTTGCAGAAAGAAAGATAATCGGAATATCAGTATTTAATTTTCTGATCTCTGTCGCCAATTCAAAACCATCCATTTTTGGCATCATGATATCAAAGATACAAATGTCAAAATTTTCTTTTTTAAAGGTTTCTAATCCCAATTGTCCGTCGCAACAATGAATAACTTCATAATTGTTTTGTTCCAAATTATCTTTGGTCAAAAAAGCTAATGTTTCATCGTCTTCGGTATAAAGTATTTTGAATTGTTTCATTTTTTATAAGGAATTGACAAAGTTATCGTAATGCCGTTTGTTGGGTTGTTTTGTACTTTTATTTTCCAGTTGTGCAAGTTGCAAATTTCTTTTACATAATACAAACCAAGTCCAAAACCATTTACTTCATTACTTTTTTCGTTTTGGGCACGGTAAAATTTATCAAATACAAACGACATATTTTTAGGAGAAATTCCAATTCCGTTATCACTAAAAGCTATTTTAATAACTGAATTTTCTGCGGAGATTTCAATCGTGATTTCCGGTTTTTCATTACAGTATTTTATAGCATTATCCAGTAAATTATAAACCAAATTAGAGAAATGAAAAACATCAGTTTCTATTTGATATTCAGTAGAAAGTGTTTCGATTTTAATAGAAGCTTCGGGATATTTTAACTGAATATTTTCGATCGTTTCTTCGATAATCGGAACAATTAAAACCGTTTCTTTTTTTAATTCCAAAGGAGCATAATCTGATTTGGCAACGTTTAAAATCTTTTCAATATGATTGTTCAGCTTATGACTCTGATTGATAATGATATTGGTGTAGGTGTGCAATTTTTTATCGTCTTTGATAGGATTTTGTTCACTTAAATATTTTGATGCAATTAAAATAGAAGACAAAGGCGTTTTGAATTCATGCGTCATATTATTGATGAAATCCCGTTGCAGTTCAGAGTATTTTTTTTGCTGCAAAAGCGTAAAAATCGAATAAACATAAATCAATAAAATCAAAATTAAAGCGATCGAAAGTATAAACCAAAATCGCATCGAACTGAATAAGTAAGTCGTTTCGTTAGGAAAACGAATCGCAAAATAATATACTAAATTTTTATGCTTTGGAAAAGAAACTGTTTTTTTTGTTTTTTCTTTTTCAGCAAACGAAATGTATTTTCCGTAAACCATCTCATCACTTTGGCAATTGTACACTGCGTATTCAAAATCAGTTGTAATGTTCATTTTTTTAAACTCTGATCTCAAATAAAATTCTAGAATATCCGGTTCAAAATCGTTCTGGATATTTACAATATAATAATCGTTTGAAATTTTCTGAACAGGATTCAGACAAGACGATTCATGATCTTTTCCTTCATATAATTTTCGGGCAACTTCCAGCAAGGCTATGTTGGCTTTCTGGCTTAATTTTTTTTGTTCTAAAGTAAAAGCCTCTTTCGTCCAAAGCAACTGTGCCACCAATATGCTAATAATGGCGACAAGTCCCAGAAGGATAATACTATTGAGTTTATTTATTTTCAAGAAATCGGTATTTTAAAGTGTAATATTAATCAAATTTAGGTTTAAAAACGCCGATTAACAAGTCATTAACAAAGATTTGAAAGCGGTTAACAGCGATTTGGTTTTGTCTGAAATATCTTTGTAAAACAAAATCAGAACTATAAACCATTAAATTATATAACTATGAAAATGATTAAAATTTCGATGTTAGCTTTAGCTTTAAGCTTAATGTCTTTTTCGGCAATTGC
>Ga0247814_10002482_pt1 | contig 10178 bp, 9 predicted proteins | sample UWRJL179409R1_FD_179947 | JGI IMG/M metagenome (GOLD analysis project Ga0247814, IMG submission 179947) | Plant litter microbial communities from Arlington Agricultural Research Station in Wisconsin, United States - UWRJ-L179-409R-1 | ecosystem: Environmental > Terrestrial > Plant litter >... | reverse complement strand
TTTCCGCAGATCGTCGGCCCGAAGGCGGAAGACATCTGCTACGCCACGTCCAACCGGCAGACGGCAGTCAAGCGGATCGCCCCGGCCAGCGATCTGGTGCTGGTGATCGGTGCGCCCAATTCGTCCAATTCGGTGCGGCTGGTGGAAGTGGCCGAACGCTGCGGCACCACCGCCAGGCTGATCCAGCGGGCGAGCGAAATTCAGCCCGAATGGCTGGAAGGGGTCGGCACGCTGGGCCTGACCGCCGGGGCGAGCGCGCCCGAACGGCTGGTGCGCGAAGTGCTGGAACGGCTGGGCGAATGGCGCGAGGTGGAGGAGCGAACTCTGGTCAGCGCCGAGGAAAAGATGGTGTTCAAGCTGCCGCGCGAACTGGCAGACTAAGGAGCACGGATCTTGGCGGTTTATACGCAAATTTCGGCTGAGGCGCTCGGCGCGCTAATCAGCGAATATGATGTTGGTGCACTGGTTTCGGCCAAGGGCATTGCCGAAGGGGTGCAGAATTCCAACTTCCTGATCGACACGACGGGCAGTGACGGAAGCGGCGCGCGCTATATCCTGACCGTGTATGAAAGCGCGGCGGTGGTGAATGATCTGGGGTATTTCCTCGGGCTGCTCGATCACCTGTCGGCCGAACATTGCCCGGTTCCGCGCACCATTCATGACCGGTCCGGCGCATCGTTCCGCCCGTTTCGCGGCAAAGCGCTGGCGCTGATCGAGTTCCTGCCGGGCGTGTCTTTGGAGGAGCCAACTCCGGCGCAGGCGCGCAGTGTGGGCAGCGCGCTGGCGCAGTTGCACCTTGCTGCGGGCAGCTTCGCCGATGAGCGGGCGAACGACCTCGGCCCCGGCGGCTGGCGTCGGCTGGCCGATGCCTGTGCGGGCGATTTTGACGGCATGGACCCTGAACTGGGGCCATTGGTGGCGGCGGAACTGGCCGCGCTTGAAGCAAGCTGGCCTTCGGGCCTGCCGAGCGGCGCGATCCACGCCGATCTGTTTCCCGACAATGTGTTGATGCTGGGCAACAAGGTAACCGGCCTGATCGACTTCTATTTCGCCTGCACCGATATGTTCGCCTATGATGTGGCGATCACCCATGCCGCATGGTGTTTTGCCAGCGATGGTACGGGCTTCGATCCCGCAATTTCCGCCGCCTTGCTCGAGGGGTACGAGGCAGTGCGCCCGTTATCGGCGGAAGAACATGCTGCGCTGCCGGTGCTGGCGCGCGGGGCGGCGCTGCGGTTCACGCTGACGCGCGCCTATGACTGGGTGAACACCCCCAAGGATGCATTGGTGACGAAGAAAGACCCGATGGCGTTTGCCCGGCGGCTGCAATTCTATGCCGCCGATCAGGGCGTATTCGCGTGAAAGAGGTCGAGATTTTCACCGATGGCGCGTGCAAGGGCAATCCCGGCCCCGGCGGCTGGGGCGCGCTGCTGCGGCGCGGCGCGGCGGAGAAGGAACTGAGCGGCGGCGAGGCCGACACCACCAATAACCGGATGGAAATGACCGCGGTTATCCGCGCGCTGGAAGCGCTGACATCGCCCTGCACCGTCACCCTGCATACCGACAGCCGCTATGTGATCGACGGGATCACCAAGTGGATCATCGGGTGGCGCAAGAACGGCTGGCGCAATGCCAAGAAGGAGCCGGTGAAGAACGCCGACCTGTGGCAGGAACTGGTCAAGGCCGCCGCACCGCACAAGGTGGAATGGCAATGGGTCAAAGGCCATTCCGGCCACCCGGAGAACGAACGGGTGGACCGGCTGGCCAGTGATGCTGCGGATAAGGCGCGGTAGGGCTGGTGGCGGCGGCTGGTTGCGGTGAGCTTGTTTTAGCGACCGCCCGACAGTCCCTCAATACTCACCCCAACACGGACCCCAATATCCACACCAACACGCACCGCGTTACCCACACCAATACCCACCCCCGCTCATCCTGAGCTTGTCGAAGGATCCGGCGCGAGGCCAGCCCAGCTTGGGGCGAGCACAGCCCTGTGATCCTTCGACAGGCTCAGGATGAGCGGGGTTGGACGGGTAGTTTAGGCAGCTTACGCAGATCGCTCAGGCTTCCGCCCCACCTCAATCCGCCTGAAACCGCACCGGATCATACAGTGACGCATCGATCCCCGCCGTCATGGCATCGCGCGTTTGCCCAAGCAGCAATTGCGCCGCCAGCCGCGCGCCCGCGGGGGAGGTCTGGATGCCGAAGCCGCCCTGCCCGGCGCACCAGAACAGGCCGGGACGCTGGGGATCGTAACCGTAAACCGGGCGGCGGTCGGGGGCGAAGCTGCGCAGGCCGGCCCATTTGCGTTCCACCGCCAGCACGCGCCAATCGACCACCTGTTCGAACCGGTCGATCGCCAGCGCCACATCCAGTTCTTCGGGTGCTGCATCACACGGTGCGCTGGGGGTTTCGTCATGCGGGCTGAGCCACAGGCGGCCCGCCTCGGGCTTGAAATAGAAGTCCCCGCCCAGATCGAGCACCAACGGCAGGCCCGCCGGTGCGACCGGGTCGGTCCGCACTTGCGCCACGGTCCGGCGAAACGGAGTAATGCCGAGCGGGCGCGCGCCGCAGATCTGCGCCAGATCATCCGCCCATGCCCCGGCGGCATTGACCACTACGCCCGCGCGCACTTCCCCCGCCCCCGGTCCGAAATCGAGCCGCCAGCTATCGCCTTCACGCTCTGCCGATTGCAGCCGGTGGCGGGAGCGCAGGTCGGCCCCGCCCGCTTTGGCGCGTGCAAGGTAGTGCTGGTGCAGGCCCGCGACGTCGATATCGGCGCAATTGGGCTCGCTGATCGCATGGTCCCACCCCGTGCGAACGCCGGGTAGCAGCGCCTCCAGCTCGCGCCTGCCCTTGGTTTCGATGGTGACGCCGGTACCCGCATACTGGGCGATGAAGGCGTCCACCCGCGCTTCATCCCCGCTGCGCGCCACATACAGCGCGCCGCGCGGGGCGAGAAAGCCGTGGTCGCGCAAGTATTGCCCTGATGCCAGCGTCAGCGGGACGATCTGCGGCCCGCCATAGCATTCTTCCCAGAACGCCGCCGACCGCCCGGTGGTGTGGTAGCCGGGATGCGCCTCCCCTTCGGCCAGCAGCACGCTGGCAAAGGGCGCGAGTTCGGCGGCGATGCTGGCCCCGGCGATCCCGGCACCGATTACGGCGATATCGAACTGCTCGGTCACTTTGCGGTCTTCCGGTTGAGGAAATCGTCAATCGCGGCCCAGGTCTTGATCCGCACTGCATCGCCTTCGCGCAGCAATTCGTGCCGCCCTTCGGCGCCGAACACGCAGGCTTCGACATCGGGCAGCCGGTCGACAGTGCGGCGAATCGCCGCTGGGCTGACCAGCTTGTCCGCGCTGGTGGCCACGATCAGCACCGGCAAGGTCACCGATTCGAGCGCGCCGCGCCGAAATAATACCATCACCGAATCCATCGCAGCGCGCAGCCAGCCCCAGCTTCCCGGCCCGAGCGAGAGATAAGGCCGCTCCGTGCGCCACCAGTCCTCGTCCTCATACCGCGCCCGGTCATGCGTCAGCAGCATCTGGCGCAGCTTCAGTTTGCTGCCCGGTTTCTCGCTCATCTTCCACGCGGGCCGCGAGGGATCGCCCAGCCGGATCATCGCGGCGGCGTAGGCGCGTTTGGCCGGGGCGGGAAGCAGTTCGGGATGCACGTCCAACATCGGGGCGGACAGGACGACCGCATCGGGGGCCGGTTTCAGCGCGCTTTCGATCAGCGCGCGCAATGCAATATGCCCGCCCATCGAATGGCCGATCAATACCAGCGGCCCCTCGCCTACAAGGCTGAAATCGCGCCACATCTGCGCCAGATCGTCCACCCAGATCATGAAGTCATCGATGTGCCCGGATGTGCCATCGGTGCCCAGCCGCCCCGATCCGGCCTGCCCGCGCCAGTCCGCACTGCGCACCTGCCAGCCCTGCTGCCGCCAGTGTTCGAAACTCTCGAGGTATTTCTCGTAGAAATCGCCGCGCCCGGGCATGAACAGGATCTTCCCCCGCGCCTCCGTAGCGGCGCTGGGCGGCGCCCAGTCGATCACCCGGATCGGGGGGCCGTCAGCGGGTTGCCACAGCCATTCGCGCGCGCCAGCAGGGATCGTCCGCCTGTCCATCGCTGCCGCTTCGATCTCGTTAATGTGGGCCTCCTGCCTGTGGTTACCATTTGGTAAGTCATGAGCTTTAGCACGGTGTCACAGGGGCTTTACTTCCGGGGACACCATGCTCGACGATCCGTTCAAATATGGCCTGCTCGGCGGGTTGGCAATCGCGCTGCTTATTGCCGCGTTTACCGATCTGAAAAGTCGCCGCATCGCCAACTGGCTGAACGGCGCAATTGCGCTCGGCGCGCCGGTGTTCTGGTGGGCGAGCGGCATGGCGCTGTGGCCCGATGCGGCGATGCAGGTTGGCGTGGCTTTCGCGACATTTGCAGTCCTTTCCATGCTGTTTGCGATCAAGGCGATGGGCGGCGGCGATGTGAAGCTGCTGACCGCACTGGCGCTGTGGATCGAGCCGCTATTGTTCATGAAACTGCTGACGATGATGGCGCTGCTGGGCGGCGTGCTAACCGTGGGTTTCGGCCTGTGGCACCTGTCGCGCCGCCGCAAGGAAAAGATCACCATTCCCTACGGCGTGGCCATCTCGGCTGCCGGATTGTGGGTGATCGGCAATTTCTATCTGCCTGCGAATGCTTTCGCCGGTGCAACCGGGTGAACCCGATTTTAACCACTTGCCGCCTATCCGGCGCATTCAAACTTCACGCCGGTCACTGAGAGGGCGTTACGCACCATGGACAAGAAAAAGCTCATTTTGCTGGTAGGCGCGCTGATCGTAGCGGTGTGCACCGCGCTCGTCGCCCGCAGCCTGTTTGCTGGCGCCGCGGCGCCGCAGGCAGAGGCGGCCGTGGCCGAACCCCAGGGCCCCAAGGTGCTGGTCGCCAAGCGCGCCCTGCCGGTCGGCACGATCATCACTGCCGACGCTGTGGCCTATCAATTGTGGCCGCAGGAACTGGTGCAGGACGCCTACTTCATCGACGGCGAGGCCAACATGGAAACGCTGCTCGGCACCGTGGTCCGCTTTCCGGTTACCGCTGGTGAACCTGTTACGCAGGGCTCGCTGGTCGCACCGGGCGACCGGGGCTTTCTGGCCGCCGCACTCGGGCCGGGGATGCGCGCCATCACCGTGCCGGTTTCGGCCCGTACCGGGGTTGGCGGGTTCATCTTTCCGGGTGACCGGGTCGATCTGATGCTGACCCAGTCGGTTGAAGGCGAAGGCGGCGAAGGCGGCGGGATCAAGGCGACGGAAACCATCCTGACCAACCTGCGCGTGCTCGCCACCGATCAGTCCACCGAATCCACCACCACCGAAGACGGCATGACCGTGGTGCGCAACGTCCGCACGGTCACAATGGAAGTGACCCCCCGCCTGGCCGAAATGATCGCAGTGTCGCAGACACTCGGCACGCTCAGCCTGTCGTTGCGGTCCATCGCGGATAACCAGTCCGATCTGGAACGCGCCATTGCCTCGGGCGAGGTTGACCTGCCCGCCAATGCCAGCCGCGAAGAAGAAGAAGCGCTGCTGCGCGAAGTGATAGCCCGGCCGCGTGCTGGTGCCACCACCTTCGTGACCGGCGGCGATGTATCGCGCTTCCAGCGCCGCACTGTGGCTCCGCGCCGTGATCAGCCGACCACCACGGCCTATGTCGATAATGGCGCATCGCAGATGCAACAGGCCGCAGCCCCCGCCGTGCCTTCCGGCCCGAGCGTGCGGGTTACGCGCCGCCAGAACACCGTGGTCACCCCGGTCGCCCGGGGCGCTGGTGCCCTGCTCGACCGGCAGGCCGGTGCGATCAGTAACGGCGCGCGCTCTGCGCCTGCCGGAATGACCGGGCTGAGGTGATCGCCATGACCAACCGCAATTCCGCAAATCCGCCCAGCAACCGCTTTTCTCCGAAGGGCAATCCGATGCAGAGCCGCCTTATCAAGACTGTACTGGCCAGCGCCTGCGCACTCGCGCCGCTCGCCATGCTGCCAGCCGCACCGGCGCAGGCGCAAAGCACCGTAGCCCCGGCGCAGGAACTGGTCCTGTCGATCGGTCGCGGCGAATTGCTGACCGTTCCGGGCAACATGGCCGACATTTTCGTATCCAACGAATCGGTCGCCGATGTGCAGGTGAAGTCGCAGCGGCAGCTGTATATTTTCGGCCTCGCACCGGGCGAAACCACGGTTTACGTCAGCAATGCTGCGGGCGACATCATCTGGTCGGCCAATGTGCGCATCGGCAACAACCTCGATAGCGTCGATCAGATGCTGACGCTGGCGATGCCGGAAGCCAATATTCAGGTCGCCACGATGGGCAGCAACACCATGCTGCTGACCGGCACCGTGGCCGCGCCCGAAGATGCGGCCGAAGCCGAACGGCTGGTAGCGGCTTTCGTGGGCGACGGCATGAACGTGATCAGCCGGTTGCGCATGGCCACGCCGTTGCAGGTCAACCTGCGAGTGCGGTTTGCCGAAGTCAGCCGTTCGCTGGCGCGCAATCTGGGTGTGAACCTGACCACGATCGACGATACGAGCGGCTTCCAGTTTGGCTACTCACAGGGCCGCCCCGGATTTGTCTCCTCCATATATCCTGGCACTGTTACCGGCGTTGGCACCACCGTTACTGGCACTGTGGCCAACCCCGCATATGTTCCAGGCGGCTCCGCTCTGCCCTTTCTTCAGATACCCGGCACGACGATCAACCCGCTTACGCCCGGCCAGACGCTGGGCGGCGTCGGCAGGTTGCTCGGTCTCGACATCGCTGGCGCGCTTGATGCGGGCGAGCGCGAAGGGCTGGTCGTCACGCTGTCCGAGCCGAACCTGACCGCGCTGTCGGGTGAAACGGCAGAATTTCTTGCCGGCGGCGAATTCCCCATTCCGCAAAGCGCGGGCCTCGGCGCGACTTCGATCATCTACAAGAACTACGGTGTCTCGCTCAGCTACACCCCCACTGTACTGGCAAACGGGCGCATCTCGATCCGGGTGAAGCCGGAAGTTTCCGAATTGTCCAGCCAGGGCGCGGTCACTGTCGGCGGCTTCAGCATTCCCGCGCTGATCACCCGCCGCGCGGAAACCACGGTGGAACTGGGATCGGGCGAAAGCTTCATGATCGCCGGTCTGATGTCGAACAATTCGCAGAACACAATCGAACGTACACCGGGAGCCGGCGATATTCCGATCCTCGGCGCGCTGTTCCGTTCGACCAACTTCCAGCGCGGCGAGACTGAACTGGTGATCGTCGTCACCCCCTATCTGGTGGAGCCGATCAGCGACCGGCAAATCCGTCTGCCGACCGATGGCTATGCTGTCCCCAACGCGGCAGAACAATTTCTGCTGCAACGCGACAGCGCCGGGCGGCCGGGCGATATACGGCCCATGCCGAGCGCAGGGGGCGCTGCGCCTGCCAATCCTGAAATTGGCCTGATCGACCAGAACGGAACCGCGCTCGCCAATGGCCAGAACGCCTCTGCTCCCCAAACTGCCGAGGCCGCAACGCCCGGCTTCAGCCTGAATTGAGGAAGGTGTTTCCCATGAACATGCTTGCCAAGCGCACCATCGCCGCCCTCGCTCTCCCGCTCGTTATCGGGGCTTGCGCCCCCACTCGCGACGCGCCGGAAAACAACACCTTGTATTCGATCCGCCAGCCGGTGGTCGAACGCAACAATTACACCCTCGATCTCGCCGCGGGTGCTGGCGGCCTGACCGTGCCCGAACAGGCGCGGCTGGCCGACTGGTTCGAAGCGATGGACATCGGTTACGGCGACCGTATCTCGATCGACGATCCGGCGAGCAGCGCCGCAGTGCGCGAAGATGTGGCCGCAATCGCCAGCCGTCACAGCCTGCTGCTGGCCGAAGGCGCCCCGGTGACAGAAGGCTTTATCGATCCGGGCCTCGTGCGCGTGGTCGTCACCCGCTCCAGCGCCCATGTACCGGGCTGCCCTGACTGGTCGGACCAGATCAAGACCTCGCTCGGCAATTCCACATCGGATGGCTACGGCTGCGCGATCAACAGCAATCTGGCGGCGATGATCGCCGATCCGGAACACCTGCTCGAAGGCGCGCATGGCAACGGCGAAACAATGGTTTCGACATCGAGCCGCGCCATCGAAGCCTACCGCAGCGGCACCGCCGCGAGCGGGAACTGAGGGATCTGAGACAATGAACGCACCCTGGAAAGCCGGCCCGATGAGCAACCGCGATCCGTTCGCCGCATTCATCTGCGATGAAGGCGCGTTGGAAGCGCTGCGCCCGATCGTAATCGAAATGGGCTGGCAGCCCGAAAAGTGCAACAAGGGCGGCCTGCGCCATGCAGTGCAATCGCTCAGCATCGCGGCCAGCCCCGCGATCCTGATGGTCGACCTTTCGGAAAGCGGCGACCCGCTGAACGATATCAACGCGCTGGCCGAGGTTTGCGAACCGGGCACGGTGGTGATTGCGGTGGGCCAGGTGAACGATGTGCGGCTGTACCGCGACCTCGTTTCCAGCGGCATCCATGACTATCTGCTCAAGCCGCTATCCGCCAGCCAGCTGCGCGATACGCTGACCGCAGCGCAGGCCGTGTTCGCCGCGCCGCGCGGCCACGACGCGACTGACGACAAGCAGCACATCTCCACTGCCGTGGTCGGCACGCGCGGCGGCGTGGGTGCGTCGACCATCGCCACCTCGCTGGCATGGCTGATGTCGACCGACCACAACCTTTCGACCGCGCTGCTCGATCTGGATGTGCATTTCGGCACCGGGGCGCTCAGCCTCGATCTGGAACCGGGGCGCGGGCTCACCGACGCCATCGAAAACCCCAGCCGGATCGACGGATTGTTCATCGAACGCGCCATGATCCGCGCGAACGACAATCTGGCGATTATGAGCGCCGAAGCGCCGATCAATTCGCCGCTGATGACCGATGGCACCGCCTTCCTGCAACTGGAGGAAGAATTCCGCGCCGCATTCGAAATGACGGTGATCGATCTGCCGCGCAACATGCTGATCAACTTCCCGCATCTGCTCAATGATGTGAACGTGGTGGCGCTGGTGTGCGAACTGACGCTGGCATCCGCGCGCGACACGATCCGCATCCTGTCGTGGCTGAAATCGAACGCCCCGGCGGCGCATCCGATGATCATCTGCAACAAGGTGCAGCCAGCGGCAGCGGAAATCAGCAAGGCCGATTTCGAAGCCAGTATCGAACGCAAGATCAATTTCCAGATCATGTTCGATCAGAAAGCGGCGTCCAACGCGGCCAAGCTCGGCCAGACCTTCGTGGAAGCCAACAAGGCGTCCAAGACGATCATGCCGTTGCGCGATGTGGCCAAATCCATCCTCGGCGTTGCCGAAGACGAAGGCGCCAGCCTGAAGCAATCGGGCAAGTCTGCCTCTTCGCTGATGGGCAAGTTCGATCTGAAGTCGCTGCTGAGCAGCGGCAAGAAGGACAAGACCAACGCCAAGACAAAGGCAGAGACCGCAGGCTGATGGCCCTCCGCCGCGGCACTGGTTGGATACCGCGCCCGGCGGAATCGGGTAATCGAGTGGAAGAACGCGTCTGATGGATATCGTCCAGCTCCTGCTGATCGCCGGCGGCCTGATGGGCCTGATAATGCTCGGCTATGCGCTGCTTTCCGGGCCGTCTGCGGGCAAGGAAAGCCAGCGGCGGCTGCAATCCTTGCGTTTCCGTCATTCGGAAAACACCAAGGACAAGGTCGAAAGCCAGCTCAAGAAAGCGATTGCGGCGCGCAAGCCCAAGATGCACCGGCTGGCGGGATCCGGATCGCGCGGGGAAGCGCTGGCGGTGCGGCTGAACCGCACAGGCCGGAACTGGACTGTCAGCCAGTATCTCTACACCTCGGGCGGGATAGCGCTGGTGGTTGCCGCGCTGCTGTTTCTTAAATCCGGATCGGTGGTGCTGTCGCTCGCCGTAGGCCTGGCGCTTGGCGCAGGCTTGCCGCATTTTATGGTCGGCATGTTCATCAAACGGCGCATCGACGCGTTCACGACCAAGTTGCCCGATGCCATCGAACTGCTGGTGCGCGGACTGCGTTCCGGCCTGCCGGTGTCCGAGACATTGTCGGTGGTCGCCAACGAGGTGCCCGGTCCGGTGGGGGTCGAATTCCGCGGGGTAGTCGAACGCATCCGC
>Ga0247814_10002481_pt1 | contig 10179 bp, 14 predicted proteins | sample UWRJL179409R1_FD_179947 | JGI IMG/M metagenome (GOLD analysis project Ga0247814, IMG submission 179947) | Plant litter microbial communities from Arlington Agricultural Research Station in Wisconsin, United States - UWRJ-L179-409R-1 | ecosystem: Environmental > Terrestrial > Plant litter >... | reverse complement strand
AGCTCTACTGTCTGGCCTTCGAGTCGTGTGTAGGTGATGCCTGCAGGTTCGGTGAAGCGGCTGAGCCACGAATCATTAAACGATTGGCCTGCGCTCGATAAAACAGCATCATGAGTAGGGAAGGCCTGGCGGGGCTTTACTGCTAGTACGAAGTCGATTGCTTCGCTCGTTTTTAGCCATGGGGCGCCAAGTGGAAGGGCGAGTGTATCGATAGGCTTACCTGGTTGCGTCAGTGAGTCACCCGGATAGTAGAGTGTATCATCAATAAATACGCCCACGTTATCAAGCTCCGGAACATCTCCATAAATATGTGCGTGTCGCCCACCAAAGAACTCAAGTGAAAACGGACCTACATTGATAATGTCGTCGGCTTTTACTGCTCGAGACGAGTGGTCAATCATCTTCTCAACCACCGCTTGGGTTGAGAGTAATAGTGACTCAGGGTTTTTGTCGTAAATGCGAGCGAGCGTGTCTGGGTCAAAGTGATCAGGGTGTTCGTGGGTGACGACGATGCCAATGATGTTTTCGGTAACAGTAAAGTCAGTGCTCAATACGCCAGGGTCAACAACAAGAATCTGACCTTCTTTTTCAACAGTAAAGCACGCGTGTCCATATTTAGTTAATTTCATAACTTCCTCCTTAGCTCGCGTCTTTGAACCATTTGGTGTACGCGGAACGGGCTTTGCTAATTTTTGGTGCAATGACAATACTACAATAGCCATTGCCTGGATTTTTATTGAAGTAATCTTGGTGGTAGTCTTCGGCTGGCCAGAATGTCTCAAGCTGCGTAAGTTTTGTAACGATTGGCACGTCAGTCCAGTGTTCTTTGGCTCGCTCAAGTGCTGCTTCAAATTCGTTGCGCTCCGCGTCATCTTTGTAGAACATGTCGGAGCGGTATTGTGGACCCACATCGTTTCCTTGTCGGTTCAGCGTTGTAGGGTCATGAATCAAGAAGAAGAGGTCAAGGATTACTTCTTTTGGAATGATAGTTTCGTCGAATGTTATTTGCACCACTTCGGCATGGCCCGTTTCGGCAGTTGATACTTGCTCATACGTAGGGTTATCAACGGCACCACCGGCGTATCCACTGACGACTTCGGCTACGCCTTTAAGACGCCGATATACGGCATCCAAGCACCAGAAACATCCTCCCGCTAATACATAGGTTGTCATACATCTATTATACGCTGTTATAGTAGGATGCGACTATGAAGGTGACTCAACAAGCAGTACTGCATTTCCAAGAACTCCTGTGGCAGAAGGCCTCGGAGCTGTATCGCGAGATGCCCTGGAGAGCTGACACGAAGCCATACTTTGTGCTTGTAAGCGAAATTATGTTGCAGCAAACGCAAGTTTCACGCGTGAAAGTAAAGTTTGAAGAATTCATGACACGTTTTCCAACGATTGACATTCTTGCGGACGCACCACTTGCTGATGTACTGACTGTTTGGAGTGGACTTGGCTATAATCGACGCGCTAAATATTTGCACAAAGCCGCCAATGTAATATGCGAAGAATTTGGTGGTAATGTCCCTGAAACGCTCAATGAACTTGTGAGCTTGCCGGGGGTTGGTCCCAATACAGCAGGCGCACTGCTCGCGTACAGCTTTAATCAGCCAAGCTTGTTTATCGAAACCAACATTCGAACTGTATTGTTCCATCATTTTTTCAACGACCAGTCCGATGTGAGTGATCGTGAGGTTAAAGAAGTGCTTGAACAAGTCGTTGACCACGAGCATCCTCGAGAATTTTATTGGGCAATGATGGATTACGGTTCATGGCTCAAGCAACAAGGTGCTGGCGGCATTGACCGAAGCAAGCACTATAAAAAGCAGGCTCCGTTAAAGGGAAGTGTTCGCGAGGTGCGTGGGCGTATTCTGAAGATTCTTGCAACGGGAGATTTCAACGAAATTGAGTTAAAAACGCAGCTCGAAACATGGACGCCAGTAGACGAGCGATACGAAAAAGCGATCGAGGGACTCTTAGCCGATGGCCTTATTAAAACAGAGGGCGAAAAGAGCGGACGATTCCATTTAACCCGATAATCGTTATAATAAATGAGATGAACATTCGGTCCCGACGTTTTACATTCGGAATTGTCGCCTCTAGCCTTGTCGCACTCTTGGCTGTGGTATTCTTTGCTGGTTCTACACTGGCAGCTGATGAGCCCCTTACTTCTGAACAAAAGCAGCGTATTCAGGCTAACTGCCAATCGATAAAGAGCACGCTGAACCAGTTGCATGTGAGCGATGCACTTCTTCGTGTAAACCGTGGTCAATTTTACGAATCACTTGCCGGGAAGTTAATGGACCGCTTTAATGGTCGTCTTGCCGCAAATGATATTGATGCAAAAAGCATGGTCGCTATTACTGGTAGTTATCGCACGGCGTTGAACACTTTCCGAACCGACTACCAGGTATATGAACACCAGCTTGCTGACGCGTTAGCAATTGATTGTACAAAAGAGGCGCAAGCCTTTCACGATTCAGTCGAGGAAGCGCGAACGAAGCGTAGTAAAGTACACCAGGATGTACTGCGACTCAATGAATATATTAGCGATTATAAACTTGCCGTCAACACTTTCGCAGAGAGTTACGGTGAGGTAAGTACGGGAGACGCAGAGTGAGCGAAGAAACACGTAGTGAGGCCATCGAGCATCTATCTTTTTGGGATAAGCACCGTTTTCTCGTATTGATCGCCATTACTATCGTGGTAGCTGTCGGCCTTGTGGCGGTAAGTTTAGTAATTTATAACATGAGTGGTGCGGCACAACTTGACCTTAGTCGACCGGGCTATAAGGCAGTTGCGAGTCAAGCGCAAACAAATACTGCAGCATTTGCGAATTACTCAGCGACCGGACCAATTAACGAAGAAACCATTAAAGAGTTTCAGAAACTTTATGATGCTCAAGCAGACTCAATTAGCGCTGTTGATGCGTTTGGCGGCGATCCATTAAATGCAGATACGCTCGAATTTGGCACAACAGATACGACCACCGGAGTAGAGTAATGCAGCTAAATGACTATGGCAAACAGGCGATTGGAACGATGCTTTCTACCCATGATTTTGGCGAAGTAGATCCTGCACTTATGGCTAGCGTGCTCGGGCTTGTTGGTGAAAGTGGAGAAGTCGCAGAGAAGTTCAAGAAAATTATTCGTGATAAATCTGGCCAACTAAGTGAAGCCGATCGTGCGGAACTTGTAAAAGAGCTCGGTGATATTCTGTGGTACATTAACGCTGTTGCTGAAAAGATTGGATCAAATCTTGAAGCCGTTGCTCAGGCTAATCTAGATAAAATCCATAGTCGTGTTGCGCGTGGTACGCAGCATGGTGATGGCGACAATCGCTAGCAATACGTTAGAGCGCAAGACGTTCGCGGAGCCATCCGTCAATCGAACCAGCGCCCATGCAAAGTACTAGCTTGCCATCTTCACGAGCCGTAGTGATGTTTTGCCATAGCTCATCATCAAGCTTTGACTCACGTATACTTTCTTTGTTTGTCACATTCTGGATAAGTTCAAGAGGCGTAAGAATCGGCAATGCCGGGTCTTCACGGCTTAAGTACGTCGGCAGCCAGTAAATCGTCTCAGCTTGCTCAAATTGAGTCGTATACTCGTTGATTAGCTCGTGCTGGCGAATATTTTGATGGGGTTGATATACAAGAACGACCTGGTCAGAGAGTTCACGGGCTAGTTCGAGCGTTGCAGCAATTTCTACTGGATGGTGGCCGTAATCGCTGTAAAGGTTATCGGCAAACTTTTCAAAGCGACGATCCGTACCGGGGAATGTATCCAGCGCGGTGAGTGCCGCGGCTGCATCGAGGCCTAAGTATTCGATCGCTTTCAATACAAGCGTTGCATTGCGACGGTTGTGGTCGCCTTTTAGTGCAACAGGCGCTACCTCACTGTCGGTAAGCTCCCAGCCTTTGATTGATGGGTGATGAATTGATGTATCGTTCGTAGACTTCCATAAAATTGTTTGTTCTGATTGGTCGATAAACTGTCGAAACGCAGAAGCATAGTCTTCGTGTGTAGGGTACGTATCTGGGTGGTCGTAATCGACTGACGGCAGAAGGCTCAGGTGTGGTGAAAAGTGCAGGAAGTTTCGGTCGAACTCGTCACATTCGTAAATGTAGTATTCGCTCTGCGGATCAAACTTTCCGCTTGGTCCAAATGAAAGCGTTGTGCCGATTGAATAGCTGACGGGAATACCTAGCGTTTTAAATACCCAGAGGAGCATGCCAGTGGTTGTGGTTTTTCCGTGTGTGCCACCAACAGCAATAAGTTTGAGGTCCTTATCTTCAATGAGTGTTTTTATAAACTCATCACGCTTTGCAACCGGAATACCGAGCTCTCGCGCCACAGTAAGCTCTGCGTGGTCAGCCGGAAGCGCCGCCGTGTAGATGAGTTGGTCAATAGGGGCTGCGCTATGACATTCGCGTAAAAATACTCCATCTTGAGCGCCGATATTCATGGCAACACCACGGTCACGTAAGTTTTGAGTTTCAAGGCTATCAACAAGATCAGATCCCTGTACTGCGTACCCAGCATCGAGTGCAATTTCAACCAATGGGCCAATTCCTACGCCGCCAAGCCCTGAAAAGTAGATGTTCATTCCTCTAGTATATCAGTCTGGCGTAACCGTCATGCTACAATAAAGTCCAGAAGGTAAGGTGGGAATAGCCAAGTGACCGACAAGAAGCGTGTCAGACACACAATTCGGAGTTTGCAGCGTATAAAAACCTGGCAACTGGTTGTTCTCTTGGTGTTGGCTCTTTTTCTGACTGCGACATTTTTACGCCTGAATAACATAGGAATGGTGCAGCGCCGTTCGGCTGTCATTACCGCCGATACGGCGGGAGACTCGGCTCAAATCACCAATAGATTGTTAGATTTACAACGATACGTATCGGCTCATATGAACACTGACCTAGGGGCGGGTGTCTACCTAGAGTCTAGCTACAATCGTGATTACCAGCGAGCCGTTGATGTAGCGAGTAGTGACAGCAATCCGAACGGCAATATTTACAAAAAAGCCCAAGAAGTCTGCGCGCCACGATTTAACCGTTATTCCACCGCATATCTCCAATGTACCCTTAGTGAACTAGAGAAATACCCTGCCTCGAGTACGCTTCAAGATGAGGTTAATGGACCCGATCCAAGCCTTTATCGCCACGATTATGTTTCACCGGTTTGGACGCCAGATTTTGCAGGATTTTCGGTACTCGCAACCGGCCTCATCGCACTCATCATTATCGTCAGGCTGATTAGCCTTGGGGTGCTTCGCGTGATGTTGCGTTGGCACTACAAGAGCATTTAGCTGTTGACAGAGTTTTCGCTGCGCGCTACGCTTATCCTCGTATAGCACTAACGGAGGTATAAGAATCTTATGGCTTACAGTCACACAAACTCAAAGGGCGTTACTTACTACTTGCACAGCACAGAAGTAACCCTACGTGGTGGAAAACCACAAACTATCTACTTCTTCGCTAAGGTAGAGAAGAACGCGAAAGGTGCTCCAGTAGACCTTCCAGAAGACCGTATTGTTAAAGAAAACCCACGTAACGGTTTCTTGACAGTTTCAAAGAAGAAATAGTCTTCTTGAAATCCTAGAAAGCACTTGCGTTTTGGCCACGTCTCACCGTATACTGAAACCAAACAAACAGGTGCCAAACTACCCCCCTCCCCTGGGGGGTTTTTTGTTGCAGTGCATTTCTCTTGATGTAACAGAGTAGGGAAGGTACAATAGAGTACATATGACGACTATGGTAGAGGTCAAGAATCTCAAGAAACGTTACGGGGACAAGCAAGCAGTAAATGGTATCAGTTTTAGCGTTAAAAAAGGCGAGATATTCGGAATTTTAGGACCGAATGGAGCTGGTAAAACAACGACGCTTGAAATGATCGAAACCCTTCGAACAATCGATAGCGGAACGGTTATTATTGACGGCATTGATGTCAAAAAGAATCCTAACGCAATCAAGTACCTCATTGGCGTTCAGCCGCAAACTCCTGCCTTCCAGGACAAGACAAAGCTTACTGAGGTGATTGAAATGTTTGCTGCAGCCTATGGCGAAAAAGTCGATCCAATGGAATTCTTGCGAGATGTTGACCTCGAAGAGAAAGCCAATAGCTATGTCGAAGACTTGTCTGGTGGTCAAAAGCAACGCCTGTCGATTACTACGGCACTCGTACACGGACCAAAAGTCTTCTTCCTTGATGAGCCAACGACAGGGCTCGATCCGCAAGCTCGCCGTCACCTTTGGGAATTAATCGAACAAGTTCGCCAAAAGGGCATCAGTGTCATCATGACGACGCATTACATGGACGAAGCTGAAGTGCTGTGTGACCGAATTGCCGTTATGGACAATGGCAAGATTGTTGCGATTGATACACCACAGAATCTGATTAAGCAGCTGCTTGACCGTGGCTTTAAAAAGAAGCAGCACGTACAACAGGCGAACCTTGAAGACGTGTTTATCGACCTAACAGGCAAAGACCTAAGGGAGGGCGCGTAACATGTCTGAAATTAAGTACAAATCGCTCTACACGATTCGAACCTTTGTTCGGATTAGTACACGTCGTTTTTTCCGTGACCGACTTGCGCTTTTTTTCACGTTTGCATTCCCACTTATCTTCCTCTTTGTATTCGGAGGCTTGAATAGCGGTGGTGGTGATGTTTCGTTTAACGTAGCCATCATAAATCACTCGGATAGCGAACTTGCTACAAAGTTTGTTTCGCAGGCCGAAGAAGGTGACGTGCTAAAGGTAAACAAAGAAGTTACCACTATCGAAGATGCAAAAGAGAAGATGAGCCGTTCTGAGCTTTCGGCAACAATTGAACTGCCTGCAGACTTTGGTGACGTTAAGGATGGTGCAGCCTATCCATCCGGTGAGGCGAAGGTTCTGTACACCCAGAATGATGCACAAGCCGCGAGTGCTCTGATCTCTATTCTTGACGCACAGTTCAAAGGCCTCAACGAGCAGTTCGTTACAAACGTAACACCGTTTACTGTTGCGGGTGAGCAGCTCAATGATCGCAGCTTGTCAGCATTTGACTATATGTTTGCAGGACTGCTAGGATTCGCCATTATTGGTATGGGAATCTTTGGTCCAGTTAACGTGTTCCCCGAGCTAAAGAAAATGGGTATTCTGCGTCGCCTCAGTACAACTCCTTTGAAGGTTTGGCAGTACTTCCTTGCGACAATGATTAGCCAAGCAGCAGTAGGGCTTGTGGGTATTGCGCTCATGTTCGCTGTAGCTATCGCCGTATTCCACCTGGAGGTGCGAACTTGGTATATTCATCATTCTGGGAATTGTTATGATTCTTGGTATTGGATTGGCTCTCGGTGGTTGGGCAAAGAATGAACGTCAGGTTGCACCGCTTGCGAACATTATCGTGTTCCCAATGATGTTTCTGTCAGGAACGTTCTTCCCCCGATTTGCGATGCCAGAATGGCTTCAGAATGTCTCTGCGTTCTTGCCGCTTACCCCAGTCATTGACGGTATTCGCATGATTGCAACAGAAGGTAAACACTTTATCGACATTTTGCCACAAATTGGTCTTGTCGGTGCTTGGATGGTAGTGATTTACATCATTGCATTCCGAGTATTCCGTTGGGAATAGGAGTCAAAGATGATGGGACCTTCTGAACAAAATCACGCTGATTTTACTCCTCCTCCGCACGCATTGAGTGCAGAGCAGGACAATACACTCCAGAACCTTGATGAAGAGGCGAATGACCACCTCTTTAAAGAGAACATCGCACTTATTGCTGAGATGTGGATCGATAAACAGCCGGAACTGCGCGGGTTCATTCTTCGATTGAAGGATGCCCTCGAGCGACACTTGGACACTATTGGGACTCGAAGTATCGATGATGCGTTTTGGATTTCTCCTGAGCGGGCTTCTCTTACTCAAGACCAGCAAGGCGAGGCGTTAATGCACATTAGTCTCATGAGGCTTGCCGCAAAAGAGCTTAATATTACGCTACGTCCTGCAGGTAAAAGATCTGCTGATCACTTAGATACACCAGGTAAGCAGGCAGAACCAAGTAATATTATTACAGGAATGCTCTAGGAATAGTTATGCCGGTTGACCCATATGAATATCAGCGAGCCGAAGCACATATCGAAGAGTCGGAAGGTGATATTCTTGTTCCACAGGACTGGGTGGTTGATGGTTGGGATACTGAAGATGAAAACGACCCTGACGAGACGGATGATTTTGAACCCGAGGAGCGAAAAGAAGGGCAAGCCGAAAAGCTCGAGAGGCTCCATAGGCAACGCCAGAAGTTTCTTATTGGAAGAGTTGGTTTTTACGCGAGTAGTCCTGGCGAAATAAGCCACGCGTATGCACTCTCGTCAACCGATAGAGTTGGTGGTGCGGCAAAATATCTCGCTACAATAACGCAGCACCAGGCGTATGCTGTTCGTGAAGACGGTGAACCTATCGACACGACCGATCCAGAAGCGGCTGCACGCTCGATTGCAAGAGAGTTTGGTAATTACGCATCGAGTGCTCGTGCCGAAGCCCATGGCTTACTCGAGTTGCGCGCAGCGATTGCAAGTCGCGAAGACCTATCAAAGGACGCACCAATTATTGAGGTTATGCCTTTAAAAGACTGGAAAGTGCAGGATTGGTATCGTCGCTCACTCACTGACCTACTTCGTTACAACGAGGCAATAGCGCTTGCGCAGGGCACGGGCGAGGATCGCAGCGGCGACAAATATAGTTCGAGTGAACCTGATGTTCAGCAGCGTCTGGATGTTCTTATTAGCGCACTGACGGTAGGACAGGCACTCCAGCAGATTACGGAACGTCACCCGCAGCAAGTTGAGCGATTTAGCTTCTGGGTACAGAATCTCGAAAAAGCTTACCAGCATGCGACAGGTCGACTCAAGGCGGTACTTGCAAAAGAGCTGAGCCGCGTTGGGCGTGGACCAGAAGAACAGTAGCGAACTGTCATCATCTTGTCACTGGTGGACCTAATAAGGGCTTACTCAAGTAATTCCAAGGGAGGCATGACCCCTGTTGATTTGGCCAGCCTCATCGCTCGCGCTGCCTCTGGCAACGCGGTGCGAGATCACGAGGTACCCCACGTCCACCGGATCAGCACTCGGCTCGGTAAGGAGAAGGTTGACCAGATTTGCCAGCGGTATGTAGAGGGCGAGACTGCGCAGGTACTCGCCGACGAGTTCGGGGTGTCCAAACCTGCACTCTTGGTCCTGCTTCGATCGCAGAACGTTACCGTCCGGGGCAGGCGCCTCAGCCCCGAGCAGATCGCGCAAGCGGTGAAGGAGTACGAGTCTGGGAAGTCGATCGCTCAGATCGCAAAGTTCCTTGAGTTCAATCCGGCCGCCATCTGGAGAGCACTAAAGATCCAAGGCGTCGAGATGAGGCCTAAAGGCTTCCAGCCGAAGGGTCGACCGGCTCGTCTGGAGTGAGACTTTCTGCAGGCTCTTCGGGCACGTAGAAGAAGGGGATGCGATCGATGAGCTTGATGAGTTTCCATAGTTCGTCATCAGAAGCCGTCCTGACTCGTTCGGTCACATCATTAAGCATCTGTTCGACTGTGCGGCGAAGTCCAGACAGGTAGAACTCAACCTTGAGCTCATCGGCAGTGAACTGAGGCCACTCGTGCCAAGCACTACCTGACTCAAAGCTCATGTCGGGATGGAAACCTCCATAAATCGATGCTTTTCCGTGCTTTTCTCCGTAATCTGCCATTGCCCAGGCTCGACCCATATGGAGAGTTGGGTTTCGCACGCAGTACCAAAATGCTTTCGCAACGTGGTGAGGCCAACCAGTAGTCGACGCTAGCCAATCTACAAATTCACCCAATGGGATGTGACCTGCTTCGCGCAGATCGATCTGCGCTAGTCGGTTGATCACTGCGCAGTAGTCGAAGATCAATTCGGCTTGTTCGATGTACCTGAGGCGATCTTGGGACTGCTCTTCGATTAGGTGCGCAGTCTTCTCATCGATGTGTTGGAGCCAGAATGTGAGTTCAGGCAACCCATGACGGAGCCACGCTGCTCGTGACTCTTCGGGTTTGAACTCGGATCGCTTCGTTTCGAACTTCATAGTGCCCCTGATTGTGAGGCTTTGACACGAAACGTCAAGCCGAGTGCCTGGAACCGTCCTCGTGCTCATCGCCGTGCTCGTCTTCCCCCTCAG
>Ga0247814_10002480_pt1 | contig 10179 bp, 10 predicted proteins | sample UWRJL179409R1_FD_179947 | JGI IMG/M metagenome (GOLD analysis project Ga0247814, IMG submission 179947) | Plant litter microbial communities from Arlington Agricultural Research Station in Wisconsin, United States - UWRJ-L179-409R-1 | ecosystem: Environmental > Terrestrial > Plant litter >... | reverse complement strand
TCTTGTGCTCCTCGATATAAATAGGGAGGATATCGTATTTCCAATGATTTCTTAGATCCTGTAGCAGACCTTCGTTCAAGCCGTTTTGATCAAGAATGCGATTCTGGCGTAAAGACGACTTGACCTTGGCAGTCGCTTGCCTTGCTAATCGTTTCATTTTGATTTCTGATGGGAAGCTGTAGTCGACCATTGAGGTGGGATATCCTATATATATGAGTGATTATTGAAATAGAGACAATATGATAATTGAACATCTGGAGAGGTTATCTTGTATAACAATGATATGAAAATTGCTGTTCGGCCGAATGTTCTCAATCTCCATTGTCTTAACACAAAATGGTGGTGAGACCGATTCTTTCATAGTTATTTCTTAATACAACAAAGCCCCTTTGTTGTGGAAAACAAAGTTTCACGATTTATCAATGCTCTTACAAAGTATGGAAACACAGATCAACTGGACCAGGTTGAGTTAGCTTCAATGACGAATAATAGAAAGCTTTAATTCACTATAGCACAATGCCGATCATAGGGAGCAACTTCTCGTGTCGAAGTAGCTTGAGCTTGAGCTTTCGGCCATCACTTATCATCTTAAATAACAATATGGTGTCGTATAAGGGAGTTGAAGACACTGACGATTACAACAGAGGTATTTGGCATTCCGCGGTGGATCAATGATTCGACACAACGGCAGTTCTTTTTTAAATAAAGGTATAGATTTGCTGGAGTGAGCAACTTTGATCGACAAAAACCCCATAGGAGGTACTAACAGATAAATTTGTGGGAGACAAGATCTTTGGGACTGGTTTTCTCAACACTGGTCTGGGCCGTATTTACGGAGTGTACACCGAGGACAGATCCATGAGGTGACAAAGTTCATCAATGTCTCTGGCTGTTTCGAACTCGAGGCTAATATTAAATCCGCTTATAAGGTAGATAGCACTGGTATACATGTAGATGTAGTGGTTGTGGTTGTGGTTGATATATTCTCGATGTGGTTTAATAAGCTGCATAGAGACCGACCTCTTATGGGAACTACCACTCTCCAGTAGTAGTAGCCTTACTATCCTTAAAGATTGATAACCATTATCAATTTGTTTGCAAGCATTGATAGCGTTCATTGTGGAGGTAGAGATCGATCATGGTGACTTTGGGGTAAAGAAACGGGTTCACCACGGTGGTGGGTCTGGTATTTCCGGTATATCCGATTTCACCCTCCATCACAGGCTGACGGCAGCCAGGTACCATACGACGTTGACGTAGTATTTCGTGGAATGGGTATGTTGTATTTAGATACGGAGGATCTGTAATTAACCAGTACCTGTCATCACACGCCACACGAAGGATTTCTGTCCTGGCAAATGAGAACTTGAAGAATGTCGGAATCTTCCAGAAAAGGAAGATTCCTATCCTAACACCAACCAACACCAACACCAACACCAACACTAATACCGGCACTAACATCGCCATAGCGGCAGTTGAGAAAGATCGAAAATCGATGGATTTTGCATACCTACAACTACAGTACCTAGGAGGAGGAGATAAGCAAATTTCAAAGAACAAATGGTCCGTCCCACCAGATCGAGTGGCATTGCACTCATTCCCTTCAATTACCTACTGCCACTTGGCGGGGGCTGATATATATTGGCAAATCGCTTAAGCCAAGCTTATTTTATATTTGGAAGTGGAAGTGGAAGTGGAACGGGAGCCAGTGCGCCACAGCACTTCCATATGCATGTAAGATTCAGCGGGGCAAATATCCAAAGGTCAAATCACACATGAGAGTGAACCCCCTTCTCGGAAAATGAAACACACGTATTCTATTCATGCAATAACCAAATAAAATACTGTAATATGTAGAGAGTACGAAAGTACTTTCCAACGTAATACCCATCCTATCCCACCGATACCGATACGATACCAATACCGAGGGAGGGATGGTTGTCACAATGTTCCCACAAACTAACGATTTACTTACTTATTTGCTGCAGGGTAGTTTGGTGGTGCACCAATAAAAATCCCAAAGGGCGTGCGCAATCGGATTTGGTCCCTGTCATGCTACCGCCCTGACAGAGTTGCTTATGGGGTTGGAAGTTGTTTTAGTGACAGTTTTTGTGGAAACTGTTCTGAGGCCAACTGAGCGGCTCGATCGCATGAATGGACTTGTTCGCGGCGTGGGAAAAACGTGGACTAGACTACAACACCTAGTCGAGATAAATGATAGAAAACCCGCTAAGCTGTAATCAGCGGCTCTTGGGTTGTATATGTGGTGCCTTTTTCAATGAAGCTGACAAGTGACAAGCCCCGAGGGAAATCGAATCCGATATCCCCCTGTTGAACCCCTGATAAGTAAATTCCTGATTTGTTTCCCACCGTGGGTGAAATGGGCGTTATGATGCAGTTATAAACCTCCTTGGCCCCCATGAATTGTCCCGTTCTGACTGTCCCTCGATCTTGCTGTAGCTCAGCCTGACTTCTTCGGTCCTCCCTGTCCAGCCATTTATAGTTCTCTTCTTTCCCTTGAGCCCGCCTCCCGAAAACATTTTAATATCGTTTTAATTATACTTAATCATCAGCCATGTTGAAAATACGGCAACTTCTCGTCTGCTTTGCATTGCCATGCAGCTTATTCATCCCAGGAGCTCTTGGTCAAATCAAAGTAGACGAACCTGTTTCCCCCGCTTCAAGCTCAACCCAGCCTCACTTCACCTTCGACGAGCTCTACAAACTTCAAGTCAAATTCTACGACGCGTTCCTCTGGCCTGCTGATGTCGGGGAGGCGAAATCAATCAATTCTTCCCTGCTCGCGGAAAATGTCAAAGGTCGTATAGACATTACCCGAACTTTCGAAGGGAGAGAACTAAACACCGAATACTTGTTTGGTTTGTTTGCACAGTCCGCGGAACACCCAGATGTTGTTAGTATAGTCGGAGTGCCCGTCTCATATGAGATTGTGCACTTTGCGGCCAATCAGTATATCACTTCCGCTGCTGTGCGTTTGCAATTCAACTTCACTAGCTTGGGATTGATGGTACCGGTTGAGATTGATTCGTGGAACACTTATAATGACAAGGGTGAAATCACCCAATTTGATGTGACTTTCCGGTACTGGCAATGGCTTGTTGATTATATCGTCGGAGCGAGGCAAGTCCTTCTTTTCGAACTTCCCCGAACCCTCAACTGACTTTATAATAGTGCACCACGACTTGGAGCGACTTCTAAGGAAGATGCTGTAACCAAACTTGGACAAGCGGTTGCAATGGGAATTTGTACTACCCACCAGACGTACTGCAGTGGCACGGATGCGCAATATACCGATTTCAGCTCTTGCTTCTCGTACCTAACCACGGGTATTCGTTTTGGACAAGCATATGAGCTAGGGCGTAACACATTGCTTTGCCGGAGTGTGCATCAGAACATGGTACCATTTAGGCCAAGCGTGCATTGGTGAGTTTCTGTATTCATTTTCATTTTCTATTTTTCATTTTCACCGACCCCCCTCACTCTTGGGAATGGGCGATGGATGTGAGGAAGAAGTAGTGGTTTTTGCTAACACTGTGTCTAGCCCACATATTGGTCCATCTGGCGGGGGGATGTGTACCGATGATACCACATACCCGGGAACGGTGAACGATGATCTCTTTCCTATATCATATAAGCCATATGGATATTAATCGTGAGATTTCCGATTAGGTTCCTTGGCATTGGCGTTGATCTTTCTGGGGGGTACAAGGCACTTGGAAAACGGTGTAGTGTATTGTACATACGGGGGCACGGACTAAGAGTACATATGGAGTTTGAATAATAATATATCACGACTTAAAGACCAGGTCATTTTGAACGTCGACAGTGACGGCGTGACGGGTTTTATTGGTCTGGAACACCCGAAAAACCGAGATTGCTGACAGCCAGCCAGTTCTCGCTACTAATTTTAAACAGGTAAAGCAGTAGATAGTATGCAATGATCCTAAACTTGTTTTAAACCAAGATTGCTTACGATCATTGCTAGAGCAGCATGTGGTAGCAGTAGTTTAGACCAAACATACACACTTTTGCCAATCTATGCCAAAGTACATAAGCTAACATTAATATCATATATCATATGTACAACCTTTCAAGACCTATAAAAAAAAATCAATCCATAATCGATTTGACTCGAAAAAGCAACAGACAACTAAAATACAAAACATACAATGGAATGACCGACCAGTGTATGATCACATGACCGCGCTATCGCGATCTCTTGGCGAGGAGCACATCATTCTCAAAGCTTTTGCCCTATCAAACCAACCTTTAGACCTCCCATCCCAACCTTCATAAAACTCAATCGGCTCCGTCGCTTTATAGTTAGAGTGAACTATCTTGGAGCAGTTCCTTGACAGCCGATTGGGATTCTGGGGATAGATAGACGTCATAAAGAAGCTATCGAAGAGCGCGTGGAGGGGTAGCTCACAGGGTCGAAATGGCGGACGCAGCTGCAGAACTCGATAAGGGCGGGTTAGCCAGAACTTTGAAGGACCTCTTTGCTGGAGCGGCCGGTGGTATTGCTCAGGTCCTTTTAGGTGAGTTTGGCGCTTGCTCGTGGATTTCTCCTCTTGGAATTTTCGTGTATTGGTCACGTGGTTCATCAAAGTGGGATATCTTGTTGCGTAGAGTTCATATTTTAGCCGTTCTTGAGAGTCGGGAGTGGTTTAATTCATTCTTCAAGATCTACTAGTTCTATTCTGAAAGTCGACAGACCCTGGCTAATTCCATGCTCCCAGGCCAACCATTCGACATAGTAAAAGTGCGTCTTCAGACCAGTACGGCCTATCCCAACGCCGTTGTCGCCGCGCAATCCATCTATCGCAACGAAGGGGCATTCGCCTTTTACAAAGGCACGCTCACCCCGCTCATTGGAATCGGTGCTTGTGTCTCTGTCCAGTTTGGTGCTTTCCACCAAGCTCGTCGTCGATTCGAGGAATACAACCTCTCGAAAAGTCCAAATGGAGGAGGGGGACTAAGTTATGGACAGTATTATCTATCTGGTGCTTTTGCCGGTGTTGCCAACTCGGTAATCTCAGGCCCAGTGGAACATGTGAGGATCAGATTGCAAACGCAGCCACATGGTGCTGGGAAATTGTACAGTGGGCCTTTGGATTGCATGAAGAAACTCTCTGCTCATCAAGGCGTTCTCGCTGGTTTATATCGTGGGGAAGCGGTTACTATACTTCGTGAAGCACAAGCCTATGGTGTGTGGTTCCTCGCTTTTGAGTATATGATGAATGCCGATGCTGTCCGTAATAAGATTGAGAGAAAGGAAATATCGAGCTATAAGGTAGCATTTTATGGTGGATTAGCTGGAGAGGCACTTTGGTTGAGCAGCTATCCGATGGATGTGATCAAAAGTAAGATGCAGAGCGATGGCTTTGGAGAGGGCCAGCGATACAAGAGTATGAGGGATTGCTTTGGACAGACTTTTAGAGCGGAGGGATTACGAGGCTTTTGGAAGGGCATTGTGCCCACGCTTTTGAGGGCTATGCCCGTAAGTGCGGGTACTTTCGCGGTGGTAGAGATGACGATGAGAGCAATAAGCTAGACAGATATCTAAGGAGGAAGTATCTGGATGGAATTGGGAGAAGAGTTCAGAGGTGTTCGTTTTTTTTTTCTAGATTCAACACTTCTCGCGATACCACTTCAAGAACTGGGCTTGTCAAAATGAGATATTTATCAAATCAAAAATATTGTTAAGGAATATAAGCTCCAACTTGAAGGAATATGGAACTTGTGATAATCTTGGTTTTGAGATGTCGTGCAGTTGGATCCACGGAATAGTATTAGATAAAACCATCCCAGCGTTCGAACTCATTAGGTTGACAAGAGCTCTACGTAGTCTCTCAGAGACAAGACTCAATTTTTTCCACATTAGCTAAGATACGCATTGGTTTATGGAGTCAAAGCTAAACGTATTACTCGAGAACATTTCAGGATGGGTGGAAGCGAAGTTCGCTTTTATGGGTTCCATGAAGTAGGATATATTTACGCAAATAATTCCAAGGTAGTATTACGAAGTTGCACTCTCATTATGCCGAATCAGCTCACACAGTTCGGCGAAGTGTGAATCGAAATTATGCAGTAGCCATATTCCGCTCCGGACCATTTCAATGGCGCTGCTTCAAATGCCAAGAGTAGATGTGACCCCATAGCTCAATTGATACATTGCATTATTAAGCGAGTTACAGCGGATCGGCATTTGCGTTGGAGCTAATTCAATATACAGGGTCGCTCTATTGCCAACCTCATGTCCGCCACCTGAGTAAATTATCTCATTCATCACCACATTTACTGAGTGTGTAGAAGTTCAGATAGGCTATTGAAAGCTGCAAACCACAAATTCTGGTCTTGTGGTGTAGAATGATTCTTCGGGAGCCGAATTTCGGTCTCGGAATTTTGGCGAGGGCGAGAGCCCAGCATTTTCAGGATACTTGCTTATCAATAATGTGTAGCATCGCATGCGATGATTAAAGTAAACCTCGAAATTTGACTAAGCCGATAGAGCAATGGGCCTTTATACCCTCCTTGCTTAATTAATTAGTTATTAGTTATATTTATCTATATATTCAGGTGAGAAGTCCAACAACATGTTGCACTACATCAACCAAGAAAGAATCTCGAGCAGATCAGGACAACATTCATCATGATGAGAAGTGAGAAATTACTACACGGCGTGCATGCTCTCGTTGGAGGCGAAGGAACCCCAATCATTCTTCTCCCAGGCTGGCCACAAACCGTTGAAGCTTTTTCAGACATATTCGAACCCCTCACTCGAAATCATCAAGTTTGGGCTCTTGATCCGCCAGGACTGGGAGATTCGAGCCCTTCTTCTAGCGGCTACACTACACAAGAAATCAGTCGGATTCTTTATGAGTCTGTGGGTCACCTAACAAAGTCTCCATATCACCTCGTTGGGCACGATATTGGAGCATGGATTGCCTATACGTGGGCAGCACAGTTCCCATCATCCATCAAAAGCTTGACAGTGCTTGACTCTGCAATTCCAGGACTCGGGGCATCCCTCTCATTCCCTCTGCCAGAGGCAATTAACTTAAAGCTCTGGCAGTTCTCCTTCAACAGCCTCCCTGTTCTTCCGGAAATGCTGACGCAAGGTCGGGAGCGAGAGTTCTTGAATTGGGTATTCGATCAGAAAGCAGGGCATCCAGATAGGGTATCGCAATCCAAACGAGATCGATACATCGAGTGTTATTCAAGACCAGGAGGCATGCATATCGGTTTTGAATACTACCGGGCAGTCGAAACAAGCGGCGTTCAAAATATCAAATTTGCGGAGAAGAAGTTGAACATGCCGGTCCTTGCGTTAGGCGGACAAAGTGGGACGGGTGAAGGCTTCAAAATGGCGATGCAGAAGCTGGCTGAGAATGTAGCAGGTGGGCAAATTGACGACTGTGGGCATTTTATGATGGAGGAGCAACCTGAGGCTGTTGCCAAACATATTCTTGACTTCGTGAAGACTGTAGAATAGTTTTATAGTCAAGATACAATACTCAACTCGGAAACTTATCCATAAACCCGCATCAAGCAATCTGCTGTTGATCAACAGGCGTAGATATGGCTGGCGTTAATTTACGAATCAAAAGTAAAAGAATTCTAAACCTTTTACTCAATAGATTCGCGGGACCATGAATAACTAGTCAAATCCCTTAGCTTGCCGTTAGGTACATCTCAGCTTGTAAATCATTAATATAGACACAGACAGTAAACAAACCCTTACCACTAAGCCATGATGTTTTAACATATATGATACACTGATGAAATATTATGGCTTTACCTATCTACAGCTAGATGAAATAGAAGTCCACTTTAATTACTGATGTCTAGGCAGTCGCTGTCTATAATCTTTATTCAAGTTCGATTCCAGTACGTCAAACCATTTTGCACAGTACGCCTTATTTAGGAAATACCTTTACATTACAGAATTGAAGATATATATGCTGATATCGGCTTCATCCATCAAAATTGCTACTGTGCTTTTTGCTTGTAAAGTTGGAGGGGGGGAAAGGAACTTTGGGCACGTGACTAGAAGAACCCACTTAATTGTTGGTATATCGACAACATCTACTACACCGTCTCTTTTTAAACTCATGATAGTCTCCTTGACCACCGAATAACTCCAGTATCGGTTATATAATAACAGCAAACACATCGTTAGAACGCGCCAAAATGGAGGGGACATATAGGAGCATACCAGCTACTTCTTTCGTGCTATTCAATAACTTGTGTGAGGAACTTCGAGTCCAGATTTGGGTTAGTCAAATTCCGTATAGCCAGATTTGCACACTTTGTTGTCCTATAGCCTGGAATAAATCTAGGGCAATGCACAAGGCTGGCTAGAAGTCAAAATATCTAGCTCAAGATTTTGTTTGCTTCTTGTCAAACAATTTATCCAAATTTGCGATTTTGCCTTCTACGGTATCACAAGTCGGGCACGTAAATTCTGCCCTCGACTGTGTATAAGACCTGCCGCTTTCTTTCAATAATGCATTCTCAATGAGCTAACCATAGAACAGAAAAGTGCCTTTCCTGGACCTCGAATAGTATTTCTTCAACGTTGCCCTCTCGATTGGGTAGCAGAGCACAACGAGGCGAAATATATGTATTGGCCAGAGAGAACATCAACCAGCTCTCGAGAACCTTGCTACTTCACATCGACATCTCCGACAGGCTCAATTCCATCTCTTGTACGAGTGTGTAAAGAATCCCGTGCATTGGTCAAAAAGCATTATTCGATCATCTTTCCTGGGACTCAAGCATGGTTTTCTTTCTCTGATGACTACCTGTTCATCAACTGGGGAATTTTGGCAGCTAGAAGGCGACTTGCCCCTCGTATCCCGTGCTACTTCGACGCCCCCTATGGTACAAGTGAGTTCCTCTCCTCCGCATATGGGTTCTTTGACAGAAATTATGGAGAAACTCTGCAAAGCATGGCAAAGAAAGTCAAGAATCTCATTATTCATCAAAGCTATCACCGGCCTGATCTTGCCTACGGATATAAGCATCTAGAGCAGTGGCTGGTGCGCGAAGTCTTGGAACTTTTCACTGGAGTAAAGATCTTGGTGCTAGCCGACCAGTTATTCGACTATTATGAGTTTTCGGACGAGCTGGTGTGGATTGGAGAGGAATTAGAGGCTGTAATTGGAGAAAGGCCTCCACACTCCTCAGATTATCCGCGCCCAGCCCCGTCACCGCAAGCAATAGATCAATTTCAGAACGATTTGCGGAGTCTGATACTCTGGAAACACGGGACTTGTCTCGACGTCTACTCGGAAGCCTTTCAGGAGGAATGGGAAAGATTCATCGGTGGAAGTTGTCCGTCTTAATATTTATTTAAAATCAGCTTCGGAGACTAAGAGCGGTATTGTGAGCCATGACCATTCTCAAAGCATTGCTGTCCCACGGGCGTGGAACATTATCTCAGGCTGCGAAATGGTCTCAGCTCCTAGACAGCTCTAGATTCTGGAGTATCTCAATCATCTAAGTGCTCTTTTGCTAACAACACGATAGCTCTACCTAGCCGGCAAATACCGAGACTTGCTAGAGGCATTGCCATATCTGCTGCAGTAAAAAATAAACTCATGCGTATTTGTCAATCGGACAAAAGTCTTCGCGACCTCACAGATCTAGACTGGCAATTTGTCGAGGGTGATCACGACCACCGTGGTAGTTTGAACATATCGCAGCAAGTCGCGTACTTGGAGTTAGTTTTGTCAAGAACGCGTTTTTGTACAGATCCACACGAGCTAGGAGTGGATCCAGCACGGGATGAGGTATTAAACTTGATTGCACGAATCGATGAGCTAGTTATAGAACTAGAGCTAGATGAGCAGGTGATAATTGAGGCTGAGCAGTGTAATTAGTAAAAGATGAAAACTTCACAAAAGACAGCCTTATAACACGCAAGCCAGCCGCACAACGTACATGAGACCTGAAACCTCGAAATATCTTCTCTCCTTGACAATTTACGCGTGCGTGAATAAGAGCTCCTTTCATTTTACTGACTTCTCACATGACAAATAGATAATTTGGTAGAGTACAGGTTGCTTTGCGAGAACCACAAATTAGGTATATCATAATAATGTTTTACCAGTTATCAAAAACTGGGATCATATGACTATGGTTTTAGAGTTC
>Ga0247814_10002479_pt1 | contig 10181 bp, 10 predicted proteins | sample UWRJL179409R1_FD_179947 | JGI IMG/M metagenome (GOLD analysis project Ga0247814, IMG submission 179947) | Plant litter microbial communities from Arlington Agricultural Research Station in Wisconsin, United States - UWRJ-L179-409R-1 | ecosystem: Environmental > Terrestrial > Plant litter >... | reverse complement strand
TCTGTAAACCCAGCTGGAAGAAGTCCGTATTTTAATATGGTTGAGAAAAATACTGAGGGTTTTTATTCATTAGTAAAAACCAATCCTGACGGAAGCGTTATGACTCGTCAATCTGCACCAAAAGTATACGAGTTAAATGCATCATTTTATTGGTATAGAAGATCTTTTTTTGATACAGGTATAAAAAGTGCAATTACAGATAGATCTTTAATTTATGAGATGAATCATGTATGTTTTGACTTAGATCACCCAGTTGATTTTCTGTTTATGGAATATCTTCTTCAAAATAACAAACTTGATTTTGAACTATGAAGATATTGATAATAGGTTTAGGTTCAATTGCTAGAAAACATATCAACGCATTACAAGATTTAAAATTAGATATTGATATTTATGCATTACGCTCAAAATTAAATTCAGAAATTGAAGAAGGAATACAAAATATTTATGACATTGAAAATCTAGAAATATCTTTTGATTTTGCTATTATCTCAAATCCAACTCACTTGCATTTTGAATTCATTGAAAAATTAGCAGGACTAAATATTCCTTTATTTATTGAGAAACCTGCAGTACATACATTAAAGGGTGTTGATAATTTAATTGAGTTAATTGAAAGTAAACAGCTTGTTACATATGTCGCTTGCAATTTAAGATTTCATCCCTGTCTGGAGTATTTGAAACACAAATTAAGTGATGAGAATTTGAAGATTAATGAAGTAAATATTTATTGTGGTTCATATTTACCAGATTGGAGACCTAGTGTAGATTTTAGAAAAGTATACAGCGCAAATGCATCAATGGGCGGAGGTGTTCATTTAGATTTATTTCACGAACTTGATTATAGTGATTGGTTATTTGGAATTCCTAATAGGAGTAAATCAACATTAAGAAATGTTTCAAGTTTAAATATTGATGCCATTGATTATGCAAATTATATATTAGAGTACGATACATTTACAGTAAACGTTATATTAAATTACTATAGAAGAAAATCGAAAAGAATAATCGAAGTTCTTTTTGACAATGAAAGTTTAGAAGTAGATTTAGTAAATAATCGAATTTTAAACGATGATAATGAAGTAGTTTTTGAAAGTCCTAATTTTGAGGTTAGAAATACTTATTGTTTTCAATTAGATTATTTTATAAGTTGTTTGAGAAATAATATACATCCAATGAACTCTTTTAAAGAGTCGATAGAAATATTAAAGATTATCATAAAAGATGAATAATAGATTAGAAAACAAAATAATTATAATTACTGGAGGAAATGGTCTTTTGGGAAAAGCGATTATAAATCGATTGATTTCTGAAGGAGCATTTTGTATTAATTTCGAAATTAATCATGAAACAAATGAAGATTTATCTAATGTATATTGTGATATAACAGATTCATCATCAATTGATAAGGCTTTAGAAGCCGTTCTTAAAAAGTATAATAAAATTGATGGACTTGTAAACAATGCCTACCCAAGAACAAAAGACTGGGGGAATAAATTTGAAGATATTGTCTTTGAATCCTGGAAACAAAATGTTGATTGGCAATTAAACAGTTATTTCTATTTAACACAAAAGATTGCTTCACAGATGGCAAACCAAAGAGAGGGAAGTATTATAAATATGGCCTCTATTTATGGCGTAGTTGGAGCAGACTTCAATGTTTATGAAGGGACAACGATGACAATGCCAGCTGCATATTCTGCCATAAAAGGAGCGCTTGTCAATTTCACAAGATACGTTGCTTCATATTTCGGGCCTCAGCAAGTTAGAGTCAATACCGTTTCTCCTGGAGGAATTTTTGATAATCAGAATGAAATTTTTGTAAATAATTATTGTAAAAAAGTTCCAATGCGAAGATTAGGCACGCCTGAGGACATCTCGCCAACAGTTGCTTTTTTACTGTCTGATGACTCTCAGTATATTACGGGACAGAATTTAATTGTTGATGGAGGGTGGACAGCCATTTAATATAAATCAAAGTATAAAATAATAATAGTAGAAATGAGCGAAAAAAAAATAACCTGGTGTAAGAATTGTTTAAATATGTCTACAAGACCTAGAATTACATTTGACGCTAGAGGTTGGTGTAATGCTTGTCAATGGATGGAGGAAAAAAAACAAATTGACTGGTCATATAGACAAAAGCAACTTGATGAGTTAATTACAAAATACAAATCTACAAATGGAAATTTTGATTGTATTGTTCCTGTGAGCGGTGGTAAAGATGGATCTTATGTCGCATACATGTTAAAGCATAAGTATGGTATGAATCCATTAGCGGTTACTGTACGTCCTGCACTATCATTACCAATTGGAGATCAAAATCTTTTTAATTTTATTCAGTCTGGATATGATCATATTCATATTTCTCCAAATCCAGTGGTTTTAGACAGACTTAATAAATATGGTTTTATCGAAAAAGGTTTTCCTTATTATGGATGGTTAATTGCTATTATGACTGCTTGTATAAAAACGGCCGCCAACTTTAAAATACCATTGATGTTTTATGGTGAAGATGGTGAGGTTGAGTACGGAGGTTCTACAGAAAGTAAAAATAATCCTCTTTATGATATCGAGTATATGAAAAAGATATACTTAGAAGGAGGACATCAGATAGTTTTTGATAGAATTAGGGCTGATGGTGACATTTCCGAAGCTGATTTAGCATTTTTTAAATTCCCTACTGATGAAGAAGTTTCGAAAATTGGACTTTCTTTCACGCACTGGTCTTATTTTGAAGCTTGGGATTCTTACAGAAATTATGTTGTAGCAAAAGAACATTGCGGATTAATTGAAAAAGAAGAAGGAAGTGTAGATACATTTACTAACTTTTCACAAAATGATCAGGCTTTATATACATTACATGCTTATTTAATGTACTTGAAATTTGGATTCGGAAGAGCAACTCAAGATGCAGGTATCGAAATCAGAAGAGGATCTATGACAAGAGATCAAGCATTAAATTTAGTGAAAATGTATGACAATGCTTATCCTCATGATTTAATAGATGTGTTTTTAGATTATTACAAAATGACTAAAGAAGAATTCGATGCTGTTTTAGACAAATATGCAAACAAAGATTTGTTCGAGAAGATAGATGGAATTTGGTCACCTAAATTTACACCAGGAGAAGACTTTACTATATGAAAATTGTAATTGCCGATTACGGCATGGGAAATATAAAATCTATTATTAGCGCCTTAAATTATTTAGGCGCTGATAATATTGTGGTGTCTGCAGATTATGAAACCCTCAAAAGTGCTGACAAAATAATTCTTCCAGGTGTTGGATCGTTTAGAAAAGCAATGATTCAAATTAGGGAGAACAATCTAGATAAGTATCTTGAAGAGATTGCTGTAAAAAATAATAAGCCTTTAATTGGAATTTGCTTAGGAATGCAACTTTTAGGTACTTCAAGTACAGAAGATGGTTTTACAACAGGACTTGGATTTGTGAATGCACATTGTATAAAGCTTGACAATACGGATCTAAAAGTTCCGCATGTAGGATTTAATCAATTAAAAACAGATATTAAATCAAAGCTATATGATGGATTAGCAGATGAATCTGATTTTTATTTTACGCATAGCTACAAAATGGTTAGTGAGCACGAAATAAACCAATCTTATTGTCATTATGGTTTGGACTTTATTGCAAGTTTTGAATACAACAATATTGTAGGTGTACAGTTTCACCCAGAGCTTAGCCAAAAAAACGGCTTAAGGTTGTTGAAAAATTTTATTGAAAAATTCTAATGTTAAGAAAAAGAATAATATTCGCATTAATTTACAGTGATGGTTTTTTTATGCAGAGCCGTAATTTTAGATTGCAGAAAGTTGGAAATCTAAATTGGCTTGAAAAAAACTACAAGTTTCAAAATATAGCCTTTTCCCTGGATGAATTAGTGGTGCTAAACGCAACTCGTAACAATAAATCAATTACTGATTTTGCAAAAACTATTGAAAACTTAGTAAACGATGTTTTTATTCCTATAGCCGCAGGTGGAGGAATTAGATCAATGGAAGATGCAGAATTATTATTTAATAGTGGAGCTGATAAGATAGTTTTAAATTCAATTTTACATTTAGATCCTTATTTAGTAAAATCATTAATAAAGAGATATGGATCACAAAGTGTTGTGGCATCTATTGATTATAAAAAAAATAATGAAAAATTCGAAGTTTATATTAATGATGGAACCACTAAAATAGATCTTGAATTGGAAGATTACTTACATTACCTCGAAAAACTTGAAGTTGGAGAAATTTATTTAAATTCTATTGAAAAAGATGGTACTGGATTTGGATATGATTTTGACACAATTGAAAAGTTCGAATCAAAGATCAGGATACCTCTTATAATTGCTGGTGGAGCTGGAAACGAATCTCATTTTATGGATGGATTAAAGTATAAAAATGTTAGTGCTGTTGCTACTGCAAATTTATTTAATTTCATTGGTGATGGACTTCCTAAAGCAAGACTAAAATTAATTGAATCGGGTGAAAATTTAGCAAATTGGAATGTTGATAATTGATATTTATAATAAAATTAAGTTTTGTCTAAATACCGATAGGATAGGGCCGGATATTCCGTTCACGCATTGGAAGTTACATTACAATAAGCAAATGCTGAAGCTTTGTAAAAAAAAATTTAGAAGCTTTTCAGATACAGCCCAGTTTCGAGCTGGTGCTTATGCTGTTGGTTGTTCCAAAATTGAAATAGGAAACCGTGTGATTATTCGACCTGAAGTAATGTTATTTGGTGAAACAGTTATAGATATGGACTGTTCTATTAAAATTGATGATGATGTAATGATGGGTGCAGGAGTTCAAATTTATGTTAATAATCACAAATTCGACAGAATTGATATATCATTAATAGACCAAGGATATTATCCTGATTTGGCGGTTCATCTAAAAAAAGGTTGTTGGATAGGAGCTAAATCAATCATACTTCCTGGTGTAACAATTGGTCAAAATTCAGTAGTAGGTGCTGGTTCTGTAGTCACTAAATCAATTCCTGACGGTGTTGTTGCGGTAGGTAATCCAGCTAAAGTAATTAGAAATATTTCAAATAATATTACAACTATTTAAATTTTGCAAGAATCTTATTCTAAAAATTACTTAAACATATATTTTTATCAAATCTTATCGATTGTTTTAGGGTTTATGTCTTTGTTCGTAGTCGTTCCTTATTTAAGTTCTGATAAAACTACGTATGGAATTTATTCAGTATGTACTTCAGTAACGGTTTTCTTATCTTATGCGGATTTAGGTTTTTTGGGTGCAGGAATGAAATATGCTGCAGAAAGTTTCTCGAAAAATGATCGAGAAATGGAAATGAAATTAGTAGGCTTTTCTCATTTTGTATTATTTATACTTATAACTATCTTCTCCATAGGTTTCCTTTATCTAAGTTTTAACCCTCAAATATTAATTAGTGGAATTCTACCAGGAATTCAAGAAAATATTGCTCATAATTTACTGCTAATTCTTGCAATCTTCTCTCCAACTATAATTTTGCAAAGATTGTTACAGATGATTTTTGGTATTCGTTTACAAGATTACATTTTTCAACGGATCGTTATTATTGGTAACTTAGTAAAAATCGTTTCTGTTTTTTATTTTTTTGAATATAGGAAGTATGATATTGTTGGTTATTTTCTATTCTTGCAACTGGTGAATCTTATTGTGGCTATTGTAGGTGTTCTTCTGGCGAAAAAGAAGTACGATTATGATTTTAAACTTTTAGTAAGATATTTTACATTTAGTAAAGAAATGTTTAATAAAACCAAAGCATTAGCTTTTTCGGGTATTGTAGTAACTATTTCTTGGGTCATTTATTACGAAATGGATTCTTTTGCCATTGGTAAGTTACTTGGCGCTAATCAAGTCGCGATATACGCAATAGGGTTTACTATTTTAACTTTTTTCAGATCACTTTTAGGCGTATTCTTTTCTCCGTTTTCTGCAAGGTTTAACCATTTTATTGGCGCTGGTAAAAAAGAAGAATTAAAAAACTTTTACTTGCACGTAGTGAAAATTACTTTTCCAATTGTAGTTTTTCCAATTTTAGCCGTAGTTTTTTTAGCAGAGCCTATTATTATATCTTGGGTAGGCATAGAGTATCAGGCGGCTGTAGAAATTATGAAATGGTTGGTTTTTTGTAATATCTTGGCATTTATAAGTTATCCAGCTGGAATGCTGATGCTTGCAGAAGAAAAACTTAAAATTATTTATATGTTAAGTGTTTTTATGCCTGTGTTTTATTGGTGCGGTATTTTTTTTACCTTATCTACTTTAGGATTAAAATCATTTGCAATTTTTAAAGCTATTGTTTTCTTAATTAGTGGTTTGTTTTATTTATTTTATACTTTGAATTTTTTGCAAATTAGTTTGTATGATTTTTTCAAAAAAAATATATTGCCTTATTTACCGGCTATTATTATTTTATGTTTGATGATGTATAATTGTAATAGCATTTTTATTGATGGAAAAGACAAAATCAATTTAGTCCTAAATGCAGGGATTGTTGGATTTGGTATAGCTACGGCAATTGGTGTTAGTTTGTTTACTGTTAGTTATTTAAGGGATTATGTGCAAGGTATGGTTGAAATTATTTTAAAAAAGCAATAGATTTACGATGAAATATGATAAAGTAGTTTATTTTAGATATATGCCATTGACAGTTAAAATCGTTTGTGATTTTTATATGTTAGAAGTGGAAAAATTAGGTTTAAAAGTTGAATATTGGGATATTACAAAACTCTTTTTTAATGATACCGCTAGTATGGAGGATTCTTCAGGTATAATAAAAACTGTTAAGTTTGATACAATTGAGCAATTTGAAAAAGCAGTTGAATTGGAAGCCAATTTTTCAAAGACTTTATTTATTTCAATAATTTCATTTGAAGCTAGAGTTAAAAATGTATTTAAGATTTTTACAAAATACAATAGTACAACTGCCGTTTTTGGAAGGAATATGTTTCCACTACCACAAGGGAAAAGTGTCTCTTTATTAAGTAGATTGAAACATTTAAATGTTTTAAATTATGCTAAAAATCTGATTGCTAGAAAACAAAAAAGAATAGGAAGTTTAAAAGGGTATGACATTATCTTTATAGGAGGAGAATTGGGTTGGAAGGGTATTGGTAATATTGAGTATGATGAGGTTTCTAAAGCGGAATTAGTAAAGATAAATAGTGATGATTACGACACTTATTTAAGACATGTAGATGACTTATCAATAATTGAAGGGGAATATATTCTTTTTTTAGATGAATATTTACCACTTCATCCTGATACAGTGTTGTTTGATATTAAAAATATTAAACCTGAACATTATTACCCTGAATTATGTGCTTTTTTTAATAGAGTTGAACAACAATTTAATATGCCCATTATAATTGCTGCTCATCCAAAGGCTTTGCAATATAAGAAGCAAGATTATTTTGAGGGCAGGAAAGTAATTTTTGATAAAACAGCTGTTTTGTCAAAGTTTGCTAATTTTGTTTTAGCACATGATACAACATCTATTAATTATCCAATTACATTTGGAACCAAACTACATTTTATATCCTCTGATGCTATTGAAAAAGAAATTAATTCTGTTCACCAAAATGCAATTCATTTTGCGAAATTTTTAGGAAGTAATTTTCAACGTTTTAATATAGTAGATGAGCATATAAATGTTATCTCGGAAGTGTCAAAAGAGAAATATGATCAGTATAAATATAATTTTCAAACTTGGCCTGAAACAGAAAACAAACAATCTAGAGACATATTTATTGATTTTTTAAAAAAATAAAACAGATGTTTATTCTTAAGTTTTTTTCAATAATTTCAGTTCATTCTATTAGAACTATTAAAAAGATATTTAGACATACTCAATTATCAATTGCCAATTCCACATGTAGATTAGGTATAAATGCAGAAATAAATAACTGTGAATTTGGAAAATATGTTGTGATTTTTAATGATGTGAAAATTGCCAATTCTAAAGTTGGGGATTATTCATATATTCAATCAGGATCTAAAATATTTAATACCAATTTGGGTAAATTTTGTTCAATAGCTTCTTCTGTTTCAATAGGTCCTGGAATTCATGATGTAAATTTAGTTACAACTCATCCTAGTTTATTTTCAAAGTCTACTCCACTACCCAAAATATTTTCAAAATCCGATTATATTATTAGTAATAAAAAAGTAACAATAGGTAATGATGTTTGGATTGGTGAAAAAGCAGTCGTTTTAGATGGCGTATCATTGGGGAATGGTTCTATTGTCGCAGCTGGTGCTGTCGTTGTTAAGGATGTTGCTGCTTATTCGATTGTTGGTGGAGTTCCTGCTAAACATATTAGGTACAGGTTTGATGAAAAAACGATAAAGATTTTTTTAGAAAGCGAATGGTGGAATTTTCATGAAGAATGGTTTGAGAAGAATTCAGAACTGATGTTGGATGTTGAAAAATTTAAAGACTACTTGAAATGTTAATAAAAAAAAGTATTGACTTTTTTAATAGAAAAATATTTTATGTTTTAAATAAGAATAAATATAAGTATTTATCTAAAGGAGCAATAGTGCGAAAAATGCTACGTGTTGACGGTGAAGAGAATATTAGTATTGGCGATCGGGTGATTATTCAGAAGCTAACTTGGCTAGCAGCAGTACCTCTAACGGGAAAGAAAAATTGCCTTTTAGAAATTGGTGATGGAACGATAATAGGTCATTTTAATCATATTTATGCCACTGGAAGAATAATAATTGGAAAAAATGTTCTTACGGCTGACAAAGTTTTTATTTCAGATAACCAGCATTGTTTTGAGGATGTACATATGCCAATTTTGAAACAGCCCATAAAACAACTAGATTCAGTTTATATAGGGGATGGTACTTGGCTAGGAGAGAATGTTTGTGTTTTGGGTGCTAGTATTGGAAAAAATTGTGTTATTGGAGCGAATTCTGTTGTGACTAAATCAATTCCTGATTTTTGTGTTGCAGTAGGTAGTCCTGCAAAAGTTATTAAAAAATATAATTTCGAAATAAATAATTGGGAGAAAATATGAAAAAGATATTAATTACTGGAGGGGCTGGTTTTATTGGTACTAACATCGCTAGGGCTTTAGTCAAAGAAGGGTATGAAATCACGTTGTTCGATAATTTTCTTAAGCAAATACATGGTGATAAAAACTTTTTACCAGAAGATTTAGCTGGAAAAGTAACCTTAATTGTAGGTGATGTATCAGATAAAGCAGCACTTTATGTCGCTTTGAAAGGACAAAATGCTGTTATACATTATGCGGCCGAAACTGGAACAGGACAATCGATGTATAATGTAGGACATTATGCAGATGTAAATATTCAGGCAACTGCCAATTTGTGTGATTATATTATCAATGAAACACACCAAATAGAGAATGTTATAGTTGCTTCATCTAGATCTATTTATGGGGAAGGTAAGTATCTTTCAAAAACTCATGGAGTGGTATATCCAACATCTAGGACTTTCAATAGTGTTAAAAATAGTTTTGAAGTAGTATGTCCGTTCTCTAATAATACAGATTTGGAATTATGTGCTACTGATGAAAATTCAAAAATTCATCCTTCTTCTTTTTACGGAATTACTAAACAAGTACAAGAACAAATGGTAATTATGGCTACAAAATTGAAAGGTATTAATGGTTTTGCTTTAAGATATCAAAATGTTTACGGACCTGGTCAATCATTGAAAAACCCTTATACAGGCATATTATCAATTTTCTCTAGATTAGCGTTACATAACGAACCTATTAATATTTTTGAAGATGGTTTGGAGAGTAGAGATTTTGTTTATATTGACGATGTTGTTGAGGCAACAATAAAATGTGTGAAATATGATAATGAAGGACAATTTGTTTTAAATGTTGGAAGTGGTGTGGCTGTTTCAGTACTAGAGGTGGCCAAAGAAATTGTTTCTTATTTAAAAAGTGATTCTGAAATCAAAATTTCAGGAGCTTTCAGAGAGGGAGATATTCGTCATAATTTTGCAGATTTAACGCTTATAAATTCTGTTTTAGGTTTTGAACCAAAGTGGAGTTTTGTTGATGGAGTGCATAAATTTATTGATTGGGCGTTAGATCAAAATGATATTCCAAAAGATTTAAGCGATTATAAAAAATCATTAGGAGAATTAAAAGAAAAAGG
>Ga0247814_10002478_pt1 | contig 10183 bp, 10 predicted proteins | sample UWRJL179409R1_FD_179947 | JGI IMG/M metagenome (GOLD analysis project Ga0247814, IMG submission 179947) | Plant litter microbial communities from Arlington Agricultural Research Station in Wisconsin, United States - UWRJ-L179-409R-1 | ecosystem: Environmental > Terrestrial > Plant litter >... | reverse complement strand
TAATAATAACGCGTGCAGATGGTGCGAACACAAATGCCCACACCAGCCCAGCGATCAGTAAAACGATTGCAATAATAACCAAGAACAGCTTTTTGCGGAATGTTCCAAAGTTTGGAACCTTGACCTTGCTCTTTGATTTTGCAGCTTTTGCAGCAGCGGCAGCGCGTGGCGTACCGGCAATTGCCGGTGCGTCTACTTCGATAACTTCGTCGTCAATCGCTAATGTCTCTAATGCATCGTTGCGCGATGGCCTACTAGGTTTTACTGCAACACGTGTTGATTCTGCAGCGTTGACAGACTTCGCATGGTCACCAATCGATAGCTCAGAACCGTCAATGATATCGTCACCGTCATCAATGCTGAGCGCTGGGATTTCAGCAATCTCTGGCTTGCTTTGTAAATTCTTTGCAACAGGAATCTTTGCAGACGCAGAGAGTGCGATCAATGCAGGGTTATTCGTGATTAAAACGAGGTGTTTTTTATCAGCCTTGGCCATACGATCTAGCAGTCGCAGGTTAACTGCACTTTGCAAAACGCCAATTCGCTTTGGCGGAACGATCGCAACGATCTTTTCAGAACTAGCCTTAACCTTACCGATAATCGCGGTAATGTCATCTTCAACATCGATATAAATAACGTCTTTATTCATCTTAGATTCTCAGTAATCGGTTCAATTTTTCTTTGATAGAATCGCCGTCGGCGCTCCCTATTATAGTATCATAGCCAACCCGTAGCAGCCCCATTGCGGTTATGAATGTATGGTCGTTTACATCGCCAGTCGTATCGGTAACACCCAATACTTCTGATGGATGGATACGATGGACCGTTGGTTTTTTAGTCATCGGTAGTTCTTTGTACCAGTCAGCACCCTGCAGTGCGTCGATTAAGCTTTCAAGACTCGCACCACCACCACACAGTAGAATACGGTTTGGTAAGTGATCTAATGAGTCAAATTCACTGAGAGCCAATTCCACACCAGCAAGCCATACCTCTAGGGTTTTATCGATGGCAGCTTTTACTTCCTTTGCGACCGCAGGTTTGATTTGGTCGTGGCCTATGTTCACCTTTAGTTTTTCGGCATCTTTATAGGATAATTCCATCTCACTGGCAATCGTCTGCGTAAAGCTTCGTCCACCGATACCAAACATCTTGGTACCTTCGACGCCACCATCGTTGACGACCGCGATATCTGTCGTACCACCACCGACATCGGCCAAGATAGCTGTGAAGTTACTGCTCGCGTCATTTCCGAGCACGCTTCGACTGACCGCAAAAGGTTCTGCCGCAACGGCCAGTAGTTCGAGAGATAGCTCAGAAGCGACACGTTCGAGCGCTCCGATGTGAACCATTGGCGCAAAGGCCGTATAGATCTGAACTGCGACGTCACGACCTTGGAATCCGATTGGATTACTGACCTTGTAGCCATCAATGTGGATACTGACGAGCGCACTGTTCACGAGTTTTACTTCGACTTCATCGTTCCCTGTTTCGAGGGCGATCTGTTTTTGCGCTTTTGCCTGTGCTCGTTCCTGAACCTTGTCGATAATAAATTCCATCTCAGACCCATCAAGCGGTTTGTCGGGTTGTGGACGACGGTAGCGAATGGTGTCCGTGACACCTTTTACTAGTTCCCCGGCAATTCCGATAACAACGCGTTTCGCCTGGAGGCCTGCTTGCTCTTCGGCGTCAGCCAGAGCCTCTTCACAGTTACGTACAACGCCAGAAATATCTGCAATCGCACCAGAGTGCATATCACTGATTTCTTGGCGTGCACGACCAACTCCTACGATCTGTAGTTCTTCACCGTCCAGTTTGGCGATTAACGCCTTGACGAATTCGGTACCAATGTCCAATGCCACCACATAATCGTCATCATTATTGGTTTTGCGGCCGGATCGAAATTTATTAAATACCATAGATATACCCATTATATACCAAAGGTGCTTATGGTCATAAAGGTTGTGTATTATATAGTTTTGTGATATAATATATAAATGATAGAACCCTATGATAGTAGTGCCGAAACGCTCGACGAAAAACAGCTAAAAGAGCTGTTAGCGACGACGGTCACCAATCTGGAACCGGGACCTGGATATAGCCTTACTCTCGAGGGCGTTCCAGCGGGCATGCGCCTACATAATAGCCTTGAGGCATTTTTCGGCATTTCGCTTGATCAAGTCGAAGGCGCAAACATTGAACTCGCGTACGACGAAACTTCAGCCCAGATGATATTGAAAAGACTCGAGTACCCCGTACTTGGGGCACCGGGTAAAGCCATCCTGGAACACACAGAATTAATCGGATACGTACCTCATATTAAAGTTAGGCAGAGAATCTTCGCAAAAAATAAAAAGGTAATAACCTACGAAGGCGCGGCGACTATGCTGCAAGAATTTGGAATTGATTCGATCCCACAGCATGACCGTGCAGCCTACATCCAATGGAAAAGTGAACTGCTGGCCATGACCAGGGGCTGGCAATTGTCCGAAGAACTTGAGGTGCCGATAGGCTTTGATGGTGTCACAGAACAAGCCGTCACGTTGAATAATAGAGAGAGCTTTTCGCCAAACCTTTTGGCTATGTTTAAAACGCAAACCTTTACCGAGTCAACAATCCAGTATGACGCAGCGACCGAGTCTGCAGATCACATCGACCGCGTGCTCGTACTACACACTGACCCTGCAGATCAGTTACTGCAGCCCTATACACAGACCTATCGAACTTCAACGACGCCTAACCTATTTGGTGATCCGCCAGAGGCGACACAGCTCAGCACAATCCCAGTACTATTAACGACTGATATCTGCAAATCATTTAATGATTCCTTGCAGCAGATTGCCGCAATGCGAAGAGACGCAGCTTAGACCAAACGGCCTTAAGTCGTCGAATATAACACTAGTTACTTTTGCTATTTAAAAAATCTTGATCAAGTAAGAAATCACGAACATATTTTTGGATAATATTCGGATCGTGTTGGGCATCTAACACCTGAACACGCTGTTTTATCGTATCTGGTAAATATTTATGCGCATTACGCGAAGCATTGAATCCGCCCCTAATATTTTCAGCCCTAAATTCATACTTCGGATCCGTCTGGTCAAGTCGATCAAGCAATACTGACGAACCCCGCACCTGCAAATCAAATATCACATCCGGGATTGCATCCATGACGTCTTGTTCATCGGTTGCGTTAGGATATAACTCGTCGACTGTTGCCTGCCGTGATGTATCCAGGATACCTCGGTGTAAAAGAAATGATGCACGAGAAACAATGGTGCGGTCAACAATAACAACATCCGGTGCAGCAGCATCTTCGATAATTGAGTGTAGTTCTTTTAAAAGAATGTATGACGACAAATTCCAACTAGCAACTGTTCGATCATATGACTTTAGTCGCTGGCTTCGTTCTTGCCATTCCGGGCTAAATGGATCCCCTGGAGTCTCGCCTAGACCCTCCCTCGTACCATCACCTCGAACGATAATAAAGCTCTTGCCTTCCTCTTCAATGAATTCGCCCAGTAGATTAGCCTGGGTGCCCTTACCTACTCGGTGAAGTCCGTCAAAACCAACAACAAATGGCTTGCCTGTTTCTAGCGACATAATGCCAACATCTCCAGTGTTTGCGGCGTGAGCTGCAGCGTTGCCGCTTGATCGTATGTCAGCCACTCAACAACCTGAGTATCTTCCAGTGGTTTTGGATCCCCTGCAATATGCCTTGCTTCGAATACCAAGTACAACATGGCCTTTTCTGGCTTTACAACAGTATTGTTTGCAATCAGACGTACTGGCTCAATTTCAATACCTACCTCTTCCATGAATTCACGACTTAGCGCAGCCTCTAGGTTGCCATCGCCATATTCAACTGTCCCACCGGGAATACCCCAGTAGCCAGGAAAAACGGTTTCGTCATCCGCACGCTTGATCAGCAGGAATGTGTCGTCTTTTTTTACGACCGCGCTGACGTTGACCTTGAAAAGTGGCTTGTTCATGAAAATATCTCCTTATAATGACGTTCTGTGTAGGGAATCTGCCCAAACTGTTGCTTTGCTTGATTTGAATATAACATACCCATTAGTCGATTCGTCGGTAAATGATTACTTAACTCAGATCGTGATGGCAAATCCCTGAGTAGCTCGTGTATCGGGGCGTACCTCGGCTGCTCGTTTTGCCCTAGGTATAACGAATGAGAAGTATCGTCCTGATCGCCGTAATGGATAACCTCTAGAGGTTCTCCGCCTAGCAGCTTGGCATTTCTAAATACGTAAATGTCAAAGTGATTCTTGCTTCCGACACCGTTACGCTTGCCATCGTTGTCCCCAACTTCGGCCGACTGATACGAATGAATCTGAATATTGTATAACGGTCCAACATGGATATTTACCATTTCATGACGAACTCGACCATTTGCCTTGTATGTGTCTTGTGGTAAATGCGGCCATGCACGCAACGAAAAACCAGACTGCATCAGACTAAGCTGCGCTGTCGTCATAACCTTTCCGTCTTTTGTAAATTGCCATTGACTATAATTATCAAGTTCACCAAATGTCATGTCATCGCCATCCGCACGACTGCCGTGTGGCATTTTGAAGTCACCTTCTCCAAAGAACTGTCTGTAGTCAGCCTCGTTAATAATTTCAGCATGATCAACAGGACGAAGTATCTGACTAAATACGCTTACTTTGTCTGGTTGCTTTGCGACAAGCTGCTGGTTGATCGATAGCAACGTGTGCATCAGATCTATGAAATGATACCCCGAATGCAGTAGCTTTCCGTAGCCATATTTATATGGGTGACCTTCGCGAGATTCAATTTCCGACGGCATATTCCACATTCCGTCAGAGTGCATGATAGATAGGTATGTAATGGGAATACCCGTCTGTTTCACGATCTTGTCTAGCAGAGTATGCACGTGTTGGTACCCAGCATGGTATCGACGCTGTGTCTGTACAATAACTCTAGATTCCGGAAAATCCCCCAACTTGCTCACCAATTCTTCAACATCACTGACAAGTTGATTAGATGCATCGAACATGTGCTGTTCATCATAAAAGTCAGGGTGCGGCATCAAGTCTAAAGGAGCCGTAATAGGCTTATCCGTAAGAACCTTAATACCGTGCTCAATACAATATGCAAGGTATGCCTTGTGACTCTTTGGTTCAGTAGCGATAATTGCATGTGTAATCCCCTGCTGAGCCAGTGCATCGGCAGCTTTTTGATCGATGACGGTAGGATTCCGATTCTCTTTTGCAGAAATAAAGACGATCTGTTGCGGTTTTAGCGTCCTTTTGTCGATATATTCATTAACAATCGGCTCAGATTCGTCGAGTTCTACGACAAGTGAGAGATTAGCCAGGTGTTGATCCTGAACTTGCTGCTCTATATAAGGATAATAGATGCGCCTTGCGTGAGGGCCTAGCCCTATCAAGGCTAGTTTGACATTCGCTAACGGTGTGGTGGACGCGTCAATCATAACTGATTTTACTATATCATATTTTTTGTAAATATCAAGTGAGAGATTCTATTGGAGAATCGCTTTGATGCGTCGGATCCCAGAGCTACTAGATTCTTCTTTGGTGATCTTGAAGGTCTTGCCGTCTTCGGCCAAGTGTCCCGTGTGATCAACGTGAGGGCCACCACAAATTTCAAAGCTCACACGGGTTGGCTCATCGCCCATCTTGTAGACTTTAACCGTATCGCCATACTTATCACCAAAGGCGCCAATTGCACCCATTTCGAATGCTTCGGCGGTTGGGTATTCCTGGAATGAGACCGGAAGGTCCATTGCGATCCATTCGTTAACGAGTTTCTCTACTTCGATGATTTGCTCTGGAGTTACTTTTTCATCATTATTAAAGTCGAATCGCAGACGTTCTTCGGTAATGTTACTACCGTGCTGTGTGACGTGCTCGCCAACAACTTTTCGCAGTGCTGCGTACATCAAGTGCGTTGCAGTGTGGTATTTCTTGTGGATATCAGTCTGTCCGCCGAGACCACCTTTAAAGGTTCCTTTGGCTGCGGTCTGTGAACGCTCTCGTTGTTCGAGCATTTTAGCATCGAATTCCTCACGCCATGTTTCACTGAGATCAATTCCCTGCTTGAATGCCTCTTCCGTAGAAAGTTCTACCGGGAAACCATACGTATCGTAGAGCGTAAAGATTTCCGTTCCTGTTAGGCCGCCTTCTTTACGTTTTGCAAGTTCGTTAATTCCCTTGCGCAGTGTTTGACGGAATACTTTTTCTTCTTTAACCAGCGTCGCAATAACTTCATCGCGTTGCTCTTTTACCTCTGGATAATCATCGGCATACAGGTCGGCGATAACCGGCACGACACCTTCGAGGAAGTTCTGCTCGATACCGAGATCAAATGCAAAACGAATTGCTCGTCGTAACAAACGTCGCATGACATAGCCTTGCTCTTTATTAGCAGGCTTTACCCCATCAACCGCGAGAAAGGTTGCTGCACGTAGATGATCAGCGATGACACGCATGCTCGCTGTGTGCGATTCGTATGACTTACCGCTCAGCGTTTGTAGCTGTTCGATAATTGGCCATAGGAGGCTGATCTTGAACACGTCAGGGCTGTCGATTTTCGCCGCAGCGATTCGCTCTAGCCCGCCACCAAAGTCAACATTCTGTTTCTCAAGTGGTGTAAAGCTGCCGTCGTCGTTTCGGCGATATTGCATAAAGACTTGATTACCAATTTCCATGAATTGCCCGCTGTCGCTTGCTGGGTGCGCGAGGCCAAAGCCTTCCGCGTGGTTTTGTGGACCAAAATCGTAGAAAACTTCTGAGTCAGGACCGCATGGATCACCGATCGGCGTTTTATCGAGTCCACCACCTCGTGACCACCAGTTTTCGCCATCATCATAAAAGAAGATTCGCTCACCAGGCTTGATACCCCGTGCGTCACCGTCAGCTTGTGAACCAACTTCGACAATCTCTGCCTGGATACCGCGCTCGGTAAAGATCTTTTGCCAAATGTTTGCCGCTTCATCATCCCTGGGGATACCATGTGCCTCATCACCAATAAATGCTGTGACGTAAATCTTGTTTGGATCGAGTCCAACGACGTCCACGAGGAATTCAAAAAACCAACGAATTTGCTGTTCTTTGAAATAATCGCCGAGTGACCAGTTACCCAGCATCTCAAAGAAAGTCGTATGACGATTATCGCCCACATCATCAATATCCTGCGCACGGAGCGCTGTCTGACTATCCGTTAGACGCACGCCATCTTGGTGCGGCTCACCGAGGAGATACGGGAGTAGCGGTTGCATCCCAGAACCCGTAAACAAGGTTGTTGGGTCGTTGTAAGGAACCAATTTTGCACGAGGAATGATCTTGTGACCACGCTCTTCAAAAAACTTCAGGTATTCGTTGCGGATATTTTGGGCGTTCATATCTGTTAAGTATACCAGAAACTACTGACGCTGTTAACAAGCCAAGATACTGGTCGACCACCAAGCAGCATCGACATTGGATCCAGTTTTGCATGCCGCTCTTGATTCGTTTCCACTCATGAATATAGCATAACTACTATTGGCGACCGGACCCCTCACATACGAGAAAAGTTTCGTTGGATACTGCGGATCTTGTGGGATCGATGCAATGTATTTTGGAACCAAAAAACTCGATAAATCGTTCACGGAACATCCTTGATTGTCGCCAGCCGAACATGCTGCAGGATACTGGTCGTTATTATCCGCTGCGTACAGCGCAAGGCCTTTTTTTATTACTCCGACAGCTGACACCCTACTGGCATCACGCGCCCTAGTCTGGATTCCATTGTAGGCAACGATCGTAATCGCAGCCAAGATACCAATGACCACGATAACGATTAGTAGTTCAACAATCGTAAAGCCTTTTTGAGTTGCCCGCCTCTTATTCATAACGCTTATAGTAACTTTTTATGCATCAAATGACAATGCGGGTAGCAAGGCAGCTATCACCACTACTCGTTCTAGCAGTTTGACAATCCACCCGATACGTACCAACCCCATGCTGGATTCATATTGTCGCCGTCAACACAACGCGCTTTTGCCTCGAATGCAATGTTTAGTCCGTAGCCTTGGCCTCCGCCTCGTCGCGCATAATCGATAATTTTTGGTGGCGAAGGATCATTTGGCACACTGGCAAGGTATTTTGGCACTAGAGCAGTCGACAATAGCGAGACACTACAGCTTGCGTCATCCGCTGTACAGGCCGCCGGATACTGTCCATTATTATCGGCAGCGTACATTGCGAGTGCTTTCTTTAACGTCACTACAGTCGATGCCCTACTGGCATCACGCGCCCTAGTCTGGATTCCATTGTAGGCAACGATCGTAATCGCAGCCAAGATACCGATCACGACAATGACAATCAAAAGTTCAACGATCGTGAATCCTTTTGAACTTATATTTGTAGGTGCCCGACCTTTTTCCATACTGCTTATACTAACGTATTCAGTAGCTAGATGACAATACCGCCGCCAAGGCAAATATCACCGTCGTAGATCACCACAGACTGCCCTGACGCAACGGCGCGCTCTGCATTATCCAGCACCAACTGCACGTCACCATCCACAATCGTCAGCCCAGCGTCAACCAATGTAGCGCGGTGACGAACACGAATCTTATACGTTCCCGCAGCAGGTACCTCGTTAATCCAGTGTACAGATGCTAGCCCCACTGTTTCTTTCCATAATGTCGCATCATTCAAATCAGTCGTGACATAGACTTCGTTTTTATCCATATCCTTGCCGACAACATAGTATGGCAGGCCTCCGCCAACATCTAATCCATGGCGTTGCCCTAACGTGTAAAAGATTGCTCCGTCGTGTTGCCCCAAAACTTTCCCAGTTTGCTTGTCAACAATTGGTCCAGCAACTTGATCAACGTATTGGGATAAGAACTCACGAATACCAACACGACCAACGAAACAAATGCCCTGGCTGTCTTTTTTCGCAGCAGTGAATAGGCCGCGTTCTTTTGCCATTTCGCGGACAACAGGTTTTGTGAATTCACCAAGCGGGAAGAGTGTCTTTTTCAGTGCAGCACCAGTCACTCGGTACAAGAAATACGTCTGGTCTTTGTTCGTATCAACTGCCTGTAGTAGTACGCCATCTTTGACACGAGCATAGTGACCGGTCGCAATCATGTCAGCGCCATCTTCTAGTGACGCCTCCAAAAAGAGTTTGAACTTCACTTCTTGGTTACACATAATATCCGGGTTCGGCGTTCGGCCCAGTTTGTATTCTTCGATCATGTAATCAACGACTTTGTGTTTGTACTCATTTTCAAAATCAAAGACTTTAAAATCAATACCTAGTTGCACGGCCACACGTTTTGCGTCAGCCAAATCATCTGCCCATGGACAGTGCATGCCAGGTAAATCCTGCGTCCAGTTTTTCATGTAGACACCCGTGACATCATAGCCCTGCTCTTTTAATATTGCGGCCGTTAACGACGAGTCGACGCCGCCGCTCATTCCAACGTATACTTTTGTCATCCGGCTATTCCTCCTGCATAAAAGACCACGATCTTTGCTAGCTCACCGCCAGCCAACCACCAGCCACGAGGCGTTACCCACCACCAGAATGACCAGTCGCTATCATTTGTCGGTGCGTTCAATATTGCGACGTTATCTGTTCGTTTATTAAATTCCAAACTTGCTCGACGCTGGTGATAGGCAGAGGTTACGAGAATAACTTTTCCTACATTATTTTGCTTAAAGATTGATCGCACGTTCGAGGCATTTTCTTCAGTGGTTGCAGATAGTTCGTCAACTTCAATGGCTGCAGCGGGTACGCCCTGATCAACAGCACGCGCAGCCATAGCCGCAGCATTACTAGGACCTGACTTGTCCTGTGCTGCACCCGCAAAGATCAACAATGGTGCCCAGCCTTTTTGATACAGTTTGATCGCTGCATCGGTTCGGGCGTTTGTGTCACCGCCACTGACCGCAACAATCGCATCGGCAGGTTGGCAGTTGCCTTTGCCGTTTGGTACTTCTGGGCAGCCGCGCAAACTATTTGGCTGTAAATAAATAGCAACGCCAGCAATAAAGACGATGACGGAAATGAGTATGATTAATAGTGTTCGCATTATCGATTGACTCGCTCGTATTCACGACTAATTTCTTCGATGATCAACTGGCCCGCTTGAGCAATATTTTCGTCGGTAGATAGATGACCTAGGGTCATA
>Ga0247814_10002477_pt1 | contig 10186 bp, 7 predicted proteins | sample UWRJL179409R1_FD_179947 | JGI IMG/M metagenome (GOLD analysis project Ga0247814, IMG submission 179947) | Plant litter microbial communities from Arlington Agricultural Research Station in Wisconsin, United States - UWRJ-L179-409R-1 | ecosystem: Environmental > Terrestrial > Plant litter >... | reverse complement strand
TTGTGCCCGTTCCGTCTTCCTTTATTAATTTCTGGCCTGATAAATTATAGATTTCGAGAGTATATAACTCAAAGTCGCCGCTTACGACCGACAGCCGGTCCGATACCGGGTTAGGGAAAGAAACAAAGTCGGCCTCTCTGAGATAGTTCACTTTTACCAGATCAGAATGGATGGTAAGTCCGCCGGTAGTTTCAAAAGTTACGCGGTAAAACTGTGGGCCGAAAACTGGATGCTGATCTGTTGCGGTATAATTGAGGAGACCGTCAATTATTGCAGTTTTGGATAACACCGTAAACCTGCCGGAAGAGACCTGCTTTTCCCATAGTACATTTTTAAGGTTGTAGGTACTTCCAATACCAAGGTTTAGCAGCACCGTCTCACCCGATAATTCGCCTGTAAAAGTCCGCACATAGCAAGAAACACCTTGCGTGGTATAATTGATCGTATAACTTTTTAATCCGCTAAAACCTACTCCATTTGCACTAACCGCCAGATAGGGCGAAGCCAGTGCTGATTTGTCTATTTCAGCTAAAGTATCGGCTATTTGCTGGAAGGCAGTTAGTGAATCATTTTTGAGGTGATATAACGTATACCCTGTAGCGCCCGGCTGCGGTGTCCAGTGCAGCAGGAGTTTATTGCCGCAATCATAACCTACATTTAAAATGGGCGGGCTGGATATCGTGAAAGGTTTACTGATAAATTCTCTGCCGCTTACTTCCATTTTTAATATTGCAGTAGTAAATAATTGCGGTGTATTCCATCTAAAATAGTTGCTGTCCAGCTTGATGCTATTGCTGATCACATTCCAGGTAGTCCCATTCGTATAGCTAACTGAAAGCCTGGCTGGCCGAAAGCCAAAGGAGGCAGACCATCTCAGGTAGTTCTCCTCTCCGGCAAATAATGCTTCGTTATTTTCAGGGTAGGTCCAGCTAAAATCATTCGCAGGTTTAAGCTGATAGGCAAGGGCAAATGCCTGTTGTCCCTGTATTACTTTCCTTCCCTTTACATGAATCACGTAATTTCCCGCAGCTGCATCTTCCAGTGTAAGCTGCTGTACAGTATTCAAATCGTCCGTTTTCCGTACAGCAGGGTTAGTCAGTGAATCCGCAGCAGGATAGTTGCTCAGCACCCATGGACGGATCACATTACCTGAAGGCGTCTCTAATGATACATCAAGGTGGTTTACGATAGCTAGTGGACTGTTCACGGGAGCTGGTGGGTCTGTCCAGGCCAGGGTCACCTTAATCTCTTTCTGATCAGCAGGGACCTGCAGGGGAAAAACGTATTCCTCTCCCTGTGCTACTGCTGCCGTAACAAATCTTTTGTCTATTACGGTTTGGACCGACTCCAGCGCATTCAGCTTTCCGAAACCGGTGATAAAGTCTGCATGTGGCGCACCAATATCGTCTGCAGCATTAACCAATATGCTTTTCACCAATGCAGCGGCCGGCTGTTTTCCATAACGGGTCTTGTATTCCTGTTGCAGCAGGGCGACAGTACCTGAGGTTAACGCAGCAGCACCTGAGGTGCCATCTTCACCTAACGCTACCAGTTCCGGCTTTATCCGTCCGTCATATGCCGGGCCCCTGCTGCTTAATGCTTCGGGAGTATTAGCGCGGTTAATCCCGCCAACTACCAACACGTTTTTCGCCTGCTTAAAATTTCCGGTGAGATTTGCCGTATTGGGTATTCCGCTGTAAACTCCGTTTACGGGTGTTGTAGTGCCTTTATTACCCGAAGAGAACACATGGACCAGTGTATCGGCTTCCGCTATCTGCCGATCGTACGCTTCCGCCTCTATTCCGTAAACAGGGTCAAGATCTGTACCATACGAATGGTTCTGTACGCTCACCTGCAGTTGATTTAGTGTTTCAGGTGCATCAGGCATCAGGTTACTAAAATTTGAAGAAGTAAGCCTGGCTAAAGGTGCAGCACCCTTTCCCCGGATAAAAGAATTCCCCCTGCCCAGGGCAAGTGTAGCCATAGTGGTTGCATGTGCAGTAGCTAAAGGTGAATTTTGAGGCAGTGCTGCTATGTTCGGGGCAATATCGATGTCAAACTGGTCAAACATCCCTTCTTTAAGAGAGAGCGTAATACCAAGGCCATTTATTCTGGGGTAGCGCTGCTGCACTGCAGAAATTTCATTTGTACCAGGATCCAGCCCGGGAACTACAACTTCTTCCTTAGCTTGCTCTGACAGGTCAGCAAATATCACCGCATCATAAGCCAGGATCCCTTTTAATGCTCCTAAGGTTATTTCAGCTTTAATCACATGGTTTATTTGGTCTGTACTATAGTTTTGTAAATCATTCAGGAGGTTCCGGAGATCCTCTGCCCGGGGGTTAAAGGCTATTTTTATAAGATGAACTCTGGTGTGAGTAGATTCCGATTCGTACAGGCGCGTTAACCTGTCGCCCGCCTTCCATAATGCATTTACAGGTGTTTGCTCTGCTATAATTTCTTTCAGCTTAATATTCAGATTTGAATGCATAATGAAATGGTCACCAGAAAATTTTCGTAATGGTTGTAAATCTTCAATCTCTCTTAATGTCAAAGCACGTTTAAATCTTATTAGTAGTGGCGAATTGATCGTATTTAAGCGATTTTCCTGAATCAATTTATATTTTGAAAACAGTGAATTGCTTTTTTCAATGGGCAGTATCTGCGCTTTTGAGTCATATGACACAATAAAAAGTATAGTAAAAAGACACAATAAGGGCTTTTTCATCTCTATTCAGTTTTTATATTTTGGCTGTAGTTAAAAATATGATTAAATTTAAGATAAACGTCTACTTCACAACAAATTCTGCCTGATTATTAACCAGTGATTGCAAATGAGACCAATGTTACCTGTAACAGCGATTCTTGTTGGAATCATAAAAACTAAAATCAATTATTTAATAATGGATCTGCTAGAGTGTCCATGAAACATTTAAAAATTGTTAACTTATGAAAAAACTAAACCTAATTTCTTTTGCCCTGGTAGTTGTGCTTACAGCGGGTCTTGTGAGCTGCCAAAAAAAGGAAACTGCAACAGCTGTTAATCCGGATGAAATTTCGGCTACCACTAAATCTCAGATCAAAGCCCTTGGCTTTAGTACAGATGATGTGAAAAAAGTAGATGATGGATATCTGGTGGAAGGCGACATTGTGCTTACAGAGGAGAACCTTCAGGGAAAAACTGATAACAAATTACTGACTATTGCCGAAACTGAGCAATACCGCACCACCAATCTGGTAACCGGATTGCCAAGGGTAATTACAGTTTCCATCTCAAATTTGCCGACAGTATACAGCACCGCGCTTAATACTATGATCAGCAGGTATAACGCCCTGGGGTTGCGCATCACTTTTCAACGTGCCAGTACAGGTACTACCGGGAATATCAATATCGTTGGTTTTAACCAGGGGCCTTCGGGCGGATCAATTACGCTTGGTTCATCCGGCTTTCCTACTTCATCGGGACAGCCTTTCAACCAGGTGAGAATGAATACCAATGCCGCTGCTTATGGTACAAATCCAAATGTAAATTACATTGCATCGGTTTTACAGCATGAAGTAGGGCATTGCATTGGTTTCCGCCATACCGATTATGCTAACCGTGCTTTCAGCTGCGGGGGTACCGCAGTAAATGAAGGCGCTAGTAATGTGGGTGCAATCCGTATCCCTAATACCCCAAGCGGACCAGATGCAGCTTCGTTTATGCTGGCATGTTCCAATGGTGGAAACAGGACTTTTAACGCAAATGATATTGTTGCGCTAAATTACTTATATTAACTCACAGGCTGCATATTTTGTGAATGACGTTTTTATTAAGCCCGGTGATCTCACCGGGCTTAATGCGTTTTATCCCGCCCAGTGGTCCCGGTCCAGGCTGCGGTAATGAATGGCTTCTGCCAGGTGCTCCAGTTCGATTTCTTTACTCGCGGCAAGATCTGCTATAGTTCGTGCCACCTTTAGTATCCGGTCGTATGCACGGGCCGAGAGGTTAAGCTTAACCATTGCTTTTTTAATCAGCATCCGTCCTTCTTCGTTAATGGTGCAAATCTTTCTAACCAGATTGGGGCTCATCTGTGCATTATAATGCAAATCTGGATGTTTAGTAAAACGCTTGTCCTGGATAGACCTTGCTTTGATCACCCTTGCCCTGATTATAGCGCTTTTCTCTGCCGGTTGGAGCGAAGAGAGATCGTTAAAATTCACAGGGGTCACTTCCACATGCAAATCTATCCTGTCCATTAACGGCCCTGAAATTTTATTCAGGTATTTCTGTACTATCCCCGGCGAGCAGCTGCATTCCTTTTCGGGATGATTATAAAACCCGCAGGGGCAGGGGTTCATAGAGGCAATTAGCATAAAACCTGCCGGGTATTGCACTGTTAAGCGCGACCGGGAAATAGTGATCTTCCGGTCTTCCAGTGGCTGCCGCATTACTTCCAGTACACTTCTTTTAAATTCGGGCAGTTCGTCCAGAAACAGGACGCCATTGTGTGCCAATGAGATTTCTCCCGGCTGGGGGTTTGAGCCTCCGCCCACCATGGCCACATCAGAAATACTATGGTGTGGGTTTCTGAACGGGCGCTCTGTGACCAGCGAATCAGCAGCTTTCAGTTTTCCTGCTACAGAATGAATTTTTGTGGTTTCCAGTGCCTCATACAGGTTGAGCGGAGGAAGGATCGTAGGCAGCCGTTTTGCCAGCATGGTTTTACCTGCACCGGGCGGACCAATCAGAATTACATTATGTCCGCCTGCGGCAGCAATTTCTAATGCCCGCTTTATACTTTCCTGGCCTTTCACGTCAGCGAAGTCATACTCATGCAAGCTTGTACTCTTTAGAAATTCCTCTCTCGTATCTACCAGGGTTGGATTACAATTGAGATTTCCGTTAAAAAATGCGATCAGTTCTTTCAAACTTTTCATGCCATAGATTAGCAGCTCATCCACCACAGCAGCTTCCCTGCTATTATCTTCCGGCAGGATAAATCCCTTAAAGCCCGCTGTGGCGGCTTGCAGTGCAATTGGCAATGCCCCTTTTATCGGCTGTAATCCGCCGTCTAGTGACAGTTCTCCTGCAATAACAAACTCTTGTGCCATCGCTGCGGGTATTTGTCCTGACGCGGCTAATATGCCTATTGCTATAGGCAGGTCGTAAGCTGTTCCTTCTTTACGGATATCTGCGGGAGAGAGGTTTACCACAATCTTTTGCCGCGGCATTTTTAACCCGGATGCCTGAATAGCACTTTCTATCCGCCTCAGGCTTTCTTTTACCGCATTATCTGGGAGGCCTACTATATGGTATTTGTTGCCGCTGCCAATGCTCACTTCTATAGTAATGGTTATGGCGTCGACACCAAAAACTGCGCTTCCGTATGTTTTTATTAGCATAGTGATGAATAAGAGATTGCGAACGTAATCCCATAATTCATTTTTGTGGTAATATTTTTTTTATTGAGGCATAAAAAAGCCCGGATCCTGCTGAAGCAACTTGATCCGGGCTATAAATAAATTGTAATGGATTACATTCTTCCCTGTGGCATTTTAGGCATTCCGCGCATCATTTTAGCTGCGGCTGCAGGGTTAGAGAACTGTTTCATCACTTTACGCATATCTTCAAACTGTTTAATCAGCTTAGTAACCTCTTCAATTTTGTTCCCTGATCCTTTAGCAATACGTAAACGTCTGCTTTGCTGAATACTGTCCGGGTTTTCGCGCTCGTATTTTGTCATAGACTGAATGATGGCTTCTACATTTTTAAATGCATCATCTTCAATCTCTACATTTTTCATCATTTTACTTACTCCGGGAATCATACCCATCAGATCTTTCATATTACCCATTTTCTTAATCTGCTGAATCTGGTTATAAAAGTCGTTGAAGTCAAATTTGTTCTTACGGATTTTCTTTTGAAGTTCCGCGGCTTCCTTTTCGTCGAACTGCTCCTGCGCACGCTCTACAAGGGAAACAACATCACCCATACCCAGGATCCTGGAAGCCATCCTGTCCGGATAGAAAACATCCAGTGCTTCCATTTTCTCGCCTGTACCTACAAACTTAATCGGTTTGTTCACTACAGATTTAATGGAAAGGGCTGCACCACCGCGGGTATCACCATCAAGTTTGGTTAACACCACACCGGTAAAGTCTAACCTGTCGTTAAATGCTTTTGCTGTATTAACCGCATCCTGTCCGGTCATGGCATCAACAACAAACAGGATTTCGTGCGGTTTAGTATGTAACTTGACATCTGCGATTTCGTTCATCATCTGTTCGTCGATTGCAAGACGACCGGCGGTATCAATGATGATCACATTGTTATTGTCTTTTTTTCCTTGTGCAATACCTTCGAGGGCGATAGCAACAGGGTCTTTAGAATCTTTATTCGCAAAAACCGGAACACCGATTTGCTCCCCTAAAATCTGCAGCTGGTCTATCGCTGCCGGACGGTAAACGTCGCCCGCTACCAGTAACGGCTTTTTACCTTTACTTTTTAAGTAGTTTGCCAGTTTCCCGGAAAAGGTAGTTTTACCCGCACCGTTTAGTCCGGCAATCAGTATGATTGTTGGATTTGTTTTTAAGTCTAACTCTTTAACCTCACCGCCCATCAGCGCGGTAAGCTCGTCGTTCATTACCTTGGTCAGCAATTGTCCCGGAGAAACAGCTGTAAGCACGTTCAGGCCAAGTGCTTTTTCTTTTACGTCGTCCGTAAAGGTTTTAGCAGTTTTATAATTTACGTCGGCATCCAGTAAAGCTTTACGAATTTCCTTCATGGTCTCTGCCACGTTGATTTCTGAAATGCTTCCTTGTCCTTTTAGAACTTTAAACGCACGGTCTAGTTTATCCTGTAAATTCTCAAACATGTTTTATTAATTGATAGTCAATTAGTTAATCTATAATGGTAGAAGTATGCAAAGTTGCAAACATTTTTAATAACAATCAAACATTAAAATTTGATCTGTTGGTATTTAGCGGGGGAAAACAAAGGTAAAGCCCATCGCCAGTGTCTGGCTTCCCTGTATTTTAGCCGCAGTGTTCCTGTCATATAGTCCCACAGCAGTTAACGACACATTCATAAAGCGGTTTACTTTTGCTGTAACGGCTACATCGAGGCGGTGTGAGGTATAGTCAATTTGCTCATATGGGACAAAAACAGCATACCTGGTTTTCAGGTTTACGTTTTGAAAAACGTCTTTTTCAAAGTTGGCAACAATTTGAAAAGCGAGGTCATTCCTGAATTTATCTTCGAGCGGCACCCCAAAATTATCGGTTCTGGACGGGTTGGCTGCGCTGAGTTCTTCATTTGCCAGTACAAAAGTCTGTCTCGCCGTTCCTGTACCAATCCTGGTAGAAAAGTATTTTACAGGTTTATATTCAAAACCTATCGATTCTGTAAGATAACCCGGCGACATGAATTTGGAAATCAGGGTTGCTGTTTCCTCTCCGTTTGCGTCAGTAACATACGAATAGCCATTATCAAACTGTGATTCAAAAGTTACCGATCCAAAGAAATACCAGCTTTTGGATAATTGGAAAGCTGCTTTGTTATCCCAGAAAATCCGGTCATTATTTTTCTTTTCCAGCTGTCCTTTATTCCTTACCTTCCCGTATTGCAGGATTACCTCGCTGGCATAACTATAATTTTCTTTAACATATTCTGCCTTATAGTTGAGCAGTCCGCCCAGGGCGAAGGAATTTACCCCACCACCATTCCAGTTGTTACTAAAAGAGGCCTGGTTCACATTAATACCTATGGAGGTTTTGGTTTTCCAGTAGTTTACTTTAGAACTGATTACTACCGGACTAATTTCAGCAGGTTTAAATATGATTTTACCTTTTAAAGAGGGCAGCGGACTTCTTTTTAGTTTCAATCCGAAATCCTTTATATTAATAGGAATAGTATCTACCTCTTGTGCAATAGCTTGTGCTGAAACTACAAATAGGAATAATAAACATGCATATATACCTCTCATTACTACAAAGAAAAGAAAAATGTTCTTATTGGAACTCAAAAACTGGTTAAAATATTTAGATATTAAAAGGCAATGGATAAAACATGCGATTTTTAAAGGAGTTTTAACCAGGAATATAGCCGTCGCTGTTTGATATAATCAGCGTTATAGTCGTTTAGATAGGCTTCCTTTTCAAAACAAAGGTTAAAGTAAGCCTGCGCATGGTTTTTAAACCTGATAAGATTAACCAGGTAATTTAGCAGGTATAACAGATAAAATGGCAGGATAAGTAATTCCAGCTGCTGGCAAAAATGTATCTTCTCATGGTTGATGATAAATTTGCTTTCTTTCAGTTCCACGGTTTTAAACAGCATGAACGGATACAATGCCATTGCATTTGCAGGGAGAAAAGGACAAATTACCGACCAGTACCTCATAAGTTCTCAATCTTTAATGCGGGCAGTTGCTGCAGGCGCAGTGCTCTTGGGTTTCGTTTGTAAGCAGCATAATTATTCCTCATAAATACGATAAAAGCGTAGTCTGATGCCATGAGCACAAAATCGTAACTGGGGCGGTACTGCTGCATATAGTCCTGTAGTTCGAAGCCGCTGATGCGCAGGGCCTGACTAACAAAGGAGGGGTTAAATTTGTAATCGATGATGTCCTGTTTGTAATCCCTTTCCAGAATTTCCTGAAGGTGCCTGGCGTTGCGGCCTTTTCTGCTCAATAAATTATAGATCGCATCGATTCCCAGTCCTACGCCACCCCGGCCAAGGTTAAGCAGGTCTTTGGAGCTTCCGCGGTCCGTTGCATACTTGTATTCTTTAAGCGTATGCTCGTAACGTTCTTTTGGTGTGAGCAGGCTACCAATAATAGCCACTTCTCTGAGCTGCACTGCCAGCGGCTTTAACTGAAAATAGACATTGGTATTCCCCTTATAAATAATAGTATCCAGCCCATATCCCTGCAATGCAGCAAATAAGGTATCCCCAACAGAAGCCCTGGTAGCAAACTCTCCTTTAGTATTGTTATATAAACCTTCATCAGTGCGGGAGTTATAGATATACACTTTTGCCAGGCGCAGCTTCGATGTTTTGTCTATCACAAAGCCCTGTACTGGTTTTTGCTGTGCCGCCGCAACCCCGAAGATCAGGGATAAGAAAAATAAAGGAATAAATAGTTTCATTGACGGGCAAAATTAATCATAGCCAGCGCTAAAGCAGGGATATTAACATTATTTAACTACTACCAGCTTCTGGCCGATCTTAATTCCGCCATCTGTAAGGTTGTTAAGTGCTTTTAATTCATCCACCGTCATGTTATACCGTTTGGCAATATTATACAGTGTATCTCCCTTTTGTACCGTATAGTTTGGATCTGTAGTATTGATTACCTGTTTGGAAGGTGGTGTTTCCACCGGTGTAAATTTCTTTGTTTCTTTTGGAATATTGGCATTGATCTCTGTAAACACGCGGTCTTCTCGCTTAATTTTATCAGTTTCAGATTCCGGCTGATCGTACTGGTGTAGCTGGTACTTCTCGATCGTGTTAATCAGCATGTCCGGATATCTTGGGTTGGTTGCATAACCTGCCTGTTTAAGGCCTTTTGCCCAGTTTACATAATCGTTTTTATCCAGCTCAAATAATGCACTGTACCGTTTTCTTTTTAAAAAATTGGAGTGGTCTTTATATGATTCGCGCGCATCTTTATAAACCCTGAAACAATCATTGTTTTGATCGTCATTTTTATAATATGCCTTGCCTTTCCATTCGGAAGTACATTTGATACCGAAATGGTTATTGGCATATTTGGCCAGGCTGCTGTTCCCGCTGCCAGATTCGATAATGCCCTGAGCAAGGGTAATACTGGCAGGGATCCCATAGGTATTCATCTCCTCTATGGCTACAGTTTTGAAAGCTGCAATATATGAAAGCGTGGTATAATCAGTGAAATTAGGGTTTGCTTTGCTGGCTGCTTTTTCAATCTGCTGGTTATTGCGGTGGTACTTCCTTGTTTTACAGGAAGAAAGCAAAATAATCAGGATGCTAAGGGGGAGTATTAATCTGTTCATTTAAATCTGATTTTCTGTCCGGGCTGCAGGGCTGATTTTGTTAATCCGTTTTTACGCATCAGCGCTTTTGCTGTTGTACCGCGTGATTCGGCAAGCCTGTTCAGGTTGTCGCCTTTTCTTACAGTATACGTTTTCGAAGAGCGGTGAGCACTCCTGGCTGTATGGTTAC
>Ga0247814_10002474_pt1 | contig 10204 bp, 9 predicted proteins | sample UWRJL179409R1_FD_179947 | JGI IMG/M metagenome (GOLD analysis project Ga0247814, IMG submission 179947) | Plant litter microbial communities from Arlington Agricultural Research Station in Wisconsin, United States - UWRJ-L179-409R-1 | ecosystem: Environmental > Terrestrial > Plant litter >... | reverse complement strand
GGAATGTAACGGTAAATATATTGCCATTTGTGATGGAGATGATTATTGGATTGATGAATATAAACTGCAAAAACAAGTTGATTTTTTAGAAAATAATCCTGATTTTTCAATTGTGTACACTAGAGTAAGAAAACTTTTTCCGAATGGTGTATTTAAAAAATCTGTTGTTCATCCAAAAAAAACAACTACTATTGATGATTTAATTTCCGATAATTATATTCCTTCAGTGACAGCTCTTTTTAAAAACATTCAAAATCATCAAAATCAACTTCCCGATTGGATATTAAATTTCCCTTATGGAGACTGGCCTACTTATTTATGGACAATTAGAAACGGAGGTAAAATTCATTTTATAGATGAAATTACTGCTGTGTATCGCATGGATATTGGAGTTTCTTCAAATATTGGAAAAAAAAATAGTAAGTTATTAAAGGTAAATTTGGGCATTTTATATCAAATGTTAAACGATTTTAATTTTTCTGACAACAAAAAAATAATTCAAAAAGAAATACTCAAAAAAAAAATCAGCTTAATGCTAAGCTATAATAGAGAAAACCAATATTTTACAGCTTTAAAACAATTGGTTTTAAATATGAAAACAAATGAAAATAAATTTCATGTATTAAAATTATATTTTTATTCTTTATACAAGAAGTTAAAGCGCTAATTTTAAAAAGTTAACCCTTTGAATTAATGAAAATCCTTTTAGTCGCCATTCCCAATCATCATTTTTTTCAGTGGACAAACCAATTGAAAGAAAGTGGATATAAAGTCTATTGGTTTGATATCACTGATGGGGCAGGATTTGTAGAAAAAATAAATTGGGTACAACAATTTAATGGCTGGAAATTAAAATGGAATTACCCCTTTCGATACAGAATTAAAAAATATTTTCCCAACCTCTATTCTTCATTAGAAAAACTGACAGTTAATAAAACCGAAGCAGTTTTTGAAACGATCATAAAAGAAGTCCAACCCGATATTGTACATTGTTTCGAAATGAAGTTAGCGGGTTTACCTATTTTGTCAGTAATGCAACAAAATAGTATACCTTTTATTTATTCATCCTGGGGGAGTGATATGTTTTATTTTAAAGAACATAGTCTTCAAAAAAATCAAGTACAACTTTTTTTAGAGAGAGTAGATTATTTAATAACAGATTGTTTAAGAGATTTTAAAATTGCTACCGAAAGCGGTTTTAAAAATAAATTTATCGGGGTGTTTCCGGGTAATGGAGGTATTACTTTTGTTAAAGAATTTATCAACGACAGCAAGGGAAGAAATGTGATTCTGATAAAAGGGTATGAAAGTTTTGGATGTAAAGCCTCTAAGATTATTGAGGCTTTACAGCTAGTTCCTAAAGAATTTCTACAAAATTTTGAAATAGTGCTTTACAGTACTGATGAGGTTATAATAAAAAGTATTCAGGAAAATTCTTTTTTTAATTCTTTAAAATTGAAAATATATTCACGAACAACATTTGTTTCAAATGAAGATTTATTAAAGATAATGGGTAAAACCTGTATTCATATTTCAAATAATATATCGGATGGTATGCCCAATACTTTACTGGAATCAATGGGTATGGGAGCATTTCCTATTCAATCAAATCCAGGGAATGCTACTGCGGAAGTAATCCGAAATGGTATAAATGGTTATTTAATATCAAATCCTTTAGATAGTTTAGAAATAGCTAATTGGATTGAGAAAGCGATAACTAATAGCTCATTAAGAGGAAGTGCTCAATTATATAATATTGATTTTGTTCATAAAAACTATGAGAGAGCGATAGTAAGGGAAAAAATTATTAACCTATATTGCATCAAAAGTTAGTCATGCAATGATTGTAAAAATTGAACGCTATTATAAGTATCCCGATTTAAAGAGGCAAACACCTAATAATTCGATGTCTTGGAAGGATTTTACTTTTACGGAAGAGCCTGTTGAGGAATGTGATTATTTAGTTGTTTTAGATTATCCTAAAGAGGACTTTTCAATTAAAGTAAATAAGAATAACATTATACACCTTTGTTTAGAACCACCTAATGAGGTTTCTAAATACAGACAATATGCAAATAAAAAAGCTTCCTTGATTTACAATCAATTAGAGACTAAAATAAATAAGAATACTGTTTTATCACACGGTGCACTTCCCTGGCATATTGATAAAGATTATGATTATTTAAATAATTTACATCCCGAAATTTTAGAAAAGCAAAATAAAATTGTCTGGATAACGAGCAATCAGGAATCATCGAATGGACATAAAAAAAGGATGAAGTTTTTTCAAAACATTAAAGAATCTTCATGTGTAGAAGTATACGGTAGAGGAATTAATCCAATAGATGATAAATGGGAAGTTTTAAAAAATTCTAAGTATGCAATCGCTTATGAGAACTTCCAAAACGATTATTACTGGACTGAAAAAATAGCAGATTGTTTTTTGAGTTACACCATGCCTATCTATTATGGATGTAATTCAATAGAAAATTTTTTTCCAAAAAACTCTTTTATTCAATTGGATCCAAATGACAAACATATTCATCTATTTCTTAAAGAAATTGTGGATTCTGAAGTATGGGAAGAAAATAGAGACGCAATTATAAAAGCAAGAGATTTGGTTTTAAATGAGTATCAGTTATTTCCTTTTTTATACAGTCAAATAAAAGCAATTGAGGCAGCTAAGGGGGAGGGGACTTTATGTCAAAAGGAATTAATACATCTTAAAGGGGAAGATGCTTATTTTGATAATTATCCTTTATCGGTTAGTATTGAAAAATCATTAGCAAAGCTTATAAGACGATTAACTAAAAAGTTTGATAATATTATTAATTAGATTTTAATGAACATTTCTTTTTTAATAGTTACTAAAAATCGTCCTGAAGAATTGCAGTTTACACTCGAAAAATTGCAAGCCGTTTTTGATGCAGTAAATCACGAGGTCTTAGTTTTTATTGATGGTTGTGCAACAACAGAGCAATTACAAAGTCAGTTTTCCTGGGTAAAGTGGTATGTGTCTAATGAAAGTATTTCGGCTTCTCCGGCACGTAATTTTTTGTATCAGCAGGCAAAAGGTGAAATTTTTATTGGTCTTGATGATGATGCGCATTTGATTTCGGAGAATCCGATTAAAACTATTCAAAACTATTTCAAAACGAATTCAAATTTAGGAATTTTAGCCTTTTTAGAGTTAAAGGGATTATTTGACAAACCTGAAAAAGAAATACAGTCTATTGAAAAAGAAGAGTATTTAACTACGGAATTCATAGGTTGCGGTTTTGCTATCCGCAAAAGTGTATATGATAAAACCAATGGATTCCCTATTTGGATAGATATTTATGGCGAAGAAAGCTGCCTGTCCTTGGAAGTTTTGGACATAGATTATGATGTTTTTTATACTAATCAGGTGGTAGTCAATCATAGGGTAGATATTAAAAAAAGAAAGCAACAAGGGAAAAATTATTTTCGTTTTCAAAAACAGCTTCAAAACAGTTTTAGGATTTATATGGTGTATTACCAAAATCCAATTAAGAAAATATTGAAATTGTTACTTCATAATTTCAGGAAATACGCTTTGACAGATTGGGCTTATTTTAGATTGTATGTGAAAGCCTTAGGAAATATGTTTGGGAGTTTTTTTATTGTTTTTAAATATAGAAAACCCATAAGACAATTTACTTTGATGCGCTTGAAACAATTAAAGGCTATTAAATATTAGTATAGTTATTAGATAATAATAATTCTAAAAAGCATAAATCAGTATATTTGATTTATAAAAATGAATACATGAAAAAAACAGCCATCATACCCTTACGAAAAGATTCTAAAGGAATTCCTGGAAAGAACAAGAAAAAGATGCTGGGACGTCCCCTTTTTTCATGGGTCTTGACCGAAGCAATTTTTTCAGACTTGGATGCTGTTTATGTTTTTACAGATGATAAGGAAATTATTGATTACATCAATAAAGAATATTATTGGACACCAAAGGTAAAAACAATTTTACGCTCTGATAAAAATGCAACTGATATTGCTTCTACCGAAAGTGTGATGCTCGAATTTGCGGAGGCAATTCAATATGATTTTGATATGTTATGTTTGCTACAAGCTACTTCGCCTATGACCACGGCTGCTGATATCAATGCGGTGTTAGCTAAAATAGAAAAGGAGAAATACGATTCGGCACTAACCGTAGTCAATACCCATCGTTTCACTTGGAATGCCGATGGAACGCCACAGAATTATGATGTGTTTAATCGTCCAAGGCGTCAGGATTTTGAGGGTTTGTTGATTGAAAATGGAGCTGTTTATGCCACTACTAAAGTAGCTTTTGTTACTTCTAAAAACCGTTTGAGTGCTAAGATTGGATTGGTTCAAATGGATGAAACAACTTTGGTAGAAATTGATTCGATGACGGATTGGAAAATTGTAGAAGAATTACTAGCAGCGCGTCTTAAAAAAAGTAAGAAACACCAACGTATTGATTATCTGGTACTGGATGTGGATGGAGTTTTTACTAACGGCCAAGTTCTTTATTCTGCTGATGGCGAATTAGCTAAAGCTTTTGATATGCGTGATGGAATGGGATTAGAAATTCTTCGTCAACATCAGGTGGAAGTTATAGTACTCACTGCCGAGAACTCTGAATTGGTGGGACAACGTATGAAAAAACTCCAAATTGAAAATACCTTTTTAGGGGTAAAAGACAAATATGCCTTTTTACAGTATTTTGTTAAAACCAGGAATACCAATTTTGCTTCTTTAGCCTATATAGGAGATGATATAAATGATTTGGCCAACATATGTAGTGTGGGCTGGTCTTTTACACCTGCAAATACAACTGAAATAGTAAAGCAGAACGCTGATTATTTATTGACAAAAGCATCGGCTGAAGGGGCTATTAGAGAAGCTTGTGAAAAAATAATTGCCTACAACGAACGTTATGAATAACTATAAAAAACCCTATGTAATTGCCGAAATTGGTTGCAATCACAAAGGAGAAATGGAAATTGCTAAAGAGCTTATTAAAATTGCCAAAATTTTTTGTAATGCTGATGCGGTTAAATTCCAAAAAAGAAATAATAAAGAATTATTGACCGAAGCTCAGTACAATGCTCCACATCCTAATAGTTCGAATGCTTATGGAGAAACCTACGGGGCCCACCGGGAATATTTAGAATTTAACGTTGATCAACACGCCCAATTGAAAAGCTATTGTGAATCAATAGGAATAGTATACTCAACCTCAGTTTGGGATATCACTTCGGCTCAAGAAATAACTTCGTTAAATCCGGATTTTATAAAAATTCCATCTGCTTGCAATAATAATTATACCATGTTATCCTGGTTGTGTGAAAATTACCAAGGGGAAATCCATATTTCGACAGGAATGACTACTAAAAAGGAAACGGAATATCTGGTAAACTTTTTTATTGAAAAAGGGCGCAATCAGGATTTAGTGTTGTACAACTGTACTTCGGGATATCCGGTTCCTTTTGAAGATGTTTGTCTGTTAGATATCAATTTGTTGCAATCCCAATATGGAGACAAAGTAAAGCATATTGGTTTTTCAGGTCATCATTTAGGTATTGCAGTAGATATAGCGGCTTATACTTTAGGAGCTAATATTATTGAAAGACACTACACTCTGGACAGAACCTGGAAAGGAACTGATCACGCCGCTTCATTAGAACCTATGGGATTACGCAAGTTAAGCCGTGATTTGAATGCCGTTTATGCGGCCTTAACATTTAAATCAACAGATATTCTACCCATTGAGCAAGTTCAAAGAGAAAAATTGAAAAATAAAAAAGGGTAAAAATGTGTCATTTCGACCAAAGAGAAAAGTCACATAAAAAGTGTAATGCCCTGTAATAATTAATTAAGGAGAAGTATTTATGAACTAAACGAGGGATACCATACTTATTATGTTTATATTATTACAAATAGTTATAGAAGTACTTTTTACATTGGTATGACGAATAATTTGAAGCAACGATTACAAAAACATCATCAGAATATAATTGATGTGAATAAAACTTTTGCTGCAAAATACAATTTGGAATTTTTAGTTTATTATGAAAAGTTTACTTGGGTGCAGCAAGCAATTCTTCGGGAAAAAGAATTAAAAAGATGGAGAAAAGAAATTAGAATTGATACGATCTTTTAACTCAAATTTTGAGTTTTTGAATCACCGTTTTAATAAAGATAATGTGATTCCTCCTTCGTCGGAATGACAAAAAAAATAAAGTCAAGTGTGTCATTCCGACGAAGGAGGAATCACATATAGATAGTAAATTAAGGAGTTTCATTTTTCTCAAAAATAATCCATAAAATAATCCACAATATCCTTATTTTTGTTCCAATTTTTTAAAACACTTTTCATAATAAATGACAAACAAAAAAATCCTTGTTTTTTTTCCAGACGGTGTGGGACTTCGCAATTTTGCCTTTACACAGTTCAAGGAAATTGGGAAAAAACGAGGGAACCAAATTATATATTGGAATAATACAGCATTTCCATTACAAGAAGAATTAGGGTATAATGAGGTTAAAATTAAAAACCAAAAGATTCATCCACTGACACCTATTTATTGTCGAATAAGAAAACATATAGAACTGAATGTCGCAACTAAAAAGTTTGATGATTACGTTTACCAAACCTATAAATTTCCTTTTAATTTTAACGGAATCAAGAATACGTTAATGACGCTTTTTATAAAAGTATCAATTGGGCTGAATTCTTCCGAAAAAGGAATTCTTCGTATTCGAAAACGAATCAATAGCTTAGAACGTGCTACTGAAAAGTACGAATATTGTAAGAAGCAATTGCAGGAAATTAAACCTGATTTGGTTTTTTGTACTACACAGCGTGCTACACAATCTATTAGTGCTTTATTGGCAGCAAAAGATTTAGGAATTCCGACATTGACATTCGTATATTCCTGGGATAATGTGCCCAAGGCAATGCAATTAGTTGAGACCGATTATTATTGTGTTTGGAGTGATTTAATGAAAAGGGAAATGCTTCAATATTATCCTTTTATAAAAGAAAACCAATTAATAGTTACCGGAACGCCTCAGTTTGAACCTCATTATGATACATCTTTATTGCAAACTAGAGAAGATTTTTTCACTGAATACAATTTAGATTTGAACAAAAAATACATCTGTTTTTCGGGGGATGACGAGACTACTTCTCCTTTAGATCAATATTATTTGGAAGATTTAGCAAATGCTGTTCGAAATTTGATTGCTGATGGCTACAATTTGGGAATTATTTACAGAAAATGTCCTGTAGATACGACCTCACGTTACAAAAAAGTGATTGAAGCGAATCAGGATATTATTGAAGTAATTGATCCTTTATGGCAAGCGATGGGTAAACAATGGAACGAAGTTTTTCCAACCAAAGCCGACTTGAAATTGTTGTATAATGTGTGCGCCCATTCAGAGTTGGTGACTAATGTTTGTTCTTCAACCGTTTTTGATTTTGTAGCACATAATAAACCATGTATATATTACAATTACGAACAACCACAATTAAAAAATGGAATTCGGGATATAGGACAAAATTATAAATACGTTCATTTTAGGAGTATGCCAAGTCAGGAAGCAGCTATTTTCTGTACTGATAAAGTGCAGTTAGCAAGTCAGCTTAAGTCAGTCTTAGATGGAAAACTCTCTAATGTTTCCGAAGGTAAAAAATGGTACAACATTGTAGCGGGCGAAACACCAACCCTAGCCTCTGAGAAAATATGGGATGCTATAGCTACTATTGTTAATTGAAAATAGAAACTAAAATGTTATTTATCTGATGGCATGAGTTTTCATTTCGAGCTTGTTGAGGGATAACTTCCAATTTTTAACTTCCAACTCCTAACTTCATTATGTTCTTCAACTCCTTCGCTTTTGCGATTTTTTTACCAATCGTTTTTTTGCTGTATTGGTTTGTGTTTAATAAAAACAAAAGCACCCAAAATGCTTTACTAATTCTTGCCAGTTATTATTTCTATTCCTGTTGGGATTGGCGTTTTCTATTTTTGCTGGTTTTTTCGACATTTCTGGATTATTATACAGGAATTCGAATTGAAAAAAGCCAGAAAGAAAGCAGTCGAAAATTTTGGTTTTGGTTAAGTATTGGTATCAATTTAGGATTTTTAGGAATGTTCAAATACTATAACTTTTTTGCCAATTCTTTTGCCGAATTGATGCAGGGTTTTGGATTAAAAACGTCTCCATTTTTATTGGATGTCGTTTTACCTGTGGGGATTTCGTTCTACACCTTTCATGGCCTATCCTATGTCATTGATATTTATTACAAACGAATCAAAGCCGAATACAATTTTGTCGACTACTCATTGTTTGTGAGTTATTTTCCGCTTTTGGTAGCAGGACCTATTGAAAGAGCAACCCATTTATTACCACAGGTAAAAGTAAAACGGGAATTTGATTTTCAAAGAGCAAAGGAAGGAATTCATCAACTGCTTTGGGGATTATTCAAAAAAGTAGTAATAGCAGATACTTGTGCGACTTACGCCAATGCAATTTTTGATAATTACACCACGATGAATTCCTTGTCGTTAATTTTAGGAGCTATTTATTTTGCGTTCCAAATCTACGGTGATTTTTCAGGTTATTCAGATATGGCATTGGGAATGTCAAAACTCTTCGGAATCGATTTGCTAAAGAATTTCAATTATCCTTATTTTTCCAGAGACATTGCCGAGTTTTGGCGTCGATGGCACATTTCTTTGTCTTCCTGGTTTCGTGATTATTTGTACATTCCGTTAGGAGGAAGTAAAGGCGGACTTTGGATGAAAATTAGAAATACTTTTATTATCTTTTTAGTTAGTGGTTTTTGGCATGGAGCCAATTGGACCTATGTTGCTTGGGGCTTTATTAATGCTTTATACTTTTTACCGTTATTGTTGAGAAAATCAAATAGAAACAATTTAGATAATATTGTATTGGACAAGAGTTGGAATTCAGTAAAAGTATTAGCAAACATCCTGCTTACATTTACTTTAACTTGCGTAGCGTGGGTGTTTTTTAGAGCTAAAACCATTACTGATGCCCTTTTATATATCAAGAATATTTTTGCTAATGGTGATTTTACATCACAATATTTAAGTAACGAAAGGTATAATTATGAGTTAATCGTTTTGGTGTTTTTATTCGTTTTTGTCGAATGGAACAAACGCACTAAAGTCGAACCTATTTCAGGTAAATACCAAACCATAAAACTAGCCTTCTGTTTAGCCGCAATCATAGCACTGGGCACTTATTCAGATTATAAAGAATTTATTTATTTTCAGTTTTAGTATGTTTTCATAAAAGAATAATGAATACATATTTTTGTCATCTCGACGAAGGAGAGATCACATAAAGAAATGCAACACTAATTCAAAAAACACAAGGAAAGTTATGTTTGAATATAAAGAAGGTTATCATTTTTATTATGTGTATATCATAACAAATCGATATCGTTCGACTTTTTATATTGGTATGACAAATAATTTGCGAATAAGATTGCAACAGCATCATGATAATATTGTAGAAAATAATAAAACATTTGCAGCTAAATATGGGTTAGAGTTTTTAGTTTATTATGAGAAGTTTACATGGGTTCAGTTGGTGATTGCCAGGGAAAAAGAATTAAAAGGATGGAATAGAACTAAAAAGATAACTTTAATTCGTTTATTCAATCCAGAATTTGAATTTTTGAATGATAGCTTTAAAAGTAGGTATGCGATTCCTCCTTCGTCGGAATGACAAAAAGGAGCTTGTAGTTTTTTTATCTCGATGAATGAGAGCGTAATAAAGTAATTAAATTAATAATGAAACAATTTCTACTATTCACTATAAAAACAATAATTGTACTCTTGCTATTAGCAGTCGTATTGGACGTACTATATACTTATGTTTTTCTACAATCTAAAAATCGCGGAAAGATAGAAACGGTTTTTAATTCTAAAGCTCAAAAATATGATGTAGTGATTTTAGGTTCTTCTCGTGCCAATAATCATTTTGTTACACCAATGTTTGAAGAAAAAGGATTAAAAGCATTCAATTACGGAATGAGTGGAGGACATTTGTTTGAAGCAGATTTGATGCTAAAACTAATGCTGGAGCGTAAATACAAAATCAAGAATGTAATTCTGGAAGCCGATTTGAATTTATCCAATGAACATAGAGCTGAAGGTAT
>Ga0247814_10002473_pt1 | contig 10205 bp, 11 predicted proteins | sample UWRJL179409R1_FD_179947 | JGI IMG/M metagenome (GOLD analysis project Ga0247814, IMG submission 179947) | Plant litter microbial communities from Arlington Agricultural Research Station in Wisconsin, United States - UWRJ-L179-409R-1 | ecosystem: Environmental > Terrestrial > Plant litter >... | reverse complement strand
GTCGACACGATTGCCCCGATTAAGATAAGGGCAAAGATACTGTATCCGAATATAATGGTTACTTTTTTAAATACTAACGAGTTTTGTTTTTTAATAGCCATATATTCCCCAAACTATACATTCCACCAGTCACCGACCGTAATATCTGCGGTCTTTTCACCAGGCTTTACGGTCACTTCGATTTTGGTTGTGTCTTTACAATTAACACTCATGCCACAAGTAATGTACTGATTATAGTATGCTTTGTGCTCTGGATCAGATGCTAATACTCCGTAAACATAGTATCGTCCCGCAGGAACATCCAGCGCATACCCTTTACTATATTTGTATTGCTCGGCTTCGAGGTGTTTTGTAGTGCTATATTCTTTGTTCGTATCGATGTTTTGTGCATACACAACCAAGTCCTCCGGAATTCCTTCAGAAGGGTAAGTTAACGACCCAACAATAGTTCCATCTTTCGCTTCTTCAGTAGTGTCTTGTTTAACTGTCTGGCTTGTATTTGCTGTAGGTTGATCCGTTTTAATAAAGTTCTGCCAAAAAATAAACCCAAGTGCACCAATTAGCACTACAACAAGAACGATAATGATAACGACATGCGCACTACCTGATTGATTACGAGATTTCATTGATATCCTTTCGAAGACCCTAGTATATGCAGCTATTAAATCATTCCCTCAATCTAAGCACAAGTAGTTTAAAGCTCATCGATAGACGCGACCTGAATAATACCTTGTCTGTCCTCACATACAACCTTATCTAGCTATTCAATCTTACGTATACGGTGATTTCGCATGTCGGCAACATACACACTGCCTTCCGCATCTAATACAACACCAACCGGGTAATCGAACGATGCGGCGGTAGAAACACCATTTGCAAATGTGTTCGTGCCAGATCCTGCGAGTGTGGTCACGACGCCTGTTGGAGAAACTTTACGAATACGATGATTCATCATATCAGCCACATACATATATCCACTAGGTGCTACAGCAATACCCATAGGACTCTTGAATGACGCAGCCGCTCCTGCACCGTCACTGTAACCATTACCCCAAGGTCCTCCAATTGTCGTCACAACACCTGCTGGAGTAATTTTACGAATTCGGGCAGATCCATCGATTACATACAGGTTATTACTAGCGTCGATCGTCATACCTCCAGGACCACTAAATGATGCGCCGACACCCGTACCGTCAACGTGAGCAGATGTTCCTGAACCCGCGAATGTCGTTACAACCCCACTAGGAGTCATCTTGCGAATGCGAGCATTAGCAGAATCAGATATATAAATATCGCCTGAGCTATCTACTGCCAAACCTGCCACACTATTGAATCTCACTACATTTCCCGTTCCGTTAACATATCCGTAAACACTGGCCGTTGGACTTGTAGCTCCGGCGATTGTCGTCACAACACTTGCTGGAGTAATTTTACGGATGCGGTCGTTACCCCAATCAGTGACATATATATTACCCGAGGCACTGTCCGCAGCAACGGCTGAAGGGTAATTAAATGATGCCGCCGTACCAGTGCCATCAGCATACCCTGGGGATGATGCCACTAATGGCCCAGCGGGAGTTGTCACAACACCTGCTGGGGTAATTTTACGGATGCGCTGACCGAGCCCTTCGGTCATGTAAAAATTACCGCTACTGTCTATCGCTATCCCACTAGGTGTATCTAGGATTGCAGCAAGACCAGTTCCGTTTGGATTTCCTGCAGTACCACTCGCACCAGACCCAACGAATGTCGTTACAACTCCCCCGTTACACCCGCCGGGTTGTGGCGCATTCCTGTTAGATTTTACGCTATATACGATCGATCCGTTTGTTGCCGTTAAACAGTAAAGGTTAGTTGCTGGATCATATTCATACTCATACGTTGTTCCGCTACTTGACTTAAGACCTAGGCCACCATTTGCTGCTGCAGTCGTTGCGGGGTATTTATTATCCTTGATGTTATCGATCGCAAGCTGTTTGTATGAATTGGTGAGATCTGTCTGAAGAGAAGCGATTTTCGCTTTATTATTAATCCCATTGAACGCAACGATTGTAAGTGCTGCAAGAATCGCAATAACGACGATGACAATAAGAAGTTCAACGATTGTGAATCCGTGACGATCATATCGATGTTTATACATTGGTTTCAGTTTAGCATAAGTAGCATTAATTACTACATAGCTACTATTTCCCGAGCGATATGACACCCATATATACCCACACGTAACGATATTCAGGATAACTGATATACTTCGCATATGGATTATGGTTTTATTTTAATCGTCGCAGCCTACTTTGGAGCCTTGCAGCTCGCGACTCGGACAAACGCTAATGCATTTATTTGCTCGCTTGTAGCGGTAGGGTTACCGTATGTGATCGGCACTATCGTTCGATCGATACTAATGAGCAGTTTTGACCTACCTTTGGTTGGAATAATCGTCGTCATACTACAATTCATTGCTGCATTTATCATATTCAAAAAAATAGAGGGCGAGGAAAGCTTATTTACTACAATCAGCTGGTCTGTAAGTGGGTTTATTGTGATTATTTTTCTTATACCTTTTGTTGTACAGAAAATTATTTAGAGTGAATATAAGTTAGCACACTGGCTATAAAGTTAGAGCCAATATTGCTATTATCAGAATATGAAAACAACGTACCTAACACTCGTTATTGGTTCTGGAAACCACGCTTCGATTGAAATCCCTACCAAAAACCTTGAAGAAATAGGCGGAAACAAACGAGCACCGCTTAAGATCACTATCAATGGATACACTTATCAAAGCACCGCAACCGGCGTGGACGGTAAGTGCATGGTAGTATTTCCGATGCGTGACCGAGAAGCTGCAGGCGCATCCGCGGGAGATACAGTGCAAGTTACTCTCGAACTCGACAGTGGTTACCGCGAAGTTCTTATTCCAGCACAACTCTTGGAATCTTTAAAGAACCTCAACTTGACTGAAAAATTTGCTGCCCTTAACTACTCCCAACGCAAAGAATTTGCGAGATCAGTAAACGATGCCAAATCTGACGAAACTCGACAGAGAAGAGTTCAAAAGATTGTGGCTTCACTGAAATAATTTTGGTACAGACTTTTGTAAAAATTAGAACTAATTTGAGCCAGCGATCGCAATTGAAGCTATCGCGTCATTGACACGTGCTAATCGTGCTTCTATATCTTTTCCAGGCTTAATATCAATAACTACTCTTTGTTGATCCAGCCCATCTAATCTTATAGGGCGGACTTTGACTCCGTTAGAGCCAACTATGCTACCAAGCTCAGCCTCAATCTTATCGCGCCACTCATCAATCTCGATACCGGCATCGGGGAGCGCTTGTAGGCCACCATATACTTCACCCAGATCGTTCTGTACGGAAAATAAATTCATAATGGATACTATACACGACTACTATGCTTAGACGTAGCATAAGCGTAGCATCTTTACAGCAGGGTGTACGAAGTTGGAACTTTAGAGATTAAGCTACACGAGCGTAACATCATGCTTGCCTGCAAGCAATCCGTTGAGAGCAGCCCGAATCATTTCCGGCTTGGCAGCGCTGGCCTTCAGTAAACCAGCGACACTCTCCTCGGTGACATCATGGATAAATTCCGACGTGTTTTCAGAGCCGATAATCGCGACTACAGCCAAGTCTTGCAAGGTTTGTACATTTAGCTCGCCCACCTCAATAGGTGGTTCGAAATTAAACCTTGCACCGTATCCATCAATTGTTGAAATGTTCATTAACCTAATTAAAACACTCTGTTAATTGAGAGGCAAACATAAGTATTTTGGTATTATTTATAGTCAATGGTCTTTACTGATTTTACTCAGAATGAACACCTTGCTATCACCGTACCGATTATGCTTTTAATGCGAGTATCTATATAATAAAAGCACCTACCTATGCGCAAGAAAGATGTCGGCTTTACTATTATCGAACTTTTAGTCGTGATCGTCATGATCGCGATTCTTGCGAGCGTCATCTTGGTGGCATATAACGGCATCAGGGAATCTGCCCAAAAGAATGTCATGCAAAGTGAGTTATCGACCGCAGCGAAACAACTCTCGAATCACCTAACGACTACATCTAACAATACATATCCTTCAACACTGTCCGCCGCGGGTGTCACGGCGGGCAATGGAACGACACTTAACTACGTCTATACCTCTGTGAATAATAGCTACTGCCTCGCAGCGACAAACGGCAGCTACCAATACAAAATTACCTCAAATAATACGACACCGAGGCTAGGAGATTGTGGCGCATCGCTTCCTGAAGGCTACGAAGTAGCGCCAGTTGTCAGTGGTGCAAGCATTGCCTTCGACGGACATAGCCCGATCCAACCCTCAAGCTGTCCATCGGCAGGCGGTGACTGGATTAAAGTGCCAGGCAATACATTGTATGGAACGACAAATGGGTTTTGTGTACAAAAATATGCTGCCTCTAACGTTGGTGGTGTTGCAACAAGTAAAGCTGCCGGGCCACGATGGAGCCCAGCAGTGAATCAGCTGGGCGCAAAAACAAATGCGGAAGCAATCACTAGCGGAAGTCACCTTTTAAGCGAATCTGAATGGATGACAATCGCAACGAATGCGGCAGCACAACCTGAAAACTGGAGTGGTGGAACGGTTGGTAACGGCACCCTTCCTATTGGAAGTTCGGCCGCATCTTACGCAGGAGTATCGGTGAAACTCAGTAACGGCGAAGTTATCGCCTTTGATACTGGCGCAAGCTCATTCTATTCAGCCTTCGAATTCACTTGTTACACTGGGCCTAACGCAAACAACTGCGGCATCGAACGGCAAAACCAACCTACTCCAGCAAATGCATACCACACTGATCAGTTCACTATTCTCACAAGCTACGGAGGATTTCCGGTGAACGAAGCAGGCCGTTACTACGGAGATCCTCGATTTGGAAATCCAGCACTCGGCTCCTACGTGAATTCATCAAGAAACAGGGGCCTTGGATACCTACGATCATCATTCGCCGCCGGTTCACCAACTGTTCACACATTCGTTCGTGGAGCATGGAACGGCGCAACCTCATCAGGTCTATTCACGCTGTACGTTTACACTGATCAGAACTTTGCACAAGCGCAGTATGGTTTCCGGGCAGCATACTAAGTAAGTTCAAAAATAGTCAAACCAATATCGAGAGGCCGTCTCGAAGTCAGAACGGGACTTAGTGAAGGTTAGCGATTTGGTACCCCGGGAAGCATTTGAACCTACGACCTTAGGCTTAGAAGACCTTTTTCGTGATCTATGCCATCAAGCATAACCGAAGTGTATGTGCTCGCACGAGTACGACACAACCGGCTTATGATTGGCTCTATAGCCGTCTTTATAAGCCGTTAGGTACACGTTTATGTACCAGTCGAAAAATTAAGATTTTTCCTTTTTAACCCTTGCCTCTCGATAAGTTGTCAAAGGGAATTTCATGTCAGTAGTAACTATTTGGCTCTTCTCTCCACTTAGCAATATTTTCATCACATCTACACCCTTAAAGGAATGTAATTTAGCATCTTTACCTATCCCTAATCTTAACCTCTTCGCTTCAAATAAATTCTGCATTAATTGTGTTGCAAGATAAATTTCCGCAATTTTCTCTTCCCACCGTAAAAATTTAACCACTCTGAATGTTTTGGTTTCTATGTAATTTTCTAGCTTATCCCTTGAATAGCCCAGAAACATAAAAGCCTCTTGTTTTTCTGCTAGCTGTAGATTATTTATGCTCAAGCCGAGTTCGGTGCTAAATAGTGTCCCTCCGTGCTTGAACACATTATAGTCGGCGGTAGTGCCTACGCTAGAGGCTATATGGTTAAAAATATTCTCCAATCCATCCAAATTCTCTTCCCATTCCTCATCGCTCAACTTTGGAAAAGCTTTTCGATGAATATAGAATAGTTGCTCAAGAGCCTTCCTCTGGCCATCAAAAAAATAAGTTCCGTCATTAATCTCTTTTAATCTCTTCCTGAACTCTTCTGAACTGTTCAGTTGCAATATTCCGTGCCATGGGCACTCTGGGAATTCAGCGTGGGCTATGACCAGTCGCAACAGACTTTCCGCAGCATGGTAATAATTAATGACTATTTCTTGCTTTGAATATCTAACGAGCCATTTTGCATCAATATCTGGACTATCAATTTTAAGTTTTTTGAATTGCAGAGGAGAATCTACAATCTTCTTTATGTCTTCAGTGTGTTGAATATTCCCAGCTAACAACATTGATTTATTGAGAAAGTGCTCAGTATCGTAATGTTTGTAAAAATGCTCGTTGAGCATATCATGCAATTCTTCATCATTTTGGGGGAAATCTAAGATATGTTTTGCCATCACTTCCTCCTTATAAAATGTACCCAGCTAATACTATTATGATTCCTCTTTCTTGAGAACGTAGCGATACTCGTTATAGCCTTTTGCTACCAACTTGTTTGCTAAAGCTGTTGCAAGCTCTTTGCTCTTTCCTATATTCGCCACATAGGCATTTCTAATTATGTTAGTTGCATTCTCACTCCATGTTGAAACCGCCCAACGTTCTCTCGCGCCATCCACCATAGAAGATAGTGCCTTCAGCGATAATTCAGGATAATCTTCCGCGATTAATTCAAGGTATTCAAGCGCTGCAAAGTCTAAGTTTATATTGTCCGAGTGAGATGCCGCGTAAGCTAGATGGTTAAGAGCCCACTCTGGATCGAATCTTCCTGATGCAAACCAGCCTCCAAATTCCTCCAGTGCAGTGGCTTTTGAAAGATCAACTTTCGACTGTTCAACAATCGCTTCCCACAACTGCTGTAATTTAGTTAATTGCTCAGGGCTAACGTCCGTGTCTTTGCTTTTATATAGTCTGAATCCGATAAAGTTAGCTAGTTCCTTGACATATTTTTTATCAGCAGTCTGAATTAGCTCTTTCAAAATAGACCCTTCATCAAGACCGAGATCATTGTGCCAGTAATGTAGCGCTAGGTGCTGTACGAAGTTTTCATGCATATCGTGACGACGACGCTCATCTTCGTCAGGTGCAGTGGTAAGCGATTTAATTTGTCGCGCAAAAACATCACCAAGAACAGTCAAGGCATAAGGATGAACTCTATTGAAACCAACGTAAGCGTTAAAGGCAGCGGCACCAAGCTTATCTTCCGTAAAGACTTGGTCGATATTAGCCTTTGCCCACTCTTCGTTTATCGCGTACAGGAATTCAAATCTCCAGCCGTAGACGGCACGAATTGCAGGCGAGTCATCATTCTTTTCGATCAGATGCCAGTCTAACTCTTCGAAAACACGGTCGAATATCTGTTGCTCTGCCTTTGTTCTGTTAAGCCAGTCAAGTGCGTACATTAATGCATGCATTGCTTTGCCGCGATTTGAATTAACAGATAAATCTGACGGATCAAAGTTTGCCAAATCATCTTCAGATGGGTCGGGGTCTCTTGTTAGTAGCAATAATAAGTCGAGCAGCTGATTTGCATTTTCAATACCAAAACGTTCAGTCTTGTCGTTTTTAGTGTGGACAAGCTTCTCGATAAAACGTACAGCACTAGACTTTGTCCACGAATAGTATTCGCGTGACTCAGCTTCACCAACTTGATCACCTTGTTTGAAGACTTCTGTTAAGCTTTTGATAATATCGAGTTTGTCTGCTTCGTCTAGTGAGTCGATCAATTCTTCATATGTATCGACTGCTTCGTTCAGATACTCGTTTTTCGTAGTAGCAATTTGCTGCAAAAGAGGAATGAATCTTTTAGGGTCAAGACTTATCATTTCTCGCAATTCTTTCGCCAGCGAATCTCGCTCAAAAGACCAGCCAGACTCGTTTTTGTATGTCTTAAGTGTTTCGATAAGCTCTTCGTCGCCAAGCTCTTTTAGCACGTTCGTAGGCTTTTCGGTTACGAACCCGGAAGTCATTTCTCCCACTCCACGCTTTTCACCATCCAAGATAACGCTCAACCTCTTGTCTTGAATCAATTCTTCATAGAAAGCCTTGAAAGCTGGAAGCTCTTTGTAGTCGCGTAATACAAATTCAGCGATTCGCTTAAAAACAGTATACTTATCGGAAATTAATGTTCTTAAAATATCGAGCTTTTTTTCGTCGTCGATGTCTTCGGCTTTCATCATCACTAGCGCAGCATCTCTAACTGCACTGATTAAGCTATTCTCGTGATTATGACTCATGCTTTCCTTGCCGATCTTTGGACGCGAAATCTCCGTGTAATCATCCTTTCGCTCTTCGATGACTACTTTTTCCTCACCAGGCTCTCGAAAAGATGTAAATTCGTAATCGAGCGCATTATGTAGAAGTTTTGAGTACATCTTTATCGTCACCGAGGGTGAAGCTGCCGCAAGTGCAGGCGTTATTATTTTGATAATTTCCTCGTAGTCATGGTCGCGATATTTAACCGATGACTCGATCATAATGTAGTCTTTTTTTAATTTCTCTTCCCGCTCTGGATCTGGCATTACTTCAAGCATCTCTTCAGCGATTCCTATGGCCTGCCCGATACGCCCAGCCTCGGCAAGTTGAGCTATAAACTTTGCTGCCGTACGGCCAAGCATTAGAAATTGAGATGAATTAACGTATTGTTTAACTTTTTCGGTTAGTGCAGCTGCTTTATTTGGATCAATTAGAAGTAATGCATTTACAACATCATCCATCACACGTTCGTTATCAGTATCAGGCAAATCCTTAATGATACTCAGTACCTCATCGGGAGCACTGGCTGCTACACGAAGTAGATAGCCACTTTCTGACCAAGATGGAAATTGTATATAACCATCCTCTCTTATAGCTGGTGTCGGTGCACTGAAAAACCCTTTTTCTTTGAGTGGAATAAGCCATGCAGGATTATTAATAGTGCCGAAAAAGTGGTTATAGGTTGCTGGTGTTTTATTGATTTTTTCGAGAACCCTCTTTAACAGTTCGTCAGGAATCATAGCTTTTCTCCTTCGGCAATTAGTAAATCTAGTTCGTCCAGGTCTGGAATTGGCTGTGGGCTTATGATGTTCAGCAATGCTTCTTCGAGATTTATTATCGCCAATCTTACTTCGTCTACTGTTACACTTGGCCGATTATGGTGGGCAACCTCCATGAAAAAATCTCTCAATGGCCATAGTGCGTCAATCTGGGCAGTTACGAGTTGGGCAGGTGTTTGCTCCGATCCATTGAAGGTTTTTATCATTGCAATCATTTGGGGTTTTCGTTCAGTGGGTACATCTTTCTCGATCGAAACCTCTGGAATTTTTAAGGGTGCTTTCTCAACCAATTCCCTCATTGAATGGCAAACTTGAGGAAGCATATCGGGATTATCGGATACATTTAAAGCAAACCATGCGCCTTTCAGCATATCGGCAAGCTCTTGCGATTTTGAACTTAATAGTTCGAGCAACTGCAATGTGCGCGAATCGAGACTCGCACCCATTCCTTTTGCCGATAATTGATTTTCATCCATGTTATCATTTTACTCCGACTGATCATCTTTAGCAGCAGCTAAAAGCTGGAGCAGTAATTGCATCAGATAATCGTATTTACTCAAAAAATTGCCGAAAAAAGTACGGTTAGCCGTCAAATGAAAAAACCATTGCATAAAACAATGGTTCTTACAGTGGTACCCCGGGCAGGATTTGAACCTACGACCTTAGGCTTAGAAGTCCTCTGCTCTATCCAGCTGAGCTACCGGGGCATACCTGTCATTATAACAAAATAACCTGTTAACCGAGGATGATTATCCGGGAATAATAAGATCGAGCAAAATCCAAGCAGGATCATTCTTCACGATAGACATAACCGCTGCGGCAACTGTCGTAAGTCCACTGACTCCGATAAGAAGACTCCACCACCCAAGGCTGCCCGCACTCATCACCGCAAGGATGACGATCGTAAGACCAAGAATTATAAGAATCGTGCTCACAAAAACTAGAACCCAGTTTCTGCTTTTACCTACTGATTTCTTATTTATCATAATTTTAGTATAACAAAGACACTCCATCGTTGAGGCTTCTTATAAATTCTTAGCAGGAGAGAATACTACGTGACTGCGTCGCGTTCAGAAAAGTAAACTCTTCTGTCCTGCTCCTTGTTTTCGAACTACTCATCAAATTTGCTAAAGCAAATTCACGATGAGAGTTCGATGATACAACACAGACCAAAGAAAAAGCTGTATCACAGGATACAGCTTTTTCTTTGGTGCGGGCGGAGAGAATCGAACTC
>Ga0247814_10002472_pt1 | contig 10209 bp, 6 predicted proteins | sample UWRJL179409R1_FD_179947 | JGI IMG/M metagenome (GOLD analysis project Ga0247814, IMG submission 179947) | Plant litter microbial communities from Arlington Agricultural Research Station in Wisconsin, United States - UWRJ-L179-409R-1 | ecosystem: Environmental > Terrestrial > Plant litter >... | reverse complement strand
AGCCAGGTTATCAGCGTTCTCTAGTATCTCCTTGCAATGTCGCTAGTCCCTGCATACATATCCACCCGCATAAGTTTACCCGCCCTCTCCACACCACAACATCCGTCGTCGGTACTACTCTACTGCATCTGCACAAGTGCACTCGATCGGGCAGGCGTTCCATCCGATCCAAATTAGTGGGGTTCCATCTTTACTGTATTGTTGTTTATGGTAGCAAGGATTCTGCCGGGCGCCGAGCGGCATTTGGGCTTGGAAGCGTAGCCATGTTGACGAGGTCGTATTCTATACAGCCTAAGTACTCAAGAAGCAAGACAAGCAACCCATTTTCTTGTTATTCTTGGACTTTCCCTACTAGCGGTGCGGAGGTTCGATGCATAAAAGCTCGAAGTAAACCTGCGGAAGCTGACATATCATATGTCAGCGTTTGTTTCTGCTTGGCAAACCCTTGTTTTCAGTTTTTCCGAACTCTTTCCACCGTTAATTCCTGCCTGTTAGAATTTCGGACCATAAAGCTATTCTCCAGTATCTGATTTGCAGTTCCATGGTAGACATATTCACATTCTCTGGTACCATGACTTCCTGCGTTCTCTCACCGCATGCACACTATCTCGATCGCGTGTCATTTGCAATCTAATTGGAGAAAACAAATTAATTCTCAAGAAGGCTTGTCCAAACACGGAATGTCTTTGTTGGGTAGACACCAACCTTCTACGAAGGGAGGTTGGGGCCAGAAAAATCTCATCTACATTGTAAATACTGTACGTCACAATCAACATTCACGAGAATAATGCCAGCCAAGTGGAGTAGTCAAACATCCATGCTTTTGCACCATGTACTGTACCCATAACCCGTCCCTTGTATGTATTCTCTGCTTCCATGCATAGAGAACTTGCAGGCATAAGGGCTGGAATGCCATGGCCATGGCCTGCGATCAGCGATCTGTTTCAAAAGGGAGATTGACGATGAATATTTATGAGACCTTGTCGTCGCAAAATACCAAGCCCTCGTGAAACTATAGAACATGATATGGACCATATACCTGTCCTCATCTATAGGCACTCTACTTGCAAAATTTCCATATATTGAGAGACTTGTCTCGATCCCATCCAAGCTTTCATAACATCACTTTCAATATGTCGCATATACGTTCCCCCAACAAAGAGCTGGAACTCTTCCTTCAATATGGACAGGGACCAACCGTCTTACCTTCCTTTTCTTTAATACACAAAGCCTTCGAGTATCGTGCTGATACTCAGCCGTACTCGGTGGCTGCCGAGTATTCTGGCATCTCCATAACATACGCTGAACTTGAGCTAAAATCAAACGCCTTGGCAAATTCATTGATTAACAATGGACTACAGCCACGGCAACGGGTATGTTTGGTGGTTCAACGGTCTATCCATATGCTAGTGGGAATTTTAGCAATCTTGAAATGTGGTTGCCAATATGTTCCATTAGATGGAGGTGTGACGCCAGAACACTATATATCCCATCTCGTGAGGGATACAGAAGCATCGACAATTTTATGTCTCAATGCATTTGTTTCCAAGATAAAGCGGTGTGTTCCGCAAGACGTCTCGCTAGTCGTATTAGACCGAGATGATGATCTGCTGGCCAAGAGTTCTGCCTCCAGGCCGATAGTTGATGTTGGACGTGAAGATGGGGCATACATAATTTACACATCAGGGTAAGATTAAAATTGAGAAAATCAAGAAAACATCACTAATTATAAAATAGGACTTCAGGGCCACCAAAGGGGGTGGACGTCTCGCATGGCAACGTTACAAACCTATTGTGCCTTGAACCAGGAAATCTAGGAATCAAAAACGGGACAAAAGTTGCCCAATTACTCTCAATATCATTCGATATGGGTTAGTTCTATGAATCTCTAATCAAATATAATATTTAATGCTAATTTATATTAAGGTCAATGGGAGATTCTAGGGACACTTTTGAATGGGGGAACCCTCCTCATACGTGGTTCAAACTGGAGCGAGACCCTTAAGCAAGTGAGTAGCATCCATCAATCACCCATAAGCTGCAAATTATATAGAATGAGCATATTATAAATCGCCTACTTTGCCAATATCCCTACTAATTTCTTAGGTCAACACTATTATCAGCACGCCCTCTATACTCGGCACCTTCACCAAAAACGACTATCCAAATATAAGAGTTGTAGCTCTCGCTGGCGAGGCATGCCCTTCATCGTAGGTCATCTTCGTCCTCAGATCCTCCCAATTTTCACGTGATTGACTTTCAGCGTAGCTTAGCAGATGAATGGGGCCGTGATTGCGAGCTGTACAATTGCTGTGGTCCAACAGAGGTGACAATCGTAAATACGACCCATCTCCATGTTCCCGGTCAGCGTATTTCAATAGGCCGTCCCGTTCCAAACACCAGTGTTTACATTCTCGACGAAAATGAGAACCCTGTGCCAATTGGGCAGCCAGGCATCATGTGGGCGGGTGGGAAATGCGTCTCCAGAGGATACTTGAAACTCCCTCAGGAAACAGCGACAAAGTTCAAGCTTGATAAGTTCCGAGACGATGGGTATGTGGTAATGAATCCTTGGCATTTTCATAACTGACTTCTCTCAAGATCCCTAATGTATAACACTGGTGATCGATGTAGGTGGCTTGATAATGGAACGATAGAACCTTTGGGAAGGGTGGATGATCAAGTCAAAATCAAGGTACTGTTTTTGTTGGTCCTGTGAAAACCCCCACTAATCCCACTACAGGGATTTAGAATAGAGCTTGCAAGTGTCACTATTGCTATTGAGGTAAGGGATATTTCTCTAAGGAATACTGGAGCGTTTGGCGGAGTTCGGGCCCAACTTTACCGTATGATCACTGCACCTTGCTGTTTCAGAGCTCTGGTATATTCAAACTTTTGCATAAAGGAGTCAAACCAGCAAAACTATTGATTCCAGGAGCATTTTTAAATATACCAGAACGTCTGATGCGCCAGATACTGGATTGTACAAGTGCTGTCAAGTCATGAACTCTGATCCCCAGCGATGGTATATATCCTTAGCATGACTAACAAACTATAGAAAATTAGTGGAGTTGATAAAGCATGCTCGATTTATCGAGACCAAGTATTATGGGCTTTCTATTCCGGCAATTCGGCCATTTCAGAGTATAAATTAAAGGAGGAGGTAGGGAAAGCACAACCATACTATGCAGTACCCAGCAAATGGGAGTTTCGCGCTATTCTTCCCTTGACAACGAACGGCAAAATCGACAAGAATGCATTATGGGAATCCGTTACCTGTGTACAACAGAAAACAGTCAGCATTCCACCAAATGCCCTGGTCAAAGCAGAAAAGCAAAATTCTCTTTACAGCACTACCGAGATCTCTACACCTTCTGGAAGTAGTATTAACACAGAATCTAAACACGAATGGACTTTGCCCGAGAAGAACGGATATCACGGTTGGAGAGCTTTGCGACATAGATTCTTTTCTGTCTACCGGCGATTTCTCTCTATTGTTTTGATAGGCAATGTCATCGGCATGATCGTAGCCATTCGATTATCCACCGAGGGCAAACACCTACAGATACTTGGATCAGCTTGCGCAATCAACCTTACTATTTCGATCCTCACAAGACAAGATTATGTTCTAAACCTCTTGTTCACGATATTCTGTTCTATGCCGGTATCTATGCCTCTCTGGATTAGAGCACGTTGCGCAAAGATCTATCATATCGGTGGAATCCATAGCGGCTGTGGTGTAGCAGCTGCCATCTGGCTTCTGCTTTTCAGCGGCTCTGCCACCCTTTCCAAAACCTCTGTCGCAGTACAAGTAGTGAGCTACCTTATTCTCGCGTTACTCATGGCCATGATCGCATCCGCTCAGCCAAAGTTCCGTTCACGCCTCCACAACAAATTTGAGCTGATACACCGCTTCGCCGGGTGGACGTCGTTGGCCCTCTTCTGGATCCAGACCATACTTCTGGCCGACCATACTCGTGGTAGCGCATCACTTGGGACTAAGCTGAAGCAAAGCCCTCCGATGTGGCTGTTAATTATAGCTACAACTAGCATAATTGTTCCATGGCTGCACCTACGTAAAGTTAATGTGCGGGCAGATGTTCTATCAGATCGCGCGGTGCGGCTGTACTTCGATTATGCCCATCCGGTGAGCGGAGCGGCAGTACGACTGTCTAGCCATCCGCTGACTGAATGGCATGCTTTTGCCACAATTACCAATCCTAAAGAAAAGGGTTTCTCGGTCCTAGTTTCCAATGCCGGTGACTGGACGAAGCATCAAATTGACACCGCCCCAACAAAAATATGGGTCAGGGGAATTCCTACCTGTGGCGTAATAAGAATCTCTACACTTTTCAAGAAAGTTGTGCTTGTAGCTACGGGTTCCGGCATAGGTCCATGTCTGCCAGTTATCTACGCAAAGAAAATTCCAGCCCGTATTTTCTGGTCCACACCGAAACCCGAACTCACTTTTGGCAGCGACATTATTAATGCAATCAAAGACGCAGATGAGGACGCCGTTATTCATGACACTAAGACTATGGGCCGTCCGGATATGGTTGCGATTACGTACCGATTGCTTAAGGAAAGTGGCGCGGAAGCGGTAGTTGTCATTTCGAATCAGAAACTAACACAGCTTGTTGTGTATGCCATGGAGGCACGAGGAATACCTGCGTATGGGGCGATATTCGACTCATGATAAAATACCACTTCGTGTTCATGTTTTTAAACGCCAGGCTAGAGCGTTCAGCTTTTTATTTATTCTTCATATTTATCTTGCTGGTCACGGGACATGTTGACTTTTCTCTATTGGGGACGTGGTCTTGTTCGGCGATGCTCGATGCAGGTTTATTGCTTACCACAGACAATTACAATTCCTACTACCATCAGTTCCCTTTTTTTGTCAGGCAATCGCCTGAGACTATAAACTTCTAGTGTCGGAACAAGCTTCATAGTATTTGAAATTCTATATAGTGGATGCAACCCACACACAGATTAGATCATTCAAAGACTTATATAAGCTAGTCCTTAGGTATTGCATGATTTTTAATCACAATTACTACCAAACACAATATATACTCTCATTCATTTTCAAAAACTGATATCTATATAAGTTATCAAGTATACCAACCTAAACCCCCTAACCTCATCCCGCCCAAGTAGTAGTCCTGAAGATTTCCAAAATTATGTGAATTTCACGTGGGAAAGTCTCGTATACAACACTGGCCTCTCCTGGAAAGATGAAAGAAGGTCGATCCTCCCAGTTCTTGGGGTTACTAAGAAATATCTATATGGAAAAGTATCCGAGCCACAACAGATCTCATCTTATCGTATGCAAGAGCAAAATACGACATTATCACCCCTGGATAGCCTAGCCCAGCTAGAGAAAAGATGCAACTTTTGGCATAAAATACACATACATTATCGGCAACGTCATTGCTACCACAGCTTCAGACAAGTTCACAAGTTCGCGTTTCAAGAAAGGATCCAGAATTAGATGTTTTGTTTGAATGGGTCATACACCCAGGTGGATAAACTAAAGCTTTGACACCGGTGGGTCGTTCTGCTTAATATAGACCTCCATAATGCGTACTATGTGCTCCGTGCTCCGTACCGTTCATCTCATCTCTTGCGCTATATGACTCGCACAGTATGTTTTTGTTCCATTTGGCTGACTCAAGTTCAATAACATCGAGATAAAACCTCTAAATACCGGCTTTGAGTTTAGCATATCTAAGCCAGCTAAATACTATGTCAGAGCTGCTAAATAGAGAAATACCTTATAACCCGTCTTTTATTTTGCACTCGCTAGAACCTAGCAATCTTAAAATATCCGCACATTCCATCCCATCTACAACCTCCCAAGTACATAAGAACGTTCCAATCTCCTACTATCCCTGCTCATTGCCGCTCTGAAACCGATCTCCGATAAAGTCCCGTTGATCGACGCGGAGGTTTCGGAGACAAAGGTACCCCATATATTAAAGAGGGTCATTTGATCCCGGGCCGAGATACTCTATGTGGATGTGGACATCGATTTCAAGGTTGGAAGATTCGGATATTTGAGCAGATAGGGAAGGTCGGGTGGTGTCTTCACTGGGCGGGTACGCCCCTTAAGAGCAATTCAGAAAAGGGGGAATAGTCACGTGAGTATATTCTCTCCTCGGTACTGGCAGAACCTAAGAGATTAGGGACAATACATCTCAATTCATTGATGAACAACTTAATTGAGTTTGACCAAACTATTTGATTGAATCTCTATCCTAGCTAATGTAAGTTCATCTAAAGTCTCTTGACACACTTTGTATAGCTACTGCAAAGTGTCACTTAAGTAGTCACAACCTGTCTCGAGATATAGTAACGATATTATGACTTCTTATATCCAGTAATGACAATTTCAAAAGAGAGCAAGAAGCTATCTGTATTATATCTTTTGGGAACTAAGCGGTAACTACTAGTTTAGATTACCAGAGTGATTTAAATGAATTGATTTAAATGTGACATTCTCTATTCGGCTTTTTATAAGAAAATAAGCTCTGAACCGATACTACACGTAAATTCGTATCATTATAGAGATTAATAAAAGACTCATAGAGGCTTTTTAAGTTTTTTTCTTGGATATGACTTGCTTAATGCTCTTTAGGAAAATATGGGGTAACAGTTCAGTTCACTGCACACGATGCCCTGCATGTAAGTCGTTAACCCCCCGTGCTGTCCAAAAACACAAATCAGAATTCTTCCACAGCCATATCATTGGAAGGTAGCACTTGAGTTATAATGCCCATCTCACTAATGTCTGTCCTCTATTTATTTTTAGAGAACAGGCGCTGTTCTCTCTTGCATCTCTTGAAGCTTTACAACTGGTCGAGGAAAGCCTCGTAATCTCGCTTCTTTGCCATGGCCATGACCTTCTTTCCTTGCGAGATAAAATAGCGTGTGCGAATTGCTTTAGTTTCTTGGATTAAGGCGTTAATCTCAAGGATGTAAGGTGTCGACCTGGCATATTCTTCTAGCCTCCAAAGCATATGGTTATAGCTGTTATTGATGATATCAAAAGCCGGAAGAATAAGACCATCCTGGTGTTTAGCGTGTTTCCTCATTAAGGCTTCACCTGCTCCAAGGATTAGGAAGCCGTCATACAGAACATCTGAAACATCCGAATTACCCCTTTTTGCTATCCGATCGCTCAAGTCCCAGAAGAAGACGTGAGCATCTTGGGCGCTGCTAAGTAATACTATTAGTTTCGCTGTCATCGTTGCAATTGTACGTGAAGCCTTGTATAGACGGGCGACTGTAGCTTGGCTGGATACAACATCTGCAACTCTCCATGCGGCGTATGTGGAGAAGCTGTCTCCTGCTTTGGTTAGGTGCTGTGCTTGAATGACGACTTTCTGAGTCTGTACCAAGAAATCAGCCTGGCTTAGTACAACTCTAAATGAGTCCTGGATCTTGGGTCCCAAGTCTCCTTGACATAAAATCTCGTCTATTGCTTTGCATTTTTTCATGTGGTGCACAGTAGTGACTAGCATGTTTTGAAGAGCCAAGTGTCTCTCGTAACGCCAATTGATTTGGAATTGCAAGCTCACCTGAATACGAGCAGTTTCTCTGCGAAAAAACGAGATCAGGTTGGAAATATTGGCAAGGTTCTCTCCTGTTATCATAAAGTCGATTGCCCTGGATATTCCTATTCCTATGGTTGAAAATGTAGCTATGAGCGGAAAATGATCCGTCGGGGTATGTAACTTCCGAGGATATATTGGGAATATACCTCGACAAAAAGATAAAAGGTGGTCGGTAGCAAGGAGATCCGCGTCTATTCTAATGGCTATAAACCCGTTCTTTCGGTAGAAATAATCAATAGACTCTTTGCTAATCAATTTGCTGGTTCTAAAGAGGCCAGTAGCGGTGTACTCTGGGCGCACCTCAAATCTGCAGCTTCTTAGATCCTGATGCAGTTGAAAATACCTTTCAAGAAGCGAAGGGGTATACGTATATTGTAAAGCTAGCGACTTAGCCTCATCCAGAGTGTAATCGTAGACATTTTGGCGCATCTCAGGTGGGAGTGTTTCAAATGTTGGCGATTTGCGTACATCCACAGGACCCACTTCCTGAAGATCGGTCATATTGAAGTCAGTGAAACAAAATCTGGGCATAATTCCGACTTGTCGTATTGTTGGATAATGGCGATAGTACTAATTCCACAAGGGAATGAAGGAGAGTAGAAATAGAAGTTCCATTTTATAGCTCTAGAAAATTTGTAATCACATTGTTCACAGCTGAACAGGTCAGTCAATAAGCTGTTCGTTACTGCGTGCAAAAATCGGCATCGTAAAATTCATACATGTCAAGCCGCCCAAAATTCTAAGCTAGGTCTGGTGCTCATTAGCTAAAGACCCGGTAGCAAGCGAACTCGACGGGAAAGGTAGTACGAACAACAGCTTTCTACGCCTTACCTCAGGTTATACTATGCAGTCGCCGTCCTCTTCCTTTGCCTATGACTACGTACTCTCTGAATGGCCGTTTCCATCTTGCCTGTATATTTTTCTCCTCCATCTTCTCACATATCTCCTTACCTATGTTCGTCCCTCTTTATTCCACTTATCAACTGTGCTGATTATTATATCTATCACCATATCAGCAAGAACAAAAGCCAGGAGGAACAACTTGAGCAACAACTGCCTAAATTCCGCGCGTGTGAACGTACCAAAGGGAATCACTTAGCCAAAACACTGCAGCTCTCACCTGCAATCATAGGCGTTATTGCCTTTTCAGGACCCAGGAGATTGTACAATAAAATTAATACTTAATACCGCGTGGTGAGAGCTCATTTTTCCAGGGTTAATTGGCGGCTTGCTTGCAGCTAGCTATAGTAGGTACCTGTAGACATTGTAATAAATAATGCCCATACACAGTTTACAGCTACAATAATCAAAGTGGCACTTATGTTTTAAAGTTTCTTATTATGGCGCACAGAAAGATTACTTCTCACTATTTCCATCTCTAATCTGGCACTCTGCCGGCTTCGGAGGCAACGTCTGCACTTCGTGCGCGTGCGCCTTGAAATACGCCAACAGCTTTCCCTCAGCCTCCTCGTCTCGTTCCGCGTCGGAATCTTCCATCAACGCAGACACCTCTCTGCCCTCGGGAGAATCAATCAGGATGTTGTACTCTTTGCCCTCTGCATGGTCCTGATAAAAGTGCCATGTCGCGAACACAACGGGCATCTTTTCGTGGGCGTGCTGGCGCATGAAGTGCAGGCGTTCGGGGTCCGTCGTAAGCTTTTCATAGGCTCGCCCTTCGTCGGAATCGATGAGCACCTTGTAAAAATCGTATCCTCGGGGGGTTTCTGAGGTGGTATCTTTGAAGAAGTGGTACATTGGAATGTCTTCGTTCCCCGGGGCGTCGGCAGCTCCTACTAGCTGGGCCATCTCTAATCTATCGGTTTTAATTATGAACAAGATTAAGAGGCTTAGGAGGCTTGGGTGGATTAGAAGGCTCAGGACGTAATAGAACAAAGATTTTGATGGAGCAATGTGATGGACAGGAAAAGAATTGGCTTGATTGAAAAGTCTGACGGTTGAGATGGAGGATGGAAGAGGGAAGACCTCCAGCCAGCTGTTAGACTTTAGATAGATATGGATGGCGCTTCGCCGTAGGTGTACCGCACCTTAAATTAGATTCTTACCATCGTCTCATAACGCAAGCGAGGGTTAGGATAATAATAACACAAGCGAGGATTGGGAGCTAGCCGTGCCTCACCTACCGCGGTGGCGAGGCTGACAAGCCTGGTTTCTCTTCACATATTTGCAGTTGAAGCCGAAGGTTAGGATCTTTAGATCTTGCTGATTACTAGAGAGAAGGATGTAGGCATTTCATTCACGTCCTACGATCCATAGGATTGCTAAGTGCCAGAAAATAGAAACTATGTAGTGGAATCGCGATCATAGAGAAGACGATGCGAAACTTTGAAGCTTATATAAAATATAAAATGCACTATACTCCCATAATCACAGAACTAAATCATTATCACAGAACATTCAGTTTTCTTTTCTTCCATTACAAAAATCTACAAACCAATCTTAAGAACTATCTCTTTCACCAGCTTTCAAACATCTCCCGATTAGTCCTTTTAACCCCTTCAGTAAGTCTCTTTCATGTAACATCTATATTATCTACCCAAAGCACAAAGTTGGCTCGATCTAACTTTCCCCT
>Ga0247814_10002469_pt1 | contig 10213 bp, 8 predicted proteins | sample UWRJL179409R1_FD_179947 | JGI IMG/M metagenome (GOLD analysis project Ga0247814, IMG submission 179947) | Plant litter microbial communities from Arlington Agricultural Research Station in Wisconsin, United States - UWRJ-L179-409R-1 | ecosystem: Environmental > Terrestrial > Plant litter >... | reverse complement strand
ATCCTATAAAGCAAATTATCTTATATGCCTTGCTTACGCCTTCTGAACAAATTTCTCATACTCCCACATCACTTCAAACCCCAACGCCTCATAAAATCCTCTAATAACCACAGAATCAACAAATACACCCTCCATCCCTCTCTCCTGTACATCTACGTCAGTACCTCCGTCGGAAAACCTGCTTCCTATCCTAAAACTGTCAATATAGATTACGTACCTTCATATTCCTCATGGCATTAATCATCAATGAAAGCCCAACACTCTGTCCTCTTGCACTCTTATCAACGCCTACACAACAAATAATGCCAGTCTTTTCTTTGGACGGACAAAGGGGCAAGAAGGCAAAATTCTCACAGAATAAAGTAGATGGAGAAATCATTGCTGTCCAGCCTACTTGCTGGCCAGAAGCATTGAAAGCCACCATTACCTCGTGATGTAGATTATGCTGATGGATGAGTTCATAGAATTGGCACCTGCTTAGAAGTAAGGGATGTAAACTAGATATATATGTAGAACCGAAACTTTGAGGTCGTGTAGCAGTCTTCTTTAGATATTATTAGAGTAGGGTAACTTACCAACCCTTAAATTCCGCTCGTTGTTTAGCAATACATTCTTCATATAGATCAGGCGACCAAGGGGAAAATGTTAGGGGAAGCTTGGAAACCCGCTCGAGGACTTCAGTTGCAGCCACATCGTTGGAAATAGAACGATAGTAATCTTGAGGGGGGACGGTGTCCTGGATTCCCTAGATCAGCAAGTGCCTAGATTCCAAGTTGGCTGAAAAGGATTTTACTTAGGTTACCTCATTAAAATATGCAAAAGGTAACTGAAGTGAGCCAAGTGAACCAGGTTATCAAATTGGGCTTACCTTGGGGACTTCAAAATCTACGCATTATAAGCAGCCATACGACTTGTGATAAACAGTACTTTTTCGACTTACCCAGCATTTCAAAGAAGCCTCGGGCATCTGACATAAACTCCTTGGGCACTCCTAAAACACAATTCAGTGGTGCTCCAGCAACGAATCTCCATAGCCAAAATATATAAGATACGGATTTCAATAAGGAAAATTGGTTGAAAAACAGAGGAACATACCAGACCAGAATCGTGGAAAAGAATTACTGATCTCATATTGTAGCTTCGTCTCAACGGGCACTTTTGATTCCATCATTCTATAAGCTGCTTTCACTAAGGAAGTACCAAGACCACCCCTTCTATATTCTCTGGACACACCAATACAGGCTATTTTCCCTTGGTTCTCGTCGCTCATAAAGGTTAAACAGAAACCGTGAGGATGGAGGACATGGTTGCCACTTTGGAACTCGAGAATTCTTGTTAGACGATCTTGTGCTATGGGCCAAGTCGGGAAAATATCTTTCCATACTGTCGAGATTAGAGTGATGTCTTCTTTAGAGCCATTGAAAGATCGGACTTGAGTCATTTTATCGATTGTGACAGCCTTTTGTTGTTAATAGTTGGAGATGCGAGGATTTCTTGGAAGGTATACTCGAAGAAAGGATTTGACATTGATAAGTATTTTGCAGAATGCGATAGTAAGGTCCTATTAGTAACTTACTATTATGAAGCCACAGCGAAAATTCTAGGCATCAATGTATCATACTTGTACGCGTATGTAGACTTGAGATAGACGATTAACCCCGATGGGCTGAGGGGAGTGGAGCGGTACGTACCGACCCACCTTTCAATTCTGTACGCTGTTGTTAAAACCACCTCTAACTCAGATGGTTAAAATGAATTCATGAATCAGTTTTATGGCACTATTGCCAGATCCATTACTTTCAGCTAGTTTTATCAATTGCTGCACCCCCTGTAGTTGGTCCTTAGAACAATCAACTCTAATAAAAAGCATATCTCACATGCCCACAAATACCCATTGCAGGTCTAAAGCAGTCTCAAGACTCCTCCCCCTTGGCGTTGAACCCCTAATAAATGTCGATGTGGCGTTGCCTTCATTTCCAACCTGCAGTGTAAGGAATAGTACATTAGGGGATATAGAAAAGAGGAACAGCGATTCATAAACTAAAAACATATATTCATAACTTTACACGTGACCTCTCCCACGTTGGAGCACTGAGAATGATCAATACCTTAGAATGCAAAATACAACGCAACCAAAGTTCCACAGAATATATAGACTTTTTCCTTATTTTATTAAAAAATAAAAGAAATCAGTATTAGGCCTTCAGATAAATAGTTCCTGATATCTAATAACTGCGCCAGTAACGGCGCTGACACCTCCTTCCTTCCAGATCAGGGTATCTCCGGCTGAGTCACACATTACCTCTCACTATATAAGAGAGTGTATTGACTAAGGAATAACCTCCTCTAGAGTCTTGCACCAAGGGCGCAGAGATGGGGGAAGATGATTCAGAAAGCTCAAGAATTGACCTGGAAAACAGTGTCAGTGTACAGACTTTTTTTGCTAGTCGGGAAAAGTTGATTGCAAAAGAAAAGACGCATCGTAGCGGTATGTCGTGGGCCCCACGATCTACGCCTCATAATTTATAGTCTCATTTCTAACTAATATCCAGACTATGAGTTCCGGAAAGGGCTGTCACCCATTGCAAAAGAAGCCTGTGCGATTGTGTCACAAATTCGAGATGAAGAGAGGCAAACAATTTGGAAAACCGAGGGAAATCCAGACTTGAATCAAAACGAGCTCTTCCCTGGAATGATGTTTAATATCGCAAAATCTCATATGGAGACTACGAAACTCTGGCAAATTGTGAGGAAAATGCCTAAGGGCGGCGTGCTTCATGCTCATATCGGAGCAACCGTGGACCTGAAGTGGGTTTTTAACCAAGCAATCGAAACACCAGGAATGTGTATTTCCGCCTCGGCTGCTCTTACATCTGTTAATGCTCTTGAGGTTAGTGAACTGAACATCCAGCATGAAAGCTCAAAGACCGCCACGACCCCTTCGATATGGGATTCGGATTACGTTCCCAATGTTCTCATTCCATTAAAGGACTCTGCAGATAGCTTTCCACATGGAGGACGGGCAGGATTTGTAGCTTGGATGCAAGACCGCTGTTCAATTACCCAAACCGAGTCACTTCAGCATCACTTAGGTGTTGATGATGTGTGGAAAAAGCTTTCCTCAGCTTTCGTTATTCTCGGCCCAGTTTTGTATTATGAGCCGATTTTTCGAGCCTTTGTCAGAAAGCTGTTCAGTACACTTTTAGAAGATGGAGTCAAATGGATCGAACTTAGAGCTGTGGTCAGTAGTGCTTTTACTCTAGAAGGACAAAATACTGCATTTGCCAACCCGCTAGTTGTTGCTGGTATTCTGAGTGAGGTAGTCACAGAGTTTAAGGCTAGTACGGATGGAAAGGAGTTCTGGGGCGCAAGGGTCATTTGGACCTCGATGAGACATGCCTCCACTAAAGTGATAATTGAGGGTATGTATTCTATTATTATTGAGGTGTACCTCTACTAATATTTTGCTCAGACATGAAGGCGTGCATTGAAGTTAAGAAGGCATTCCCACACCTGATTGCCGGCTACGATGTTGTGGGACCGGAAGACATGGGCAGAACGCTCCATGATTTGACACCAGAGCTTCTCTGTAAGTTTTCGAACGTTCCTGTTTGCAAGTCTTTTGAACTGCCTTCTTTAAGATGATAAGCCCATTGAAAATATCTTAGATGGTTTTCCAAGGGTGGTACTACCCGTTACGGATAAATTCATCGTGTACACGTAAACTAATAATTTCATAGGGTTTAAGGAGGCCTGCGCAAAAGCAGGATTTGAAATTCCATTTTTCTTTCATGCAGGCGAATGTCTAGGCGACGGTGATTCTACCGACCAGAATCTCTTCGACGCCATTCTTTTTGGATCTAGGAGAATTGGCCATGCGTTTTCATTACACAAGCACCCTGTTTTAATCGACATGGTAAAGGATCAGAAGATTCTCATTGAGAGTTGCCCAATCTCCAATGAGGTCCTGAGATACACAGCTTCGATTATTTCACATCCTTTGCCAGCCCTGCTATCAAGAGGTGTAGCAGCTGCGATATCAAACGACGATCCTGCGCTTCTAGGTCAAGGAACTTCCGGACTAACTCACGATTTCTGGCAAGCTTTACAAGGCTGGGAAAACTTGGGACTGGCTGGACTGGTAAGTCTCTTGTTATTCTAAAAAGAAATATTCGATGTAACTATTAGAATAGGGCTCTCTAGCACAAAACAGCATTCGATGGGGGGCGTTTGAAGATCAAACAACAGCAGAATGGTTACAGACCATTGAAGACGGTGCTGATGGGAAAGGAATACGTGCCCAACATATAAAACAATGGAATGGAGAATGGGAAGATTTCTGTTCTTGGGTAGTGGCCGAGCATGGTATCTCAAGATAGAAGGACTCGAACAGTACATACGCAGTTATCAAACATGATTACTCTTGAATTTTTGTGTAGTATCATCTGGTAATAGACTTACTAAAAGCGTTGTTACTTGTCAGAAATCTCCCCTAAAATAGCACAACCACTCCTACGCTATGTATGGTGGTAGGTGCTGCTCCATATTGAATGCAACTTTTAGTCTCTGATGGCGGATCGCTTTTCTTCACAGCCTAGCTTGCAGATATTTAGCTTCGATAAAAAGGCCAAAGATCTACATTTGGAGGATTAACAATGGTCCTCAACCATATTATCGCTGAATCCTTAGCAGTCCCAAAAATAGCCAAACGATCTACACAAGGCCAAAGCTATAGCTATACCAATTCAAAGTCCAGCTCAGCCCTCCTACTACTCGGAGTAGGAAGAACCAGAGACACAATAGTTTATATACTAATATCTAAGCTGTAGTTCAGTTTTGAACAGCTGTTTGATTCAAGGTCATTAGGGCTTTACGGTTTTAGCTTGTGTAATATGTGAATGTCTAGAAAAGAAAGTAATGATCAGTATTTGATGTATTGCCTGTTTGTAGTCGGGGTCTGGCCTGAGAAGGCACCACTTAAGTGAGTGTCACAAACACGTATTCAGTATCGGAGAGTGCTCGGAACCTTTCTCATAGGTATCTTTAAAGAACTAAAGATTGAAAATGGCTCATGTGAATCGGTCGTAATACAATGAAAAGTATATTGGTGTCCGGCCTTTCTAAAAGACCGATTCGTCAACAAACAATCCGCGAGTTGTAAAGGTAAAGAAACTCGTCTGCTCAAGGATCATCGACACCGAATCAAAATTAATGTTGCATGTCGCGAGACTTTTTGTTCCTCCGAGGGTGATATTTGAGACCCCACTATATTTCACATTCGCACCTTTTGCGTTGCAATTCTGTTTTGATTGGAAGAAGCCGGGTAGATAGTTCATCCGTGCGGAATGGAGGTTCCTCCGATAGTGAATCATTAGTCATTCATTTTTATTCGCTATATACTACGGATAGTAGTATCTAGGTATGATACCTTACTAACTCAATTAATGTATATCTTGATATCGACTATTCTACCACCCATCCTCCCTTACCTGGCATTTTCTTCTGTATGACTTTTCTCGCTGGCAGTGGCCATCCCACGCCACCGACACCTTCAGCCTTCAGATATGGAATGACCCAACATTCCCTAGTCTCTTGCAACCCACCAAAGTTGTTGGTTTTAGGCGTAATCTCTTTGATGGGCTTCCCGTAATCAATTAGTGGAGTCCCTTTCGCGAGAGCTGCTAATTGGTTTCCACTGATATCAGTCAAAGCATGCATCCTCGCCTTAGGTATTTTGCCCTCGACTGTCGGTGTCGCCCGCTGCAAGTATGAATATATGATGTATTGCGGACATTCTGTAATACTGAGGTGGGCTAGTGGTGATGATGGATGGATATAAACTGCCTTGTCCTCCTCATCCCCTCTCACGTGAGACGGAGACATGGTCAAGTACGGTACATCAATAGCACGGGATGGCTTGCGATAACCCGTCGGAGGGTTTGGTGCAAGATCTGCCCGCATAGCGATGTGGTCTATATAACCGGCAGCGACCATCTGCTTGAGAGCTTTGACCTGGTTGGCGGATGGAGGAGGAAGCTTGTCTTGAAACTTCAGAGCAGCAAAGGCCGAAATATGACTTTTTAAAAGGTTTGTGATCTGACCTCGCAACTGCTGGATTTCCCTTAACACCTTATGTCTAACAAAGTGTGACCTACACCATTCTTCAGTTGGTTCGTGGGCAAATTCCCCTACAACCTGAAGCAGCTTGATTGCATCGGACTTATCGTCAAGGAAGCAGAAATCTTTCTGAGCCTTGTTAAAATTCCTCCTAATTGAATTTCGTGCTTCCTCCTGGATAAGATCCTCGTTTGTAAAATAAGAATCTTCATCTCTTTTAGCAGCTGGTGGAACAACCTGATTCTCAGGGATGAATACGTCAGGCGCGGAAAGGGCAGCAACCATAGCAATAGTATATGGTAAACAATCATGCAAGTGACCAACCAGCAAAATTCTGGAGAATCTTGGAGACAACGGGAATATTGACATGGTAGCACCGGTGGGTGTAATTTGTCCAGCTGGTGATATAGCAGCCAAGTATTTCAAGATCTTTTCCGAATTCTCTAAACTTTTTCGGTCTGGAGGCGTGGGAAATGGAAAATTGACTATTTTCTGTAAATTCATAGCTTTCAACTGAAGGACGACCCCCTCGATCGGCATGCGTAAAATCTCAGGTTCTGCAAAGTCCTGAAAGTCCCGCTCGTAGACTGCAGATGAATAGAGCTTGTAGCAGTGACCAGGGCCTGTACGTCCAGCACGTCCAGCACGCTGACTGGCGCTAGCCTTGCTGATCCATCCAATCTCAAAACTTTGCACTCCAGTGGTCTGATCGTACTTGCGCTCCTTAGACCGGCCACAGTCGAACACGTATCGAACCCCAGGTATTGTAAGACTGGTCTCTGCAACGTTGGTGGCTAAAATTACCAGGCGAGAGCCTTCTGGTGGAGGATCAAATACTCGGAGTTGCTCTCGATTTGGTAGCATGGAATAGAGTGGTAATATGTGCATCTTGGACGGGCCAGATTCCAATTCCTCTCCATCTTCAGCTACATCAAATTCGTTTTCATCATCGTCTTCAAAATCCATATCGTCATCGGTAAGATTGTCGCCATCGTCGTGGAAATCACCAAAGTCAACATCTTCTGCCTCGATTGGGCGGTCCTTACCAGATACTGATACCTGAGGCTCCACAGCAGTCGACCCTCTCCCGAATGCCTCCTTTAATTTCTTGCTCAGCTGTGTGATTTCATTTTGTCCAGTGAGAAAAACGAGGAACGCTCCAGGAGGTAGTTTTTTGTGACCCTTGCTAATTTTACGGAACAATTCTTCAACATAATCGTGATGTGTCTTCCGGGCAAAATGAGTCGTGACAGTAAACTGCCTACCTTCGGCTTGTAGCACTGGAGGCGGAGTCGAGAACAAATTCTTGTTTGCAGTAAAATCGGTTACACGCAATGTCGCAGACATGATAATCAACTTCAACGGTTTGATCTCGGGGTTTGTAGCTGCTTCTTCCTTTCGTAGCTTGACCACACGACTGAGCATGACGATCAAAATATCCGTATTTAAACTACGTTCGTGAGCCTCATCGATGATTATCGCGGAATACTTTTTCAGTAGAAAGTCTTGTGATACTTCTCGGAGAAGCACGCCATCAGTCATAAACTTCATAGCAGTCTGGGATCCTACGGTGCCTTCAAATCGAATTTGAAAAGCCACTTTCTTTCCATGATTGCCCAGTTCGTCTCCAACACGCTTTGACATACTGACAGCAGCAACTCGTCGAGGTTGTGTAATTCCAATCATGCCTGGAGTATATTCCGAGGATCCGTAGCCAGCTTCAAATAGAAACTGAGGCACCTGAGTCGTTTTCCCGGATCCCGTAGCACCACAAATAACGATGACATCGTTTTCGTGTATAGCCTCCATAATCCTTTGTTCTTCTGCCACAACAGGTAGCTTTAGCCGAGCCTCTTGGAGTTCTGGCAGTCGTTCTACTGTAACACTGGCTACCTTTCGATTCAGGTTCTTGGTGGGCTGGAGCTCCAATGGTAATGGATCCTGCTCAGCGGCCCTAGGCTCAAATCCTGTTATTTTTGGAGTATCGGTAGCCATCGCAATGTTTGAAATCGTCTCGTATCCGAGAGCTTCGTTCAATTGCTGATTTGCCCAGGCCTTGAACGCTGATGATCTTTGCTTTGTGACACCGGGCTCCTCCACTTCTTCGTCTTCATCAGAAGACGATTCCTCTTCAACTTCACCATCCGAATCCATATTGCTGGAATTATTCGAGCTTAACTCTTCGTCGTCGTCGTCATTTTCACCGAGAGAACTTCCCACAGTATCTTCACATCCTGAAACGACATCCTCTTCATCCTCATCCTCGGTATCCATCTCTGAAGCGGAACTAAACCCTTCCCACTCGGGTTCTGGTATTGGTTCATGTTTGAATGACAGCTTCGAGTCAACGCCTCCCCTACGCTTTCTTTTCTTCAGTAACGGTCTGCCTTCTTCGTCAACCTCCAAAGGTCTTTTTAGCCCTGTACCTGCAGTAACCGCAGGTACGAGAGCCGGGGTAGCAATTCTGGTTGATTCTTCGGAGCTTTCATCTGAAGAGCTATCGACTTCTTGGGTCCTCACAATCCCCTTCTCAGCGAGAATCTCCTCGTTATCTCCAAAAATATCAATTCCAGCTTGTCTATCCTTCAATGCCCTACTCAGCCTCTCCCGTTGTGTTTCTCGTCCCTGTCCCAATTTGCTACTGCTTTGGAAGTGACTTGTATCTATTGTTGATTTCGCAGCTTTTCCGAGAAGAATCCTATTCTCGTCTTTTTTCAGCTTCGTTTCGATGAATTTCTCGAGTCGCTTTGCCTTCTTTCCACTGATTTTAGTGCCCTCTTTCCTTAGTTCTTCCTTGATTTGCCGTTTTTCCTCTTCTACTGCAGCTTTCACGGGTGGTACATATTCGACCACATTAGAGTCGACCTCTGTCCCTGAAGACTTCTTGTTTGCTCTTTGTCGGTCCAAGACCTTGCGTTTTCTTTGTCTCGGTTTGAAAACTGGGGCCATATTGAAGATCGAAAGGTGTTCACATTATCAACAAGCTTAACTTAATATTTGAACCTTACAGATATTTTCTTTTATCGATAACGATATGCTTTTTCTGCCGGCCGAACCCCGCCTTATCCAACTATTGACGCGGGCAGAATGGTTAGGTTCACCCCTCAACATAGACAAGGCTGACCTCTACAATTCCTCTAAGCATCATATTTGCATTAGTCAAATTTTGAAATCATGTCTGTTCCAATCATCTCTTCAGGTCTAAATGGTCTAGGAATTGGCGAGGAGATCGAACACACGCCATTTCCTGCGGCAACCAAACTTGTTACTGGCCTTGTAAACGGCACGGAAACTCAAGTTTCGTCAGTTTACTTCACGGACAAGATTCTCATTACCATCACTCAGGGAGGACGGTTATCACAATGGGTATGTGCTTGCTTTTGACAAATCAAAAAAACAGATCTAATACTACTTAGATCCAAGTGCCGCTTACGTCTGCTTCGCCAACCTCGTTCGATACTCCCCTGCCATCTGAATCCGGAGACATGTTACCCTTGGGCCATCTAACCCCTAAGACCCTTCTCGGCGCAGGCGGTGACCAGCGTGAGACTGTAGGGCATCTATATGCAACTCATATTGCCAGTACAATTGCTACTAGGAACCCAGAGGAGACAAGGACAGTAGTGATTGGATTAGGGCTACAGAAGGTGGACTTAGAAAGAGAAACATTCTTCGATGTACTGGAGTTGATGCAGCAGATAATTTAGGCTAAAGGATACATTTGTGCGGTTTCTGGCACGAAATTCTCTCCACGCTGAAGTCAAAAGGAGGAAGCTAAAGATCTGGAATGGTAGGTACATATTGCTCTGAGGACAATTACTTCACGCTGCCACTATCACAGCACTTGGCGCTTGTGCCTTTAGCGCTTCCAATTTCTTTTTCGATTCTTCTGCTTCCAAATTGAACCTAAGCTGACACCCTGTAAAGATTAGGCAACATCCGTCACAACCATCTAGCAAAACTTACAGTCCCCACATGAAATAGGCTCATATTTCGCTGGGTTGGTCTCTGATGTACAGGAGGATATCACACCCTCAACACAATTGAAGTTCAGGCCTTAAATCTATTAGCAGTGGCTACAAAATGTGAGATATCT
>Ga0247814_10002468_pt1 | contig 10215 bp, 4 predicted proteins | sample UWRJL179409R1_FD_179947 | JGI IMG/M metagenome (GOLD analysis project Ga0247814, IMG submission 179947) | Plant litter microbial communities from Arlington Agricultural Research Station in Wisconsin, United States - UWRJ-L179-409R-1 | ecosystem: Environmental > Terrestrial > Plant litter >... | reverse complement strand
TCCGAAGCGGCTTCTTTAGCCGGCCACCTGGAACTGGGTAACCTGATCTATCTATACGATGATAACCATATCTCTATTGAGGGTGCTACAGATATCGCTTTTAATGAAGATGTAGCCAAACGTTTTGAAGCTTACAACTGGCATGTACAGGTAGTAGAAGACGGTAACGATGTGAAAGCTATTGTCAACGCGGTGCGTAATGCTAAGGCAGAAACGCAAAAGCCGTCACTGATTAAAGTACGCACACAGATTGCTTATGGCAGTCCGAATAAAGTAAATACAGCAGGATCGCACGGATCACCACTGGGTGCCGATGAGATTAAACTCGTTAAAGAATTCTTCGGATTTGATCCGGAAAAATCTTTTTATGTACCTGCAGAGGTAGATGAGTATTATCAGGCAGCTGGTAAAAAAGGTACCGCAGCCAATGAGAAATGGGATGAACTTTTTGCAAAATACAAAGAAGAATTCCCTGCTGAGGCAGCTGAGTACGAACGTGCACAAAGCGGAGAACTGCCAGAAAACTGGAAAGATTCTTTGCCTGTATTTGAGCCTTCGAAAGATAAAATGGCTACCCGTCAGGCTTCAGGTAAGGTGTTAAATGCTATCGCTGAAAGTTTGCCTGGTTTAATTGGCGGAGCAGCAGATTTGGCCCCTTCTACAGAAACAAACTTAAAGAAATACGATTCGTTTACTTCAGAAAACAGGGGCGGACGTAATTTCCACTTTGGTATCCGTGAACATGCTATGGGTGCTGCATTGGTGGGGATGGCTTTAACGCCGGGAGTAATTCCTTTTGGTGCCACCTTCCTGATGTTCTCTGAATATATGCGTCCGCCAATTCGTTTGGCAGCAATTATGAAGATCCGTCCTATTTTTGTGTATACACATGATAGTATTGGCCTTGGAGAAGATGGTACAACACACCAGCCCGTAGAGCAATTGGCTTCATTACGTTCTATTCCTAATATCACTGTGATCCGTCCGGCTGATGCCAACGAAACGGCACATGCATGGCGTGTGGCACTAGAACATAAAGACGGACCGGTAGTACTGGTATTCACAAGACAAGGTTTACCGGTGCTGGATCAGAAAAAATATGGTAAAGCCGAAGGCTTGGAAAAAGGTGCCTACATCTTATCAGATGCCGAAGGTACGCCAGATTTGATTCTTATCGGAACAGGTTCTGAGGTAGCATTAATCATGGATGCTCAAGCCAAATTGAAAGAAGAAGGAATTAATGCCCGCGTGGTAAGTATGCCTTCGTGGGAATTATTTGAAAAACAGGATGCTGCCTATAAGGAAGAAGTATTTCCTAAAGCCATTAGAAAACGTTTAGCTGTAGAAACAGGTTCTCCGTTAGGATGGCATAAATATGTGACCGACGAAGGTGATATTATTGCAATGAATACTTTTGGCGAGTCTGCCCCGGCAGAAGAGCTGTATAAAGTATTTGGCTTTACGATCAGTAACGTTGTAGAAAAAGCAAAAGCTGTTTTGGGTAAATAACGAATATCTTTAAAGCCCCTTAATTAAAATGCCCCCAAAAAGTCAGAAACTTTATGGGGGCATTTTTTATGTTGAGTACAGGCGTAGTAACACGTAGCTGTAGATCATTTAGTTTACGTCAAACCAAAGTTTAGTGGTTAACGCGTCTGTTCCCTGGCTGGCTACTGCAGCTTTATAGTTCTCAGGATTTAAGGATTGTTCTGTTCCCGGGTAGATAAACCTTACAGGGATTTTTCCTGCCAGCGATCCTGCAACAGCAGGTGTAAGTACTGGATAATCCAGCCTTCTCCATTCTGCAAATGCTTCCAGTCCCTGCCCAAACAGGGCTATCCATTTTTGGTTGCCTATTGATCTTTTATAGTTCGAAGCATCATATACCGCAGCCGCACTTTGTTTGTAAGTGGTAATGTCAGCCGTTGCAACACCATATTGTAACAGCGAAGCTTCAATTGCCTGACCATACAAGCTAGCGGCATCTTCAGTAGTAAAACCTCTTGCTGCAGCCTCTGCACGGTCAAACAATACTTCGGCATAACTGATGATTACCGCAGGTGCCGTAGGGGCAAGAAAGTAAGCACCAGGTTTAGACGTACGCGTTAATCCTAGTGCCGCTGCATCTCCTGTAAGCAGTCCGTTAGGTACACCTGTATAGAGTCCTGTAGCTGCCGCTTTGCTTACGAAAACCGGGAGCCTTGGATCATTGGTCGAAGCCAGCTGGTCTACAATAGTTTTACTCACCCTGTAGTCGTCGCGTGTATCAAATAAATTGCTGATTGGATTCTGGTTTGGTGATGCCTGGTAGGTCAGTTTTGCATTTTCTGCATTCGAACTGATATAACCACTGCCTTCTGCCTGTACTGCCGCTATTGTTTGTCTGGCCAATTCCGGTTCACGGTCGGCTATACGCAATGCAATTCTCAGTCGCAACGAATTGGCAAATTTTTTCCATGACAGGATAGAGTTGCTATAGATAATATCTCCTGCAATTGCTTTTCCTGATGGGTCTAATGCAGCCTGCGCCGCAGTTAAATCTGCCAGCAGGCCCAGGTAAACATCCCGTTGTTTATCATATTTTGGCAACAGGTACTGGTCAATATCGCCGGCCTGCGAATAAGGTACATCGCCATAAGCATCTGTCAGTAAATTAAAGATCCATGAGCGTAATACTAAAGCTACACCTTTATAGTTGGTGTTAGATTGTGCATCTGCCAGTTTAACCAGTTGGTTCAGGTTTACAATTCCTTTCGAATAACTTACCGTCCAAAGGTCCTGGAAGTCGCTGTTGGCAAAAATATACCTGTCCGGATCAGTGTACTGTATTTTTGACCAGTGCTGTACAAAAAGCAAGCTGGAGTTCATGTTGTTGGTTGTTCCCCAGTAGGTATCAGATGAGGCCTTAATTGCGCCTGTTAACAGGTAATCTGGCTGTGCACTTTCTGATGCATTTGGGTTTACGTTACTCTCGTCCAACCCCTTTTTGCAGGAAACTGCAGAAAGTAACAGCACGCCCGACAGTAATATATGTATATAGTTAATCTTCATGATCATTAGAATTTAAGGTTAATGTTAAAACCGACATTACGTACACCAGGAAGTGTTAAATCTTCCAGGCCTTGTCCGTTACCTGTGTTAAAAGCAGTTTCAGGATCGATATTTGGTACTTCTTTATGGATTATCAGCAGGTTTCTTCCTACTACAGAAACCGTTGCACTTTGCAGCCCTATTGATTTTATCCATTGCTGCGGTAAGGTATAACCTAATTTTACTTCTCTTAATTTTACATAGGTAGCGCTGTATACAAATGCCTCATCAGCATTGGTAAAACCTTTATAATATTGCTGTGCTGGTAAGATTGTAGAGTTTGCTGTACCATCTGCCAGTACACCTTTAAACACCATACCATCATCATAAACTGTTGCACCACCAGGTGCTGCTGTACCTGCAGAAATTTGTACTGCTTTGTTTGCAGTGCTGTTGCCGGGATAGTAATAACTTAATCCCCCGTTTTCTGCACCACGGCCTGGTAATGTAGAGGCCAGTACACCAGTATATGTTCCGGTACGGTTGGTATTGGAGTAAATTTTACCGCCAACGTGTGCATCTACCAGTACACTCAGATTAATATGTTTGTACGTAAAGCTATTGGTAATACCGCCAATCCAGTCGGGGGTAAACTTTCCAAGGATCTGTTTGCTCGAGCTGATGGTTGGTGTTCCGTCTGCTTTTACGATAATGTCCCCGGCGTCGTTACGTACATAAGCAGTTCCGAAAAGCTGACCGTACGGACGGCCAACACTGGCCAACACCTGTACAGTACGGTTAGTACCTAATACATAACTCTGGATATTTCCATAAAGCGATTTCACTTCACTGCGGTTCAGCGAGAAGTTAGTGTTGATATCCCAGGTAAAGTCTTCTGTTTTGATGGGTGTAAAACCAAGTTGTGCTTCCAGCCCTTTATTATTTATTGTACCACCGTTTACCAGTTTCTGGCTATATCCTGTAGATGTACTCACATCCAGGTTTAAGATCTGGTCGGTACTGTTGGTATTGTACACGCCAAAATCAAAACGCAACCTGTTGTTAAACAATCCTAACTCTAAACCTGCTTCTGTAGATTTTGTTGTTTCCGGTTTAAGGTCTGAGTTTAAATAAATTGCATTGGCATATTGCTGCGGGTTGCTGTTAAACGGAGCGATAAAACCGTAGGTATTGATCAGCTGGTAGGGAGAAGCGTCTTTACCAACTTTAGACCATCCAGCGCGAAGTTTAGCAAAGGTCAGCACATCGCTTTTGATATCAAAGGCTTCAGAAAGGATCAAACTTCCGTTTACCGAAGGATAAAAATAAGATCTGTTTGCTGCAGGCAGGGTAGAAGACCAGTCATTTCTTGCCGTTAAATTCAGGTATGCATAGTTTCTGAAACCTAATTGTGCAGAACTGAACGCACTATATATTTTTTGTTTGGTGTAAACATTAGATGAGATTAACGGATCACGCGAATTACTTAAGGTATACAGACCGTTTACCGCAAGTTTGGATGCCAGCTGGTAATTGTTTTCAAAAGTAGTAGTACGAATGTTTCCGCCTAAAAGGATATCCAGGTTAAAATCTTTATTCAGCTTCTTCGTATAATCCAGCCTTCCTTCAGTGTTGTTTTCATTAAAGGTATAGGCATCTTCCTCATAAGAACCGAAAGGGGTACCATTTGTTCCGTAAGCAATTCTGATCTTTCTGCGGTCGGTATAATAATCATTACCCGTTCTGAAATTCGCAGATAATCCATCAATGATTTTATAATTTAATTCTACGCTTCCGATCAAACGGTTCCGGATCTGCCCAACAGTATTTTCATAAGCTACAAAATATGGGTTACTGTAATAACTGTTATTCCAGTTGATATTGTTTCCTGCAGCATCCTGATAGGTTTTAAGTTGATCTACATCCACCTGTCTTCCGAACCAGGTAAATTGCAGCATAGTACTCGTTGCCCTTCTGCCGCCAGATCCCGGCAGGTTGTCTGCACTGCTGTTTACAAAATTGGCATATGTATTCAACGTTAGTTTAGGCGTGATTTTGTAACCTAAATTGAAGAGAAAAGAGTTTTTTGATTGTGATGAATTAGGAATTACTCCTGTTTGATCGAGGTTGTTATAGGAAAGGCGGAAATCATATTTATCGCCAGATCCCGAAAATGCAATACCATTATTCAGTGTACGCCCCGTGTTAAAGAAACTGCGCACATTGTCTGGGTGCGCCACAAATGGAACCGCCACACCATTGGAATTAAACTGCGGAATTAGTCTTCCGTCCAGTCTTGGTCCCCAGCTCTCATCCACACCATCATTAAGACCACCGCCTTTACCATCTACATAGCTGAATTGTCCGTTAGAGCCTTGTCCGAAAGAGTTCTGATAATCTGGTAATACCAGTAAATTAGAAAACGAAGTATTCGAATTGATGCTGATGCCCAGCCCTTTTGAGCCTTTACCTTTTTTAGTGGTAATCAATACAACACCTGCAGCAGCACGAGAACCATAAAGTGCTGCTGCATTTGGCCCTTTCAGCACACTCATAGATTCAATATCTTCTGAGTTGATATCAGAAATGGTATTTGCAAAATCCCTTGAACCATTATTGCCAAGGTTTTGAGTATTGTCAACCGGTACACCGTCGATAATAAATAACGGCTGGTTGTTTCCTGAGATGGAAGTTTCCCCGCGGATGATGATCCTTGATGAACCCATGTCGCCCTGACTATTGGTTACCTGTACCCCGGCCACTTTACCTGATAAGGCATTCACCAGGTTTGTTTCCTTCGCTTCAGAAATATCTTTGGATTTTAGTTCCTGTACAGCATACCCGAGCGACTTCTTCTCCCGGGTAATGTTTAATGCCGTAACCACTACTTCATTTAAGGAGTTTTGCGTTTCCTCCAGTGCAATAGCTAAAAGCCCCTGGTTACTGGTTACCAGTATTTCACGTGTGGTATAACCGATAAATGTGATACGCAAGATATCACCCGGTTTTGCAGCAAAAGTAAATTTACCTTCGTTGTTACTCTGTGTACCACCTGCGGATCCTTTAAGCGAAATGCTTACTCCCGGAAGAGGCAGCCCGGTAGATTTCTCGGTAATCACACCGGAAATATTAGCAGACTGCGCATTGGCAGCCTGTATAAAAGCAAAGGATAAAACTATCCCGAGCACATATTTGTAGATTTTAAACATATGATTGTGTGAATTTGTCGGACATACCAATCCCTGCCGGGTCTTTTCTGCCCGTATCAATTCCGCATCAGGTTGCGTAATTGTCTTTATTGATAGTTCGGATGTTGGTTAAATGATTATTTTATTTTTACTGTTGAGATATCGATTAGCAACAACAGCTGTGCATCGCGAGGCATGGGCTGCTCATCATTTTAGGTGTAAAGGGAGGGATACTACTTGCTGGTTTTATAAAACTTGTGCTCATTGCGTGCTTGTTGAAATTTATATTAATAGGTTTCCTCAGAATGATCTGTTCTGATTTTTTTCTTAAAAAGGAACTCTTACACATAAATTGCTGGAACATATAAAGGAGGTTTACCGGTAATGGCAATCTTCCGCTTATCTTTTCCGCGTAATGTGGACAGGAGTTAGCACCTTTTACACAAGTAGAGGTTGCTAAGACTTCACAGGGCCGTTCCCTCAGTCTTTCTGGATAAGTAAAAAAATCAATGAACTTCCAATTCTTTGACAAAGATATAAATAATCTAGTAATTCTATAGTGTTTATTTGAATTTGTCCTTTTTGATGCTGGAATGACAAATGACACTAAAATGCAGCTCGAAGCAGGTCATAGTGTGTACAGGTAACACTGGGTTGGTAATACATCTGGTATTAGCGTATACCTAACTAAATACGTTGCTGGGCTTTTATAGCGAGGTAACGATTGATCACATTTACAGTGAGTTTTTCCGGAGATGTCAGTATACTTAAGATTCCGTGTTTGGCCAGTTCTTTTACCATCAGCTTTTTTTCGAAAGCAAATTTGTCTGCTATAGTTTTAATATAAATCCCCTCCACATCAGCGGCTGGTTTCTCTGTAATAACTTTAAGCTCGCTGTTCTCAAAAAAGACAATCAGTAGCAAGTGGAACTTAGCGATCCGTTTTAAATAGGGGAGCTGCCTGTTGAGGGCAGACAGGGTTTCAAAATTAGTGAAAAAGACAATGAGGCTCCGTTGCTTTAACTGTCGGCGCACAGTAATATGGAGCGCTTCCATATCTGTTTCCAGGTAACGTGTTTTTTCTTTATATAGCACTTCCATAATCTTTCCCAGCTGTGCCGGTTTACGGTCGGCCGCCACTACGGTTCCCACTTGTTCGGAGATTGTAATTAGTCCGGCTTTATCCTGTTTTACCAGCGCTACGCTGGCCAGGGCCAGGCTTGCATTAATTGCATAATCCAGCAAACTTAAACCTTCAAACGGCATTTTCATTACTCTCGATTTATCAATAATGCAGTATACCTGCTGTGCTTTCTCGTCAGTATAAGAATTAACCATCAGTTCACCTTTCCGCGCTGTAGCTTTCCAGTTTACTGTTCGGTAATCATCTCCCTGTACATAGGTTTTCACCTGGTCAAATTCCATACTATGGCCAAGACGACGGATTCTTTTAATACCGATATCAGTTAGTCTGTTTGAGATAGCCATCAGTTCGTATTTCCGGAGCGACAAAAATGATGGGTATACGGGAATGGGTATATCAGTACCGAAATTAATTCTCCGGGCAAGAAGGCGTAAGGGCGATTCTACATATAGTCTGGTTTGTCCAAATAAAAATTCGCCCCTTTTAGTGGGACGTAATTTGTAGCTGATCGTTTTCTTTTCCTGCTGTTTTAGCCTGCTATTAAACCAAAGGTCCCTTCTTTGAAACTGGAAGGGAATCTCGTCGATGATACCGATATGGACAGGGAAGGCGTAGAAGTTTTCGGTATAGATACTGATTTCGTTATCATCTCCATTACTTAGCCTTTCCGGTAAATTCCTTCGCAAAAACACGCCCCGTTGTGTTCTGTATAACAGAATAAGGTCTAGTAGTACCAGGATTACCATTGCCCAAAAGATAATGTATGGCAATTCTCCCAGCCAGGGCAGGAAAAAGGAAAGTATAAACAGGATTACGCATAGCCCAATCCCCGCAAAAAGATTTTTGCCCGGAAACAGGTCAGTATAGTATTTTTTTAAAAACGTTTTCAAAATGCTTGTTTGTTACCTCGGTATTTCGATCTTCTGGATAATCTGTGCAACGATATCACTATTCGTAACTCCTTCCATTTCTTTATCCGGCGTTAGCATAATCCGGTGGGCCAGCACGGGGGAGGCAACTTTAATAATGTCTTCCGGGGTAACAAAGTCCCGGCCTTGCATTGCAGCAATTGCTTTCGCGCTATTAATCAGCGCAAGTGAGGCACGTGGCGATGCCCCAAGGTAAACTGATTTGTTGTTACGGGTTTCATGGACAATTTTTGCTGCATATTCTATCAGCTTTGGCTCAACGTGCAGTGCCTTTACCAGTCCGCGGCAGGTTTTTATCTGCTCAATGGTAAGTACTGCTTTAACCATCCCTATTGCCGTTCCCAGATTTTGCTGGTGCTGGTTTTGGAGGATAACTATTTCTTCCTCAAGTGTGGGGTATTTAATTTCTATCTTAAATAAAAAGCGGTCCAGTTGGGCTTCCGGTAAGCGGTATGTCCCTTCATGCTCTATCGGGTTTTGTGTGGCAAGCACCATAAACGGTTCATCCATCTGGTAAGTATGACCATCTACCGTAATTTGTCTTTCTTCCATAACCTCAAATAAGGCCGACTGGGTTTTTGCCGGTGCACGGTTAATCTCATCAATCAATATGATATTTCCGAAAATCGGACCTTTCCTGTAGCTGAAAGCAGCTGTTCGCGGATCAAATACCGAAGTGCCCAGCACATCCGAGGGCATAAGATCGGGAGTAAACTGTATCCTTGAAAACGAGGCATCAATACTTTTCGCCACTAGTTTTGCACTTAATGTTTTTGCTACCCCAGGTACTCCCTCCAGTAAGATATGTCCGTCTGCCAATAATCCTGCAATAAGGAAATCTATAGTATCTTTCTGCCCAACAATGATGCTGCCCAGAGATTGCCTGATTTGTTCTACTGCAGTATTCAGTGATTCGAGGTCTGTCCTCTGCTTAAATATTTCCGGTTCCATAATTTATTGAACTTGGTTGTAAAATTTTTCAATTAGTGTATTCAGGTGGATCAGTTGCTGGTCGGAAACTTTTAGCCCGCCTGCTACTTTTTGCATACTGTCAAAAATTCCTGTTATTGTTTCTTCTGTTACGCCCGACTTTAAAATTAACGCTGCGGCCAGCTCATCGTCTGGTATATTGGTTTTCAGGTTGTATCTCGTGCGGATGTATTCCAGGAAATAGCTGATTTTCTTTTCGGTGATATCCCGGTTATCGCGCTGCTGGTAATATACCCGGCCTACTACCTTTACAAACTCAACTGATGAGTTCGTCAGTGGTTCGATTACCGGGATAATACGCTGCCTGCGTTTCATTTCAAATATTACAAATAACAGCAGACCGGATAATGCGATTGAATATGCCCATGCCAATGGCGGATGTGCAAAAACTACCCTGAAGATAGAATTGTCAGTTATTGTATTGCGTGTACTATATTCATCAATAATCAGTGTTTTTGAAAGGGGTAGAACGGACAGTGCTTTTGCAGCATACTGTGCTCCTTCGGTACTTAGCAGGTTATAGTTAGTAAATACTTGCGGATTGGCCATGATATATAATGCCCCGGCGCCAAAACTGTACTTTACAAAATTAGTATCTCCGTCCTCACCTTTTCCCAATGCTTTGGCGCGGGAGGTATCAACCGTAGTAAAATACTGCTTTGCTAACCGCTGGTCCAGGTAATATTTATGCAGGGGGTTCAATGAAGGATTTACAAAACTTAAAGCATATTTTTTCGACTTTCCTAATATGATATAGTGATTGATGGAGAGTTTTAGCCGCTCTTCCAAAACATCTCCTGGCTGCTCGGTAGCAATAAATACGTGGTTGCCCGCTTTCATAAATCTTACCAGCTCTTTATAATCCAACTGATCGAGATTTAACTTGCCGGCGATGATAAGATAACTGGTAGACTTATAGTTTTTTCCTTTCAAA
>Ga0247814_10002466_pt1 | contig 10219 bp, 11 predicted proteins | sample UWRJL179409R1_FD_179947 | JGI IMG/M metagenome (GOLD analysis project Ga0247814, IMG submission 179947) | Plant litter microbial communities from Arlington Agricultural Research Station in Wisconsin, United States - UWRJ-L179-409R-1 | ecosystem: Environmental > Terrestrial > Plant litter >... | reverse complement strand
GACCAGTTCACCGACCTCCATCATGTCGGGCATCGTGCTGACGTCGACCCCGGCGCGCTCCCAGATCTCGGTGCGCGTCGCCGCCGGCAGCACTGCCTGCACGTAGACGCCATGGGGGGAAAGTTCCAGGTGCAGGCCCTGTGACAGGAAGAGCACGTATGCCTTGGTGGCACTGTAGACTGCAATGCCGAATTCAGGCGAAAAACCAAGCACGGAACCGATATTGACGATCGCGCCCGTACCCGATTGTACGAACCGTGGGGTGACTGCCGCCGCAAGCCGCGTCAGCGCCGTAATATTGAGCGTTACCAGGCCATCGATTGCGCCCGCAGTCTGCTGCGCAAAGCCGCCCGATTGGGACAGTCCGGCGTTATTGACCAGAATGCCGATGTCGTGGTCGTCGCGCAGACGCGTTTCGATGGCAGCCAGGTCAGCAGGACGTGTCAGATCGGCTGGCAGCACATCGACGATCACGCCATTGTCGGCACGCAAACGCGTCGCCAGGGTATCGAGGCGCGCCTGGTCACGCGCGACCAGCACCAGGTTATGACCACGGCGCGCAAATCGCTCTGCATACGTCGCGCCAATACCGCTGGAAGCACCGGTGATAAGGACAGTTGGAAGTATTGTCATGAAAGATAACCTCAGTTGGAAATGGTAGGGTAGTCGGTGTAGCCCGCCGCACCACCACCGTACAAGGTAGCCGGGTCGAGGGGTGCCAGTGGAGCGCCAGTCTTCAGACGCTCAACCAGGTCGGGATTGCTGATGAAGGCGCGGCCGAAGGCAATCAGGTCTGCTTTGCCTTCAGTTAAGTGGGCAGTAGCGAGATCCAGGTCGTAGCCATTGTTGGCAAGGTAGGTCTGCTTGAAACGGCTGCGCAGCGCGTCGTAGTTGAAGGGGGCTACATCGCGTGGGCCACCCGTCGCGCCCTCGACCACGTGCAGGTAAACAATGCCCAGTGCGCTCGCTGCTCGACAATGTATTCATACTGCTGCTGGGGTGCGCTGCCCGAGATAGCGTTTGCTGGCGAAACGGGTGAAATACGCACGCCGGTGCGGTCCGGGCCAATTTCTTTCGCCACCGCGGCGGTCACTTCCAGCAGCAGGCGCGCACGGTTCTCGATTGAACCACCGTAAGCGTCATCACGCTGGTTAGCACCGTCCTTGATGAACTGTTCCAGCAGATAACCATTGGCGCCATGGACTTCAACACCATCGAAGCCGGCTGCAATGGCGTTGGCGGCCGCCTGGCGGAAATCGTTGACGATGCCCGGCAGCTCACCAAGATCGAGCGCGCGTGGCGTTGACACATCGGCAAACTCATTGTTGACGAAGGTCTTGGTTTCAGCGCGAATGGCAGAAGGTGCCACCGGCGCAGCGCCGCCCGGTTGGAGGTCAACGTGAGAGATGCGGCCCACGTGCCACAGCTGCACGAAGATACGGCCGCCCCTGGCGTGTACTGCGTCGGTAACCTTGCTCCATTCGGCAATTTGCTCCGGCGTGTACAGGCCCGGCGTATCTTGATAGCCCTGCGCCTGCACCGATACTTGCGTCGCTTCAGTGATGATCAATCCGGCCGAAGCTCGCTGCGCATAATAGGTCGAAGCAAGTGCATTTGGTACCAAGCCGGCGCCGGCCCTGTTGCGGGTCAACGGCGCCATGACGATACGATTGGCAAGCGTCAGGCCGCCCATAACGTACGGTGAAAAGAGCGATGGATTGGTCATGTTAGTTCCTGGTTGTGGATGATTGAATGCAATGATGACGATCATCATCATTGCTGTCAACGTTTTTTTGATTACGCTTGACATCAATGTATAATCGTGACTCATGCGGTCATCATCCACGGCGAAGGAAACAATGAAAGTCACCAAGGCTCAGGCGCAAGCCAATAGGACGCACATCGTCGAAACCGCCTCCACGTTATTCAGGGAGCGTGGATTCGATGGCGTGGGCGTGGCTGATCTGATGGCCGCTGCGGGCTTTACCCATGGCGGCTTCTACAAACATTTTGGATCGAAGGTCGATTTAATGGCAGAAGCGGCAGCGTGCGGCACCTCGCAGACGGCAGCGCTGCTCGCTGATGTCGATATTGCTGAAGTCGTAAGACTGTATCTATCGCGCGAGCATCGCGATGGACGAGCAGACGGGTGCACGATGGCTGCGTTAGGTGGAGACGCAGCACGTCAGCCAGCTGTCGTTCGTGCAACATTCGCGGAGGGAATCGAACGCTTGTTGACGGCACTGAGTGTTGTGGACGTGCCGATGGGTGGTATGGAGGCAGAGCAGGCGCGGGCGCATTCCCTTAGCATCCTGGCACAAATGGTCGGCGCCATCGTCATGTCGCGCGCTTGTCCGGACGATTCGTCCCTGGCCGATGAGATTCTCGCAAGTTGCAAGAACGAGATATGTGCGTCTCTGACTAATCACGTTAGTCAGCATTCGACCTGAGCATTTATTTGCGGGATTTTCAGGTCAGAATTGAACTTTCCCGCGCCTGAAAGGGCTGGCTTGAATATCCGGTTTTGGCCGAACCCGGCCCTTCGGTTCAGCACAGTAGATTGCCAGGTTGGAAATCCAGCGGTGGCCGCTTTGGGCTCGTACCGACCCAGACCTGACATTCAGCAAGCGCTCATGTAGACCAGCTGGGTGCGTGGGCGTGGAATTTCTAACTGTGCCCCCAAAACAGTGTCAAACAGGTCCAACTTTATCAAGCGCGCGCGCTTTTATCATCTCAAAGTCTTTTGGCGGTTGATGCAAATCCAGGCGTCTTCCAGACTTGACAATTTGACTGGGAATATCGTGGCCTATCAGTTCTGGCAGGCTTTTCGACGCGGCGATGAGCGCCGCCAGATCGATACCGGTGTCGTATCCCATCAGCTGCAAGGCATGCACGATGTCTTCCGTGCAGACGTTGCCCGACGCGCCTGGCGCGTATGGACAGCCGCCTATACCGCCTAGTGAAGCGTCGAACCGGTCGGCGCCCGCTTCGATGCCGGCCAGGACATTCGCCAGCCCCATGCCGCGGGTGTTGTGAAAATGCAGGGTCAGGTCGACACCGGGAAAGGCTGCGCGAAAGCGCTGCGTGAGCGCCACGACCTGGCTCGGGTAGGCCATGCCGGTGGTGTCGCACAAAGTGATGCCGGCCGCGCCGGCTGTGCCGATAAAACGAGCGCACCATTCCATGACGGTGTCTTCCGGCACGTCCCCTTCGATCGGGCAGCCGAACGCGCACGATAGCGAAATGTTCACTACGCGCGCAGCTGCCCTGGCCAGGGCAGCCACCTCGCACAAGGCGGCGAACGACTGTTCGCGCGTCATGCGCAGGTTGGACAGGTTATGGCTGGCACTGGCGGACATGACTAGATTGAGTTCGTCAACGCCGCTGCCGATGGCACGTTCAGCGCCGCGCACGTTCGGCACCAGCGCGCTGTACACCACCCCCGGCACTCGTTCGATTGCTTGCATCACCTCCTGCGCGTCGGCGAGCGCAGGGATGGCTTTTGGTGAGACGAAAGCGGTCACTTCGATCTTGGCCATGCCGGTGCGCGACAGGCGGTCGACCAGGGCGATCTTTTGGTCTGTAGGCACGAACACAGCTTCGGCCTGCAAGCCGTCGCGCGTGCCTACTTCCTGCAGGTAGATGCGGCGACCTGCGCCGTTCCACGTTGTCAAGGTGCTGCTCATGCCACTACTCCTTTGCTGCGCAAGGCAGCGATATCCTGCTCCGACAATCCCAGTTCACGCAGTACACCATCGGTGTCTTCGCCAAGCCGTGGCGCCGCTGAGCGCACCGTTCCAGGCGTGCCAAGCATCTTCGGGACGATTCCCGGCACTTCCAGGTCGTAGCCATCGCGCGTCGTCTGAGTGAGAATCATGTCGCGCGCTCGGTAATGGGGATCCTCGGCGATATCTTTGGCGTCGTAGACTTTGCCCGCCGGGACCCTGGCTTGGCCCAGCACGGCAAGCACGCCGGCAACCAGACGCGTGGATGTCCAGGTGCCGATGGCGGCATCGAGTTCGTCTACCCGCGCGACGCGCCCGGCATTGTTTGCCAGCGCCGGGTCGGCGGCCAGGTCGTCACGGCCGATGGCTTGCATCAGGCGCTTGAAGATGCTGTCGCCGTTGCCAGCGATGAGCACGAAGCCGTCGCTGCAGCGATAGGCATTCGACGGCGCAATGCCGGGCAGCGCGCTGCCGGCCGCTTCGCGTACCGTGCCAAAGGCACTGTGTTCCGGCACGAGGCTTTCCATGACGTTGAACACCGCTTCGTGCAGGGCCACGTCGATGACCTGGCCCTGTCCGCCGTTGACCTTGCGGTGGTACAGAGCGGTGAGGATGCCGATGGTGCCGTGCAGCGCCGCAAGGGTGTCGCCGATGGAAATGCCGCAGCGTACCGGCACCCGGTCCGGCTCGCCGGTCAGGTGACGCAGTCCGCCGAGGGCTTCCCCGATAGCGCCAAACCCCGGCAAATCGCGGTAGGGACCGGTTTGTCCGTACCCGGAAATGCGCAGCATGACGAGACCGGGATTGAGCGCAGATAGCACCTCCCAGCCCATGCCCCACCCTTCTAACGTACCTGGGCGGAAATTTTCGATCAGCACGTCAGCCTCGGCAATCAACTTGCGTGCGATGTCCTGGCCTTCGGCGCTGCGCAGGTCAAGGGCGATCGAGCGCTTGTTGCGTGATTGCACCTGCCACCACACCGACGTGCCTTCCTTGATCATGCGCCAGTTGCGCAGGGGATCGCCCACTCCGGGCGCCTCAATCTTGATCACGTCAGCGCCGAACTCTCCCAGCGTTTTACCGGCAAATGGTCCGGCAATGAGCTGGCCCATTTCAATTACGCGTACTCCCTGCAATGCACCTGCGGGAACGATTTGTCCTATATTCATGCTCAACCTCTCATCCATGCAACCATGTTCGTCAAGCGCGGCGCCAGTGGCGATTCACGCGGTGCGCCGGGCCAGCGGCGCTTCCTTTTCACGCAGCTTTTCCGGCAGCGCAAACATCAGCACGGCGACGCAGGCCAGGCACAGGCAACCGATTACGTACAAGGCTGGCGTCGTGCTCCCGGTCATGTCCTTGATCCGGCCCACCATGACGGGGCTGACGATTCCGCCCAGCTGGCCCAGGGTGTTGATCAGGGCGATACCGCCTGCTGCACCGACGCCAGTCACGATTTTCGGCGGTAAGGCCCAGAATGCCGGAATCGACGCGATCACGCCCGAGCCCATCACTGCCAGCGCCGCAATCAGAAAGCCTGTGCTCTTGTCGAAGATGCCGGCGCTGAAGAAACCGGCCGCAGCAAGCAGCATCAGGCCGATGACATACTTGCGCCGCTCGCCGGAGCCGTCCGACATGCGACCCACAACGACCATGGTGATCGCACCGCACAGGTATGGGATCGCGGTCAGCAGGCCAATGGTCGTCGGATTGGTAATGCCGGATGTGCGGATCAAATGCGGCGCCCAAAAATTAAGGCCGTAAGAGCTCATTTGAATTAAGAAGTACACCAGGCCCAGCGTTAAGAAGCCGGGGGTCTTCAACGCACCAAGCAATGAGTGACCGTGGCCGCCGATCGAACGGCTCTGCTCGGCAATACGCGCTGATAGCAATTTCTGCTCGTCACGAGTCAGCCAGCCAGCATCCTCAATCCTGTCCTTCAAAACTTTAAAGACCAGAAAACCTAGGAACACGCATGGTATTCCACCGACTAGGAACAGCCAGTGCCAGCCGCTTAGTGTGAGCAAACCATTCATATGCGACAGCACCAGACCCGCAGCAGGGGCCCCGAGCAATCCGGCAAATGCCGAGGCCAGGAAAAGTGTGGACGTGATGCGCCCGCGATAGGCGGTGGGAAACCAGAGCGTCAGGTAGTACAGCACACCCGGCGCAAAGCCAGCCTCCATCGCGCCGATTAGGAACCGCAAGGCATAGAATTGCCACTCGGTCTGGACAAACGCCATCAGTGCAGTGGCGAGCCCCCATGACACCATGATGCGGGCGATCCAGCGCCGGGCGCCGACTTTGTAGAGCATCAGGTTGCTGGGCACTTCAAACAAAACATAGCCGACCACGAACAGGCCGGCACCGAACCCGTACGCGGTGTCGCTTAGTCCCAGATCAGTCTGCAGTGCAAACTTAGCAAAGCTGACGTTGATGCGGTCAAAAAAGGCAAATAGGTAGCACACCATGATAAGCGGCATGATGCGCCATGCGACCTTGCGCACGATGCGCGCTTCTTCGCTGGCCGCGCCGGCAAGGGGTGTACCAATGGAAATGGATGCTGACTTGGGCATGCTTGTCTCCTGCTGATGGATGTCGTTGGCCGGCGCACCTGTATGGTCAGGTGTCGCTGCCGCGTTGTGACATGCGCTCTTGACGGCGCATAGGGCATTCTGTTCCATCTTTTTTGTTTGCAGAAGACAAAAGGAAAGAAGCGAGCTTTCGCGAACCGCGAACGCCGGCCACAAGGCAGCGCCGCGAGGTCTACGCGCTGGCGGGTGCCTGCGCCAGGTGGTCAAGCAGCAACCGCACGTGGCGCGGCACGGCTCGGTTATCGCGCAGCCCGATCAGCAAGCTGCGCTCCGCCCATGGATCGTTCAGTGCGATTTGGCGCAGATCGAGAGAACCGATCAATTCGCGGACCGCTTCAGCCGGCAGAACGGCGATGCCCATCCCCGCCGCCACCATCTTGCACATGGCGTCGAAGCTGCGTACCCGGATGCGTAGCTTGATCTTGCGCCCCAGCGCTTCGGTCTCTTCCTGTAGCCGCTGCGCCAGGGACGTGCCTTCGGAAAGGCTGACGAAGTCGTCATCGAGCACGTCCCTAAAATCGACGGCGTGCCGACGGGATAAGGCATGACCGCCGGGCACGACAAGGACCAGGCGATCCTTTTTATAGTGCACCAGATGTAGGCCCGGCGTGGGCGTGCGGTCGGCAAAGATGCCCAGGTCGGCCCGGCCGTCCATGACTGCCGTGACGATTTCCCGGCTGTCGCCTTCTTCGAACTCGATCCGGATACCTGGATTGGCCACTGTGAACGCGGCAAGATCGTTCGGCAAGAATTGCGTCACCGCCGATGTATTCGCCCACAAACGCACCACGCCGACGAGGCCGGAGGCGTAGTCCGAAAGGTCGGCTGTCAGCAAGTCAACATCCCGCAGGATTGCCTGAGCATGGCGATTTAGCGCATGTCCCGCGGCAGTTAGCGCGACGCCCCGCGAGTGCCGATCGAGCAGCATCGTCCCGGTCATAGCTTCCAGATCGGACATGCGCTTGCTAGCCGCGCCAACGGCCAGATTAGCGAGGGCAGCGCCTTTGCTGATGCTGCCGGTACGCACAATAAGTGAAAACAATGAGAGGGACACCAGGTCCAGACGATGGAGATTCATTACTTCTAGAATACTTTGAATCATTCAACAATGCGCGCTCTCATCGTACCCAAACCCATGTAGCGTTTGTGCTAGATACGCCGCGTGCCATCAGGCCACTGGATGAACGCGACCTGAAAAAGCTGAACCTGCAGCAGGACCAGTTGTTTGCCTTGGGCGGTGTGAACTTACTGGCGAGCCTGAAGCCCTCGTCTGTCGTGGCGCCCGCGGTGACAGCGGGCCAGATCGGCACGATTAAACGAGGCTTCGGCGAGGTGGGGCGCGTGGCACTGCCGTTGAATGGACAGCGTTGGCGCAGGCCCAGCGTGGCGAACTGGTGATTGCGGTGCCAACCACGGACCAGGTCTTGTACATTTCTAAATCGACGCCTGCGGTGATCGATGCGCTGCGCGCAATGTCGCGGCGCCTTGGATCGAGATCGCAGAATCCGCTGGCGCCGGAAAAGTTGCTGCGCTGGTCGGACGGTAAATTGAAAGTGGCCCGATAAGCGGGTGCCTTCGCCCTCCTGTGCTCCGAAGCATCGGAAGAAACGAATTTCCTTCGTGTTTGATCGTATTGAAAAGTTGCTTGCGACCGGCCGCTTATGCCGGTTCCAGCCGGTCGCCCAGCATAGCCAATTGCCGGGTTGGATATCTAGCGACCTCATGGACAGGCCGCTGTCGACCCTAGGCGGGCCTTCGCGAAACTAGAAATCGGCAAATTTGCCCTATATACCTTGCCTTCTTCAGATTCTTTTGCAAACTCAATGGGTTCACGATGACCTTACTTGCCGTTATATAAGTAAGGGCACTAGCATGCCCAACGCTTGGCACCGTTATTGGTCTCCAACGGGCGCGACGGCGTCGTGTGCTTCTGCGATTACGTCGATGAGCGCGCGTAGCGGCGCCGGGGTAAGCCGGCTTGGGAAATACAGCCGGGGACCTTCAAAACGCTGCCACCAGTCCGGCAGGACGGGAACAAGTTCTCCACTTGTAAAATAAGGATCGAGCCAATTCCTGAACGTGCAGATCAGACCGTGACCACGGACGGCCAGACTGATGGCTGCGGCGGCGGCATCGACACCCAACACTAGGTGGCTGGGTGGATCGATAGTGATCTTTTCACCTGCCCGCTCGAAATCCCAGGCGGTCAGTGCGCCGCTGGTGAAGCGCAGGCGCACGCAGCTGTGCTTCATCACATCGTGCGGATGTGTGGGGTGTTCGCGGCCGGCGAGATAGCCCGGCGCGGCAGCGAGTGCCAATTGTTGCCAGCGCGGTCCGATCGGTATGGCGATCATTCCCGGTGCAAGATGTTCGCCATACCGGATACCAGCCGCGCAGCCCTCAGCAATTGCATCGACCAAGCGGTCGTCCACCATGATTTCTACCCGTACGCCAGGGTGTTTCACGAGCAGCCGGTCAATCAGATTTGGCAGGATATCGACCATGACTGCGCCGGTCACGTTCAATTTAAGCAGCCCTTGGACCGGTTGATTTGCACCACCAAGGTCATGCAATGCGGCGTGCGCCTCTGCAAACAATGGAGCCAGCCGCGACTCTAACAAAGTCCCTGCTTCCGTAGGTCTCACAGTGCGTGTATTTCGTGTGAACAACGGCAGGCCCAGCTGCTGTTCCAGGCGGGTGATGGTGTCGCTGACATAGGACGGCGACAATCCCAGCCGTTTGGCCGCCGCACGAAAGCCGTTGGCCTTACATACGGCAACAAAGATGTTCAGGTCATTCAGAGCCGGTTGATGATTGTTCTTCATGGAGAACAGTCTATTCGGTCATACCCCAGTTATCAATCATGATTGCAACAACTACGATGCGTCTACTTATCCACTTCCGAGAAAATCATGGCGCACCTTGACACTGTTTCACCTCCCAACCCATCCAGCCCATTTGCATCCTGGAAGGGAGACCACGTCGGTATTCGCGTACCGGACTTTGATGCAGCCGCGGCCTGGTACACCACTGCACTGGACTTCCGGGTCGTCCGCCAGATGCAACTAGGTGAAAAAACCCTGGCGTTTCTATCGCCCGCCAACGACGACAGTTTTCATATCGAATTTATTGCCGGCCCCGGCTGCGAAGCCCGGCCCGCTTACGAACAACTCGCCGATACGCATGCTGTTGGTGGCTGGCACCACATGTGCATGCGGGTGGCGAACGTCGATGATGCACTCGTGGAATTACAGCGGCGTGCAGTCAACATCGTCAGCCCAGCACGCGATGCTCCGGGCATGGGCGTGCGGTTCGCTTTCTTCAGCGACCCCTGGGGCAATCTGATCGAGCTCTGCCAACATATTTGAATGTCGTGGCCGCTTTCGGTCGAAATCAACCGGTCGCTATCAGGCCGGTTGAGTCCGAGGCCCAAAGCAGCCCTTCACAGTCGTGTGATCCTAGTTACCAAGGTGTCACTCCATTGGCTTCGACGAACTTACCAGTGACTGCATCGTCCTGGGAAAGCAAGACATATTGCACGGGCAGTCGCGCTCCCTCTTCCGGGGTCATATAACCTACTTGTCATGTGAGATTGGTCTTGACCTACCCCGGGCTGACGGAGTTGACAACGATAGCGGTGCCGCGCAGTTCCTGCGCCAACTGTAGTTGGCGTGCCCTTAGTCTGCTCGAATCATCGAATGCCTCGACTATGGAAGGACCGCTTTTGGCCGAACCCGGTCGTTCAGGTCAGCATAGCAGGTGGCCAGGTTGAGAAGTCACTGCCCGTCTCGACAGGCAGCGGTCGACGCGAAGCAGACCTTAAGGTGGTACTGCCAAGCCCTTGCGAATCCTCATCCATATCCATGCGCAAGCGCTCAGTGCGCCGGCTGTAAATCCCGC